>Ga0247779_1000645_pt1 | contig 19975 bp, 24 predicted proteins | sample UWRJL221509R5_FD_179925 | JGI IMG/M metagenome (GOLD analysis project Ga0247779, IMG submission 179925) | Plant litter microbial communities from Arlington Agricultural Research Station in Wisconsin, United States - UWRJ-L221-509R-5 | ecosystem: Environmental > Terrestrial > Plant litter >... | reverse complement strand
CGCCAGGCGGAGGAGAGGGAACGAGAAAGGTTGCAGGCAGCATATCGCGAGATGGCAGAGGCGCATAGAAGGGAAGCAGAAGCGCGAGCACAGGTCGATCGTGAAAGAAGACAAGCGGAATTTCGTGCACAGGCCGAGCGCGATAGAAGACTGGCTGAAGCTCGCGCCATAAACGCCAGATACAATGAGGAAATGAGAGCGCAGATGATGCAAAACCAACAGCGTTTGGATATGCGTAGAATGATGCAGCAGCAGCAACAAGAGCAAGAGCGTATCGCGATGCTCGTTCAACAGCAGCACCAAGATGCTATTAATAGGCAATATCTGCAATTCAGAGCGAACGATGCTGCCCAAAGGGCGGCCGCCATCCAACCGCACAGAGGCCCTGCCTTGCCGAGGGGAGCTGCTCCGAACGTAAACGTCCATGTCAATGTTGTACCTCCTATCAATCCACCACCTCTTCCTCGGTCTACCACAAGGCGTTCCAGAAAATAGGATATCGCATCCTTTGTCCCTTTACATTCATTCTCCCGGCTTCTATTGATATACGAATTTTTATTTTCTTCATGTTCTTTTCACCATCGAAGGCTCCACGTACTTATCATGATCATATTCATAGCATGTACATTATAAATTACATTATATCTGAAAATAAACTATCTATTAACGAACGTTCAGGGAAACGTCTGACTAAGGCATGCTCCCCGGGGTAAGTGTGCGGTAGCTCTGAATTGGGGAGCTTCAAAGCTTGAATCTTGACTACATATTGCGATGGCTACTTTTGCCAAGTCGACCTTCAATGCTTCTGTTTATGCTGCGTCTCGTCCAACATATCCAGCTCAACTATTCGAGTATATATTTTCGTTCCATGGCAAAGGAGACCCAAAAGCACAATGGAATAGAGCTGTTGACGCAGGGTGTGGAACTGGTACTGTCAAACACACTTATATGTGTTTATGAAGGCCATTGTGAACTTGCTTCTCTCAGGTCAAGCAACAACACGTTTGAATGCCTTCAAAGAAGTCATAGGTGTCGATCCGTCTCTTGGGATGCTTGAGAAAGCGAGGAAGCACGCCATCGATAACGATGGCAAAGTTGGAAGCAAGACTACTTACCGATTTGTTCAAGGTTCTGCTGAGGACATGAGGAAAGCTATACCGGAGGATGAGAGCCTAGACCTCCTTGTCGCAGGTGCATTTGCCTTGAAGCTTTTATAACAGGATCAAGCGACTTACGCTTCCTTCGTGAAGCCCAAGCTGCTCACTGGTTTGACTGGAGCAAAGTGTGGCCAGAAACAAACCGTGTCCTTCGTCCTGGTGGAACAGCGGCGTTCTGGGTGCGGCTATTCCTCCTCCGTCTTGTATATTGTGATGTTCATCGTTGATGATGGTTTGGAGTAGATCTATGCCGAATTTCGACTCCCTCAATTTCCCGCACTCAGTCCTAAAATCACAGCTTATGCACAGGGTTCCGACCAGCTCACGAGCCTAGGCCCACATTTCCAGCGACCAGGGAGAACCATACTGGAGCGATACTTAGTGGATGTTCCCGATCCAACCGAGATATTGAAAGACAGTCGTTTAAAACCATTGGAAAGGGTGTACTTCTGTGGTATGTTTATGCTTATCGCATCTTGATGCCCACTACACCATATTAAACACTCACTTATGTAGGTGATGACGTGCCATCTTTCATACCAAAGTCAGGGGCACACATACATCCAATAATAATGCGTCAAGAAATGCGTTGGCGCGACCTCCTAGCCTACTTTCGCACTTGGAGTTCTCTACACGCATACCATGAGAAATTTCCTGAAGATCTACAAAGGGGAGAAGATCAAAGGTTTCTGGCAGCTGACCTTCACCAACTCGAAGGAGCCACAGAACCTGCGAGTGACGCCGAGAAAGCTGAAATACAAGGAGGTGACATCTCTGTTCGCTTTTGGAAGGATTTGAGGGAAGGAGCATTGGAAATTTCGCCCGAAGCAGATGTTAGTGTAGACGGAAAGGTGTTGGTAGAGTGGCCTTTGGCGTTGTTGATGTCCAAAAAGACTTGAGAAAGTAGGTGTGCAAGACCCACCGTGTATCTGACGACCTCATTTTCTGACATCCGTTTATAAGTAGATTCGCCGACTCGATCTGTTAAGGATATGGTATGGAGGGTTCTGTCTGACGCAAATATGTTTTCGTGTCTGCCAAAAAAAAACCTTGAAGAAGCTCCGAAACGTGATTGAAACATAACTCGTTCTAAATTAGAAAATAGAGAAAAAATTAAAGAGAATTCCAGTAGAAAGATAAAAATTAGGAAAGGTTGGAGCCTTAAACAGAGTCGGGGATTAGCGTGTCAACCCCCAAGCTGCGCGTCGTTACGATGGGTAAAATGGAATGACGAAGAAGCTTCCTGGACGTCCCACTAGCGTTTCGCATGGCGCATGCATGAGACTGCCTATACTCTTTTTGCGTTGTTTATTGCTATAGGTTCTGTCGCAGGATCGGTGCTCTTGATATATTGATGCTAAAGTACTGGACTTCCACCAAATACATTTTTTAGAAGCTTGGAATTGCTTTTACGATTCCCGCTGGCTGTCCCTTGTACGTTGGGTCACAATAATAATGATATAATATATAAATATAATCCTTCACGATGAAGGTGTCTTCCCTTTCGAAGATTTTGGGAGCAAGAAAGAGCATCGCATACCGATGAAGGTCATACCCACCAAGATGAAGTACACCAGGTTGCCGCCCGCAAGATTTTTCTGCAACGAGATGGAGAACAAAGAAGAGGCAAATGTAGGCGCGATAGTCCGCATGCCCGAGCCGAGCATTTGCAGAATTCCATTAGCTGTACCAAGAGGTCCGCCTTCAGGTACGCTGTTAACCAACAAGAGTTGGATAGAAGCTGTCAACGAAACATTTTCAATTCAGTTCCTTCATCCTTTTCTTGACAAAAACAAAAGAAAGGTCCCGCACCATATGCCATGGAAATCATCATCTGGAAGCAAAGCTGTATCAACATGCACATGATAGTAAGTGCATCGACTCTCTGTGCTCTCTGAGAGAAGTACTTCATGAATGGATACATGCTGAAGCAAATAAAGAAGCTCGAGAACCCGATCATGTACATTTTCCTAGGCCCGTGTTTCCTAATCAAGCCACCTAGAAAAATGGCCTGAATTGAGGCGTTGAGCATTCCAAAGGTGCCTAATGTAAAGCCAATCTGAAAGGGTCCCAGCCCGAGTCCCCCAAACTCCAAAGGGGTAGAGTACATCAGAGGTACTAGGGCAAAATGCGACATGTCTAGGAAGGCGAGGAAAATGTGGTTGAGATATGTAATGAGAATGGGTCGGATGAGGATAGATCGAATGCCAGGCTGGGCTTGGTTAACCAACGTCGTCTGCGAAGAATCCGTGGCCTGACGAGTCGGATGAGTGTGGGTGCCATAATTATTGTCGTCTCCAGAGTTGATTAAACTGGTTTCGGCTGTTGCATATCCATCTTGAGCTATGGCGTCCAGTTTTCTTTGGGCGACAATAGAGGGTAAGGTCTAAGATGTACAGGATAACGCGAATAAGCGCAATAGAAAAGCAGATTCACGACACGCGCCTCACCTCTTTCAATGTAAGGAAGGTGACTACATAGACGACGAATGAGAATAACGCTGCTATTAAGCAGGGCAAAAAGTAAGGATGGCTTCGGAGATGTGGGATCCGGCCGAGCGAGTCTGGCCATTGGGTCTCTGGATTAGATAGGAGGCCACCTAGGATCGGTCTATTCAAGAATGCGTTCAATGAAATCGCCGCGGGCACGAGAAGAACGCATCTCACCCAATCGTAACACCTGAGTTCCATATCAGCGGAGAAAATGCATATGCATCGCCTCTGTTCGTCGAGTCTGTGAGCTTGATCCAATTTCAGCTCTAAAAGCGTCCCTCTGGAACATGACTGTGGAATTTACCTCGGCAATAACGCTTTTCGCAACGCCTGGACTAGATTAGTTATAATCTTTCTGAAAGTAGAAAGCAGCACTTACCTATGCTTCCGTTGAAAATACCTTGGAAACAACGAGACCAAACCAAGGGCCAGAAGGTCGTCGAAGAACCGAATACCAGCATTGCAATGGCCAGCCCGAGAGGTGCAGACAGTAATACGGGTCTTCGACCGAAACGGTCTGAAAGGTAGCCCCATTGTACCACAGACACACACTCTGTAAAAAAGAAAGCGGATTCCTATGTAGCAGCATGAATCAGTATTTTTGTTCTATACAAGTTGCAGGAGGTTGACGCACTATAATCCCAGCATAATACCCCGTCTTTGCTTCGTTACCGTTCGTAATTCCTGTCTCTCGAATGAACTGGTTGATAAATGGATAAATAACCGTCGCGGTAACCGGTTCTGCACCCTGGATCAGGAAGACGCTTATAAGTTGGGCCATTGGAAGAGGTGTTCGTTTATCATCGTGGATGTCGTTAACATTTTCGTTAGCGTGGTCGTTATCGTCGTCGTGGTTGAGAATTGAATTGGAGCCAAAAGAAATGGGGTCCACAGTCTGGGACATTTCTGGTATAAATGTCGACCTTGTCAAGAGTGCTAGTGGGGGCGGATCTCATCCTGATACTTCGGAGGCCAGGGGAATTTAAGCAAAATATTTCGTCGCTTAAGTTGACTCATCTTCATTTGTGATGCGATGGCGCGTTGGTGCATTATCGCCTGTAAGTGTTGGATCTTTCCGAACCTTGCGGGTCACGGCACCAATTTTCCATTCTACAATTCCACTTGTTCATTGGCTGTCAGAACGGGAGTTTGGGCTTCGGTTGCGAATTCTAGATAATTTGATTAACGAGCTTTCTGCGTGGATGATAGAGAGCAATTAAGAAGGAGATGCTGATCAGTGGTCACCAGTACTGGTTATGTAGATCTTAAACTTAAATTTTGATGATCATATGATATTCTCGCGTATATATATAACTTACAGCGCTTACATATAGCGACTTGCTTCTGTAGGTACACCACCGATGAAAATATAAACCCGTCACAAGCGGCAGAACTGATGAAGGCAGTCCTTTCAAGTTATATTAAAATAAACGGGGGCGGGTAATATTCGTGGCAAACGAACGATCAATTACATGGAAAACATATGTACTTATATACGAAAATACCATCATATTTTAGTCTCATACATTAAGTGTCCATTGTCAAATCTACGGGGCCCGATTACCAGACCAGCAAGTAACATTCATACTAATAGGTAATATTCAACAAGTTAGTCATCCTATTAACCGTCCGTATATTCGCTTCATGATGAACCTTTTCGCTCACTTTTTTGCCAGGTTCTTTGAAGTATGTTCCTTGGCCAAACTCTTTGATACAAAATGTTTAACCAAAATACTCGCCTGGCTCAAAGGCTACAACATCCTCTCTGCGAGATGGTATGCAGAGAATGATTTCACCGAGCTAAAATTGTTTAAACGCCATACCGTCTCTGACAGTCACCACCTCGCCGACAACTTTGTCTCGGACTTCATATGGCCTGCTGGTTTGTCCTGGCAACTCAATTATTATACGTAACCCTATCTTCTTGGATCTGTTAGCCATGTTGGTACTTCTAATGCTAAGCTCTCGATGGTATGTGGATCTTGAGGTGTTATTGATAATGGGTCGCCTGCAAGTTCAAGTACATACTGCTGTAGTGCCATTGCGTTCGGACAGTCCTGTATCAGATGGGCCAGGCAGGTGAGGTAAAGTATCTGACGGATGGATATCACCCTTTGACGGCAATGTTTCAACAGGATCATCGTGCACGTTGAGAATTCAGCATCAGCGACAGGTCTACATCCGCGACTTGAAATTTACTCACTGCAATCGTAGTTCACCGAGTTTAAACTGTTCAGAGCGAGGGTGACCAAACGAATCGAGTGACACAGACGCCCAACCAAGGAAGATATTTCTTTGAGTCGTTCTCTTCATTCCTTGTAATTGCCGACGAATTTCAGTGCATTTGTGCTGCGACGGTGGCATCAGTAGCACTAACGACTTGAATGATATACTCTCATATAACTGTTATCCGAGTACGACATTGACAGAAACAAACAAATCCATAATGTCTCGTCGTGAGTGTGCTTATCTGTTTGACCTCATGCCAGTATACTTAGTAAAGTTAATGTTCATATCCTCCGCCCGAGATCCATTCAAGCAAGGGGCTTCCTATTATCACGTCACCGCTCCTGGGACCAAGATTGAAGGCACAGATGGTGCCAGTATAACATACATAGCCGGCGTCGAGGCCACCTGCAACTTGAACGTTGAGTAAATGTGGGACAATGCGTGAAAGTAATCGATTATTGCGACATGATTACGTATGAGGTCATATTTACGGTAATGCTGGTACCTTGTGCAACGATTACGAGTTCAGAATCTGCTGCCCCTCGCGTATTCGAAGCTGATGGAATTGCCTATAATTTCTTTGCGTTATGTATGGGCATGGGTTCTCTCGCCGGATCCATCCTCTTGGTGTATTGATGCTGCAGTCTTCCCTTTCGATGTTGGGAGCAAGAAAGAGCATCGTATACCGACGAAAGTCATACCCACCAAGATGAGGTACACCAAGTTGCCACCCGCAAGATTTTTTTGCAACGAGATGGAGAATAAAGAGGATGCAAATGTAGGCGCGATAGTCCGCATGCCCGAGCCGAGCATTTGCAGAATTCCGTTTGCAGCACCAAGAGGTCCGCCTTCAGGTACGCTGTTAACCAACAAGAGTTGGATAGAAGCTATCAATGAACCATTTTTTCAGTTCTTTATTCTTTTCTTAACATATACCAAAAAAAGGTTTCCGCACCATATGCCATGGAAATCATCATCTGGAAGCAAAGCTGTATCAACATGCACATGATAGTAAGTGCATCGACTCTCTGTGCTCTCTGAGAGAAATACTTCATGACTGGGTACATGCTGAAACAAATGAAGAAGCACGAGAATCCGATCATGTACATTTTCCTAGGCCCGTGTTTCCTAACCAAACCACCTAGGAAGATTGCATGAATTAAGGCGTTGAGCATTCCAAAGGTGCCTAATGTAAAGCCAATCTGAAAGGGTCCCAGCCTGAGTCCCCCAAACTCCAAAGGGGTAGAGTACATCAGAGGTACAAGGGCAAAATAGGACATGTCTAGAAAGGTGAGGAAAATGTGGTTTAGATATGTAATGAGAATGGGTCGGATGAGGATAGATCGAATGCTAGGCTGGGCTTGGTTAACCAACGTCGTCTGCGAAGAATCCGTGGCCTGACGAGTCGGATGAGTGTGGGTGCCATAATTATTGTCGTCTCCAGAGTTGATTAAACTGGTTTCGGCTGTTGGATGTCCATCTTGAGTTTTGGCGTCTAATTTTTTTTGAGCGACAATAGAGGGTAAGGTCTAATGTGAGCGTCAGATAATGTAATAATAAGCAGGATTACAGCAAATCTCACCTCTTTCAATGTAAGGAAGGTGACTACATATACGACGAATGAGAATAATGCCGCTATCAAGCAGGACAAAAAGTAAGGATGGCTTCGGAGGTATGGGATCCGGCCCAGCGAATCTGGCCATTGGGTCTCTGGATTAGATAGGAGACCACCTAGGATCGGTCTATGTATAAATGCGTTCAATGACGCTGCAAGCATGAGAGGAACGCATCTCACCCAATCGTAACACCTGAGTTCCATATCAGCGGAGAAAATGCATATGCATCGCCTCTGTTCGTCGAGTCTGTAAGCTTGATCCAATTTAAGCTCTAAAACCGTCTCTTTGGAACATGACCATGACATTTACCTCAGCAATAACACTTTTTGCAACGCCTGGACTGAATTGGTTATAGTCTTTCTGAAAGTAGAAAGGAACACCTACTAATGGTTCCAGTGAAAATACCCTGGAAACAACGAGACCAAACCAAGGGCCAGAATGTCGTTGAAGATCCGAATACCATCATTGCAGTTGCTAGACCGAGCGGTGCAGATAGCAATACGGGTCTTCGACCGAAGCGGTCTGAGAGGTAGCCCCATTGTACCACAGTCACACACTCCGCGAAAAAGAAAACGGATTCCTGATTAGCAGCATAAATCAACACTGTTGTTCTACAGAAGTCGCAGGAGGTTGACGCACTATAATCCCAGCATAATACCCCGTCTTTGCTTCGTTACCGTTCGTAATTCCTGTCTCTCGAATGAACTGGTTGATAAATGGATAAATAACCGTCGCGGTAACCGGTTCTGTCCCCTGGATCAGGAAGACGCTTATAAGTTGGGCCATTGGAAGAGGCGTTCGTTTATCATCGTCGTGTATTTTGCCAATATTTTTGTGCGTGTTATCATGGTTGAGATTTGAGTTGGAGCCAGAAGGAATGGAGTCCACAATCTGGGACATTTCTGGCCGTAATGTTGTGAATGTCGATCTTGTCAAGAGTACTAGTGGGGGACGATCTCATCCTGATACTTCGGAGGCCATGGGCATTTAAGCAAAATTTTGTCGCTCAAATTGACTTATGTCCTCATTTGCGATATGATGGCATGTTAGTCCATTATTGCTTGTCAGTACTTCAGTCTTTGCGGGTCACAGCACCAAATTTCCACTCTACAGTTCTTCTCGTTCATTGGCCACCAGGATAGACGGGACTATGGGCCTCGGACGCGAATAGTAGAAAAGTTGACTAACCAGCATTTCCTGGATGGACAGTGGAGAAAAACTAGCATGGGAATAAGGAAAGAAAGAGATGGTGGTGGTCACTGGTAGAGTAGTAGATCTTAAGCTTACACATGGATGATCATATCATTCTCGCGTATACTCACTCTTACAGCGCTCGCTTACATACTTATACTTACCGACTTGCGTCTAGGTGCATACATTACCGCGGTACCGCCACCGATGATCATATAGAGGCAGAACTAATGAAGGTGGCAATTCTTTCAAGTTAGTCACACTATTAACCGTTTGTATATTCGCTTCATAATTCGAACTTTTTGGTCACTTTTTGCCAGCTTCTCAATACAGTAATGACCAGTTTGCACTGCTTATGATATTCAGTCAGTGCATTTATACACTGGCAGCGGCGACGGCGTCTTTAGCAGTACTTGCTACTACGACTTGAATCATATATCCCTCGCACGACTTCCACATCCTTATCATGAGGGTGAACGAGTGGCGGAAAGTACGTACAAAGTGCTTTAAATAACATGCCAGATAGTCAAGACTTGACACTAGTAGTAGAAGATGAGATTCTTATTTTTTGTTTGGTCATACCCTTGAAATAAATTCATCCCATACAGAATATATTAAGCTTTGTTCGCGAACTAACGTCATTCTTTTCGCTCAGCGGAGCTGTACGCATGCAGAGGTCCGACAATATCAGCCTCTCACGATGGCTGCCTTCGATGCGAAGCCAGACAGCTGTGCCACCACAGACTATGGCGTGTATAGTATTTAAACATGCTTACACCGAGCAGGCAACCTATGTAGACAGTGACTAGACTACTGACACTCCACACAAAAAAAGGTGCATAAATTTCACTGCATAACATACGGATGATCGTCGTCGACTACTTCTCCTGAATTTTTTATGCAGGTAGTGTTGCCTATCTTGGACGCAGGACCTTCTGGGACCTTGCACTATAGAGGTCAAGCATCGTATAGCGACTTAGTGTGGCGTTCAACGGCCTCTAATTAAGCGCCGCCGTCAAGAAGCACCCTGCGACCTTACTCCGATTCGCTCTCGCTACTGTCAGTACAAGATACGAACATTTGGATAGGTGGATGAAATTCGTTGTAATTAACTATTTACTTTTGAGATGACTATCACATGACAAAACAAGCAATAAGTAATGTATAAAATAATCAGTAAGATCTGGAATGTTCATGATGGCGCGATAAACGAATGTGTGAAGCTGCAGTTGAGTATATGTCATATTATACATATTGATATCCGGCCTTCCTTAACAATCCACCGTTCGGTCCAAAGGTCCAACAAGAAGAAAAAATAATGAGTGGAAGTGTTACAAGGACCTCTTCTTTCCTTTTGAATGATTCGGGAGCGTCCAGGAGCAGCAGATACCGACCAAGGTCATACCGAACAGGATGCAGTACACCATATTACCGCCGGCGAGATTTTTTTGCAGGGAAATTGAGAACATAGACGAGGCAAAGGTTGGTGCGATAGTCCGCATCGCTGAGCCAAGCATTTGAAGAATTCCGTTCGCGGTTCCCAAAGGTCCCCCTTCAGGCACTTGTTCAACCAACAAAATCTGGACAGAAGCTATCGATGGGATACCTTGGTTAGTTCGTTGAACTGCAAAAAAAAGAGGGACTCGCCATCTGCCATGGTATTTATCATCTGGAAGCCAAATTGAATTAAAATACATATTATTGTCAAGGCATCCACCCTTTGAGCTCGTTTCGAGAAGTATTTCATGCACGGGTACATGCTGAAGCAAACAAGCAAACTCGACATGCCAAAAATGTAGACCTTCCTAGCTCCGTATTTCCTGATCAGTCTGCCGAGAAAGACAGCCTGGATGAGAGCGTTGGTGATGCCAAATGCCGCCAAGATGAAGCCAATTTGGAAAGGTCCCAATCCAAGTCCACCATATTCCAGGGGAGTGGAGTACATCAAAGGTATCAGGGCTAAGTATGACATGTCGAGGAATGTAAGGAAGAGGTGGTTCATATATGTGATGAGAATCGGTCGAATAAGAATAGATTGGATACCAGAATTGACCTCGTAAACCAGCGTCTCTTGTGACGAGTTTCCAGACTGGCAAGAAGGATTATGGTAGGTACCATAACCAATGTCTTCCCCGGAGTTGATCAGGCTAGTTTCTGCAGTCGGGTATCCATCTCGTGCAATGGCATCTAGTTTTCTGTGTGCGATGATAGCAGGCGATGTCTGAAATCAGGAGAATGAGTCATATAAATATAAAAAAGAGCAAAGAAAGGCATAAAAAAACCCACCTCCTTCAATGTGATCAAGGTAACTAAATAGACGGCGAATGAAAATATCGCTGCAATCAAGCATGGCAGGAAATACGGATGACTTTGAAGATACAAAATACGACCCAGGGATTCGGGCCATTGGGTTTCTGGGCTTGATAAAATACCACCGAGAATAGGTCTATTCAAAATTGCCGTCAGTGAAAACACAAGTACAAGGAGAGGAGAAGACTCTACCCAATGGTAACTCCTGTGTTCCATATTAGAGGGGAGAAAGCATAAGCATCTCCTCTATTCGTTGAATCTGTAAGCTTGATTCTGCCTGTAAATTCTGAGAAATTGTGCAGAACTGATTAGAGCCTACCTCAGCGATCACACTCTTCGCAACACCTGTATAGATGATTCATTCGATTAGGGGACCTTAGAAATGGAGAGGAGAACGCACCGATACATCCGTTAAAAACACCTTGCGAGCAACGGGACCATAGCAAAGGCCAGAAAGTCGTTGAAGACCCAAATACTAGCATTGCAATTGCCAGTCCGAGGGGCGCAGAGAGGAGTACGGGCCTGCGACCATAACGGTCTGAGAGGTAGCCCCATTGTACCACAGATACACACTCTGCGAAAAAGAAAGCAGATTCCTGGTGGAATAAATCAACATACTTGCATCACAGTAGAGATTTAATCTGCGCAACGTACTATGATACCTGCGTAATAGCCCGTCTTTGCCTCGTCCCCTTTCGTAATTCCCGTATCTCGAATGAACTGGTTGATGAACGGGTATATGACTGTCGCAGTGACCGGCTCTGCTCCCTGAATCAGGAAAACACTTATTAGCTGGGACAATGGGAGAGGTTTCCGTTCATCTTTGTTCGAATCGCTAGAATTTTCGTGAGTGTCGGCGTCCTCGATAAGCGAACTTGAGCAATAGGAAGTAGTACAAGTCTCGGTTGAACGAGACATTTGTGATGATTTTTGTGGCTGTCGACTTTTTAAGAAGCAGAAGTGGACCTCATCTGGATGTTTCGGAGGAGTGTCGAATTTATATGAGCCTGAATGAAATAGTTTTTTTATTGAAAAGTTCCGACTTTGCATACGGCTAACGGCAGAGATTTTCAGCCTGCCGATGGAATTGTCCTTCGGACTCAAATTGAGCGCCGAGCATTTACAAATGCCAGGGTGAAATCGATTATCGAACGCATCTTGAATACGAGCAGAAAGGGTACAGGCGGAACCTAGAATGAGAAATATGGATTACTGGTGGATCTGTCAAGGCAGGAGTTACTGGAATAGTCGAGAGAGACCCAAAGTTTACCGTAAGTAAAGAGCCGCCCTGATATTACCTAACCCTTTTAAGATCTCACCAATGGGCAACCCCTTTCTTTTGACTTTCCGACATCAGACCTTCCTAGCATGCCTACCAACACAACTTCGTCCTTGCTTCAAGCCTCAATTGCCGCTATGCAAAGCTTTGACGGTCTCTCTGGCTAGGAACTTTTCACATTGCACTTTTTGTCCTCGACACCCGCCAGAATGAAGTTACTGGCAGTGCACCATGAAATGCAGTGCCAGACGACTTTTAACCACCTTGATATCTTTTTATAAGTTTAATTATAAACCAGCTGGATATTATTTCTCCGAATTAACCTCTCTTTGGTGTTTATTAATAACTAGACATGGATAGTTCAGTGAAAATGTCATCCGTACATCAACCTTGACTCGTTGTCGATACTCCTTGTTTCCAACATCCAACTACGCCTTCGGGTATAGCGCAGCTTGAACAAACTCTTTGTCGAAAGGACGAGAGCATGGCATATCCTAGTGATGGGTGGCATCCTCGATGGACGCCGTATCGGATTCTCGTGTTATCGACGACAATAGGCCTTGGCACAGCTAAAGCGGTAGCGACACAAAAAGGCAGCTCCGTGCTGTCCACTACATTGGAGTGGATCTCGGGAGTTGTGTTGTTTATTGCGTACGTTTGTGGACGGTCACAGTCATTGTTCGAGAACTCAATCCACATAAAATAGGTTTTTTGCTACTAGCATGTATGATACCGAGGACTCCAATTTTCCATATCTTTCCTGGATGTTCAAAAAGGATTGCATGGATTATTTATGGGATTTTCTTTCTCGTTTTGGGTTCCGCCGTCCATCATATACAACCGCGGAGAGTCATCTTTCTTTGGAGATTAGCAGAGTTCCCTCTGTGACATTGTATCGAATCATGGTCAGCTTCAGCGTTATTTTCTTCGGGATGTCAAAAGCTATACTTTCATACTTTGGCCGTTCAACCTCAGCCAATTGGATTGACTGGGTATTAGGCACTTTCATGTCTTCCATGTGAGCTATTACCACATGAAAAGATTTACGCATATAACCTGACTATTTAATGGAGCTTCTATTGCTTGGGTCTTTATGAAAATAATTCGGCAGACCTTTATCGATGGTTTTTCGTTGCTGACCGTTCGGAATACCTGCTTCCAAGTGAGTGCTCCTGCGTTCAAAGGTTACATCAATGAAGCTCAATTGCCACTCTTCAGCGAACAAGGGCATGCTCTTCACGACTTGTACACTACTCATTGGTGCTTGGATTTGGCTCTGCATATATACATGGATCAATGCGCTGAATGATGAAACCCCACGCTTTCCTGCTGCTCATCATCGTGCTGGACCCTCGTGGGCACCATCTGTCTTCGAGACTTTACATGACAGGATAACCGATTTTGCCGTATCGATAATATTCTTCTTGTCGATACTCTGCGGTGTTGCCGCCTTTTTTATAATAACTGGTGTTATGTGGAGCGGTGATACCTTTACCGTAGGACGGTATGGACTGAACGGTCGCCGTGGAATTATGGCTCGTGCTCGCAGGTTGATATTTTCTTACCTCGGCTTAGCCTTACGCTCATTGTTGGCTTTTCGACGAATAATCACTGGTGCGTATGGACATAATCGCGTTTTATTACTATTAAGCTTACTAGGCTCATCACGATCTCTTACAATTCTTACCTCGTCATTATTACAGGCCGCAACAAACTATTCCGCTTCCTTATTTCATTCACTTTTTTAATCCACGCTGTCGGCATCCTGCTACTTGGTAGCCTAGGCACCACTATTATAGGCGTCTGCGTTCGAATGTACGATCCCGGTATGTTTGATGCAGCACAAGGGGAGTCTTTAACTATGTTCATCGTATTATCACTTGTTCTCGGTTCTCTTGGGGTATTAAGTATGGGAACGATGTTTTTGGTTATATGGTCTTTATTATATTTCTTCAAATCGTACAAAGTTAAATAAATAAATAAGTCTGAATTCCTCCAGTATATGTATCCGTATCTTCTTGATCAAGAACAAATTTGACCAAAAGTCTGTGGCACATCGAAGAATATTTTGGACGGGAAACCGGCCCGAAATTCGCTTCAAAAATTATTAGCAGACCCGGATCAGTTAGAGCAGTCACTTGGTTTGAACCTCTCTGTTACACTTTCACTGTCTAAAATCTACGCAACATGTTTAAACGCGTGGAAAAACGCCGCGTTAAGAAGCAGAAAGAAGAGGAGCTTGGTCTCGATGAAGATATGAAAGAAATTTTGGGCATTCAGGACACCGATTCTGAAGAGTCTGCGTCCGAATCTGAGTCCGATGGTTCTTCAGAAAACGACGACGCTGCATCTGGAGATGAAGTAGGAGAAGACGAGGATATAGATGTAGGGGACGAAGAGGATGTTCCAGAAGAGGAAGAGGATGATGAAGAAGAAGAAGAAGAAGACGAGGACCCAAACGTCTCCGTTAACCAGGCGCTTATTGACCCGGTCTATGTCGTGTCCGTCCTTCCTGAAGTGAAGGCCTGCATTGTCTGTCCTGGCAAACTATTAAAAGGCGCAAAAATGGTGCAGCTGCACCGAACATCCAATGCATGTACGCTTCCATTTGTGCATCACAGTTCTCTAGGTTGCTGATCTGTCGTTATGGTTTATAGGCTCATTTACGGCGATATAATCAACTAAAAACTCTATCAGAAGGCGCAGACCCAAATGAGAGTGCTTGGGAAGTTCTGAGGCGGCACTCTGAAGAGAAACCCAAATTGTCGCTCGCTCCAGTAACCACCACCGCTGGTGCTTCTGCATCTTCAAAACGAGCGGAGAAAAAGGTTCGTGTCTCTTGCATACGAGACTATCCGGCTTTAGTTAACAAATACCTGTACATAATAGAAAGCTCAACAAGCTAAGAGAAAATTGAAGCGAGAGAAGTTCAAGGCCAGACAGGCGAAGAAACGTGAAGCAGCATCGACGACAAAAGAGTCGTCAACAGACGCGCCCAAAGAATCTTCGGTCTCTAAGAAGGCTGGAAAGAAGACCGAAACCGCTCGAGACACTGAATTGAAGCCTTCTGCGTCTCTAAAAAAGAAGAGGAGACTTTCTTCTACTGCAGAACCTACAGAGCAGTCAAAACCCTCGCCATCAAAACAAACCACATCCTCTTTGAACGCTGTCGAATCCTCGCCACCTAAAAAGAAATCAAAAAAGCAAAAGGTTGAATCCAATGCACAGTCAACGTCATCCCCAGCACTGGACTCTGCAACTTTGGCAAAAGAGCAAGAGTCAGTGAAGAACATCGTTAGATCGACTTCAGACCGCGCAAAGAATGCACGGTCGCGAGCGTTAAGTGCCTTGAAGGGGTCTACTATATCCATTCCAAAAAAGTTGAACAGAAACTTGATCGAGGGTTCCTAATTCGCGTTTAATGGTATTATTTGGTCTGCGTTTGCTTTGATTCTACACTGTGGCGGAGATCTATACATTACCGAATGAATGTACTAAACAATAATACCAACCTCACTGTCAGTTCAACCACACAATTAGGTGGTATACGGGACTGGTATAGACCAATTATAACACGCTCCTCCAGGCTGCGAAGGAGCCCGAGGAGTCTAAGAGCCGCGAATGGAATACTTCGCAGCAACCTTTGCCCCGAGGTTGAAAACAAGCCCGTTCGCCGATAGGAAAAAAAGAGACCGACAGAGGTAGGAGATTCTTCAAATTTAATTACTTGAATACCTTTCTGAAAGACGCTCAAGGGGGTTATCCTCTCTTTGGGATCATATGAATGGTAAGAATCGAAGACTTTCATGAGGGAAATTGTCTCGCACACATGATTTACCCTGCCAGTGACTGATAGAAATGTGCTAAAGTTCGCGAAAAAGCATTTTACATTATGTATGAGATAAATCAGATGAATTTGTAAGGTGAATATATGCATACCTTATAAGTTATATAGGTCTGTAAATTTGTTCTTCATACCGCCACCGTCACCGATGATAGTTGCGGATGCGAGTTGCGCGAGAGGATACTAAATATTAAATCATGACGGCATAGAAACGCGCGCTCAGCATATAAGTATAGCGAAGTGATACAGGGGGCCCTGCAAGTTGGAAGGCGCGAGTCATGAAGCGAGTAAAAAGAATGAATTTAAAGCCAGGTGTTAGAATGACGCCACCACTAAGTAGGTTCGAGAAGAAAGATAGCTTCGTTTGAATTCTGCCATTTCTGACAATGCCGTAGTTATGATTGCAATTTGCAAGCGTTGTAAATGCTTTTATCACTCAGCCTCTGCTTTTCGCCCATTCAAATTTTCCCACACTAGGCCTTGTCATGTCCGCGCCCATTCAGAAAATATTCTTTATCTGCTTCAACCCAATATTCGCGTCCGAAGCCCGTAAATTGAGCCCGTCATAACAGTCATTTGGCAAACAAGTAGAACGCAACTTAACCGACGAAATAATTTGCTTAAATTCTCCTGGGCTGCGAAGTATCAAGATGAGATCCAACCTCCCTTTCGACAAGGGTCGACATTCAAAACATTGTAACCATAGATGTCCCAGATTGTGGACCCCATTTCCTCTGGCCCCAACCCAAATCTCGACAACGACAAAGCTAACGCAAATCTTAACGATATTCACGATGATAAACGAACCCCTCTCCCAATGGCCCAACTTATAAGTGTCTTCCTGATCCAGGGAGCAGAACCAGTCACCGCAACGGTCATCTATCCATTTATCACTAAACTCATCCGGGAGACAGGAATTACGAATGGAAATGAGGCAAAGACAGGGTATTTTGCTGGGATCATAGTGCGTCAACCTGCTGGAACTTGTGTAAAACAAAAATATTGATTCATGCTGCTACATAGGAATCCGCTTTCTTTTTTACAGAGTGTGTGACTGTGGTACAATGGGGCTACCTCTCAGACCGCTTCGGTCGAAGACCCGTATTGCTGTCTGCACCTCTCGGGCTGGCCATTGCAATGCTAGTATTTGGGTCTTCAACAACCTTCTGGCCCTTGGTTTGGTCTCGTTGTTTCCAAGGTATTTTCAATGGATGCATTGGTGAGTGCTTCTTTCTATGTCCAGAAGGCCCTTACTCAACCTAGCGTAGGTGTTACCAAAAGTGTGATTGCTGAGGTATTTTATCCCTACTCATTTGTTGGGTATATTTTTAGAGCTGAGATTGTGTATGAAGCTTACAGACTCGACGAATAGAGCTGATGCATACGCCTTCTCCCCGCTGATATGGAATTCAGGGATCACCATTGGGTATCAATCGTGTTCTTTCCCGCTCGCGTCGATTTCATTAAACGTTTCTTTTCGATAGACCAATCCTAGGTGGTTTGCTGTCTAATCCAGAAACCCAATGGCCAGACTCGCTGGGCCGGATTCCATACCTCCGAAGTCATCCTTATTTTCTGCCCTGCTTAATAGCAGCCTTATTCTCATCCGTCGTATATGTAGTTACTTTCCTCACATTGAAAGAGGTGAGATTTTCTATGATCCTGCTTTTCTATTGCGTTTATTCACGTTATCCTATACATCTTAGACCTTACCCACTATTGTCGCCCAAAGAAAACTGGACGCCATAGCTCAAGATGGATATGCAACAGCCGAAACTAGTTTAATCAACTCTGGAGACGACAATAATTACGGCACCCACACTCGTCCCTCTCGTCAAGCTACTGATTCTTCGCAGACGACATTGGTCAACCAAGCCCAGCCTGGCATTCGATCTATCCTCATCCGACCCATTCTTATTATATATCTGAACCACATTTTTCTCACCTTCCTAGAGATGTCGCACGTTGCCCTTGTACCTCTGATGTACTCTACCCCATTGGAGTTTGGGGGACTCGGGCTGGGACCTTTCCAAATTGGCCTTACATTAGGTACATTTGGGATGCTCAGCTCCCTCATTCAGGCCATATTCCTAGGTGGTTTGATTAGGAAACACGGGCCAAGGAAAATATACATGATCGGATACTCGAGCTTTTTTGTTTGTTTCGGCATGTATCTCTGCATGAGCTACTTCTCTCAGAGAGCCCAGAGGGTCGGTGCAATTACTATTGTTTGCATGCTGATTCAACTTTTCTTCCAGATGATGGTTTCCATGTCATATGGTACGCAATCTATCCTTATTTTTTTGTTAATGAGAACGTAAAGAATTCAAGACTGCTTCATCGACAGCTTCTATTCAACTCTTATTGATCAGCAGCTTACCTGAGGGAGGGCCTCTCGGTACTGCTAATGGAATTCTACAAATGCTTGGGTCGGGAATGCGGACTATCGCGCCTACATTTGCCTCCTCCTTATTCTCCATTTCCCTCCAAAAAAACCTTGTGAACGGCAATTTGGTATACATCATCCTTCTGGGCATGACATTTGTCGGCATGTGGTGTTCTTTTTGGCTCCCAATGCCTCGCAACGGGAAAAAGCCTCCTTCATGAGTCATCCATTTTTTTTGTTATTGGGAAAGTTCCGTCGGTCGGCGCACCGACAGAAACGGGCATAGGATAGGCAATAATACGGATAAACATCATTAATTACCCAACAAGAGGTGTAGTGCTTTGTTAGTTTTCTTCCCTTTGCTCGGATAGCGGAGTGATATTATACGTGGCCTACATGTACATATTAGTACGAGGGATATCAATGTAATATAATGTAATATATAGAGGCATTTGCAAAAACCCGGACATCAATGTAGTAAAAGGGCTGATCCAGCGAGAAAGCCCATTGCAACAAATAACCCTACTAGCGTATATGTAAATCCATCTATCCCGGATGCGCGACGGCCAGCAGAGGCGGTAATAGTAGCGTAAGGTAACAAAGACCCAGTGTATCTGGTCGTAATCGTAGTGTCGGGGAAGGCATTTACTTGCACACATTCACCCCTATTCTTCTCTAGGTTCGTGGTGCACTTAGTATCCAAGGTGGCTATGCAATTCACTTGTCCTTGGTCATTAGCCGCAATCCCAATGATGTTAGCATGATAACTGGAGGCTGCCTGTTCAACCGTAACTATGAAAGCAAGTCAGTATATAACAAGCGATCTAAATGGTCGAGCGTAATCGTACTCACAAAGAATCGTCCTTGGTTCGTTGGTGTGGGTGGACGCCTCGGTTGGATAAAAAACTATTTCTTTTGTGTAGACTTCCTCGACCTGATAACGCGTCGCTCCGTTTTCTCCTGGCCCAATGTTTGAATATACGGTTGTCCCAACTCGTTCAAGAGTGGCAGCACCACTTGGGATTTGTTGTTGAACAGCATACAATGTGTGTACCACTGCAGCGTTAGCTATACAAAAAAATAAGTACTTGCGGTGTTTTTTTTTGTTTGTTGGAAAATCTTACCGCTTGGGAGACAGTGCAGACTAATCAGTGCCACGAACAGAGGTAAAATGCAAGCATTGACGAAGTTTGTCTTAACAGCCATTACACTTCCAGGTTTTAGTAAGAATTTCGAACCAGGAAAAAAAAACAAGACTTAGTCAAACCACTGTGTTCTAAGGAAAGTTATTATATATGAAAGCCCTGGACCTACGGGTATCATTGTAACGCTATTTCTCCGAGGTTGATCTCCACAGGTACGCGAGATGAGGGGAAGTGTTCCAAACGGTTTTGAACGTGCTCATAAAAAGTCTTGGAACCGAATAGCCTGGGATTTACAAGAGTTGACACTGGTTTACATATAGCTTATG
>Ga0247779_1000643_pt1 | contig 20018 bp, 22 predicted proteins | sample UWRJL221509R5_FD_179925 | JGI IMG/M metagenome (GOLD analysis project Ga0247779, IMG submission 179925) | Plant litter microbial communities from Arlington Agricultural Research Station in Wisconsin, United States - UWRJ-L221-509R-5 | ecosystem: Environmental > Terrestrial > Plant litter >... | reverse complement strand
GGGCGGATCCGCGGCGTTCCTGCTCGGGATCAGCCAGCTCTGGGGTTTCGTCGGCGCCGGCATCCTCGCGGCCGCGCTGATGGAACTCATCGGCATCAAACGGGTGCAGGGCCGGGATGTCGCGACAGGAATCGTGTTCGGTCTGGGTCTCGGCTTCACGGCGCTGTTCCTCTACTGGGACACCACCGTGAAGAACGCGAGCAATGCCGCAATCTCCGTGCTGTTCGGGTCGCTGTTCGTGATCGACGCCTCCATCGTCCCGCTGGTGCTCGCGCTCAGCGTGATCGCAAGCCTCATCGTGATCGTCTTCTATCGCTGGATGCTCGTCGACTCGCTCTCGCAGGACCTCGCCGCCGTGCGCCACATCCCGGTCCGACTCACGGGCATCCTCTTCCTCGTCGCCCTCGCGCTCGCGGTCGAGCTGTCAGCGCTCACCATCGGCGCAGTGCTCTCAACCGCGCTCCTGATCGGACCGGCGGCTGCTGCGCTGCGACTGACCAGGCGGGTCGGGTTCGCGGCGCTCATCGCGATCGGCATCGGCGTCGTCTCGACCTGGCTCGGCATCCTCATCTCGTACGACAGCTATCGCTGGTTCGGCGGTGGGCACAGCTGGCCGGTGAGTTTCTGCATCGTCGCCGTGGTCTTCATCGCGTACCTGCTCTCGGGCATCGCCCTGCCGGTGCGGGCGAGGAGGGCGCGCCTTGTTCTCTGACTTCATGATGAACACCTGGATCACCGCGAGCGTCATCGCGGTGATCGCGGGAGCCGTCGGGTTCTTCGTGGTGTTGAGAGGATCATCGTTCCTTGCGCACGCGCTCCCCCACGGCGCATTCGCCGGTGCGGCGGGTGCGGTCCTGATCGGCGCCGACCCGATCCTGGGGATGGGCGTATTCGCCGTGGCCGGCGCGCTCGCCGTCACGACGCTCGGGCGGCGTGGGCGCAGCGATGTCGTCATCGCGCTGTCGCTCGTCGTCATGCTGGCGTTCGGCGCCCTGTTCCTCAGCCTCGGCAGCCAGTACTCCGCGGAGGTGTTCGCGCTCCTGTTCGGGCAGATCCTCGGAGTCTCGAGCGCCGAGGTCGTTCCCATCATCGTGCTTGGCATCCTGTGTGCTGCGGCGATCGTCGTCGCCTACCGGCCGCTGCTGCTGTCGTCTGTGCTGCCGGAGATCGCGGCGGCGCGGGGAATCAGCACATACGGGATGTCGGTGTTCTTCGCCCTCGTCGTCGCGATCGCCACCGCGATGAGCGTTCCCGTGGTCGGGGCTCTCCTGATGTTCAGCCTCATGGTCGGGCCGCCCGCCGCCGCCAGGTCGTTCTTTGCGGATCCGCTGAGGGCGATTCCGCTGTCGATCGCGTTCGCCCTGGTCACGGTCTGGATCTCCATCGCCGCGTCGTACACGACCAACCTGCCCGTCGGGTTCTTCGTGACGTTGACGAGTGCGATCCTGTACGGCATCGGCCGTGGCTGGTTCGCCGTCCGCGTGCGCATCAGGCAGCGCGCACTCGGGCAGGCGGCGTAACTTTGATGGCGATAAGGAGCGGCGCATGAGCAAGCGAGTCACCTGGCAGCGCGAGGCGGTGCGCGACGCCCTGTCGACATCCGAGGGCTTTGTGAGCGCCCAGGCCCTGCACTCCGGCCTGCGGGAGTCCGGGTCTCCGATCGGGCTTGCCACCGTGTACCGGGCGCTCGCCGACCTCGCGGTCGAGGGCGAGGCGGACTCGCTCCAGCAGGAAGGCGAGAGCCTGTACCGGGCGTGCACTCCTGGCACTCACCACCACCACCTGATCTGCCGCAACTGTGGGCTCACCGTCGAGATCGAGGCGGACGACGTCGAGGAATGGGCGGCATCCGTGGCGGCACAGCACGGCTTCATCCAGCCGAGCCACGTCGTCGACGTGTTCGGCCTCTGCGCCAACTGCCAGCGCGCGGGTAATTCGCTGGTCGAGTAGCAACTGTTGTTGGTTGAGCTTGTCGAAACCGGGTAAGTAATTGTTGTTGGTTGAGTTTGTCGAAACCGGGTTTCGACAAGCTCAACCAACCACAAGTGGGCTCAACCAACCAAACGGCTAGGCGTGGGTCTCGTGCTCGTGGTCTCCGTGCACCGCGCGCTCGAGCTGGAACGTCGAGTGCTCGATGGCGACCGAGAAGTGCTGGGCGACGCAGTCCTGCAGCTCGTCGAGGATTTCCGAGGCATGACCGTCGTAGAAGCACTCGTCATCGACGACGACATGCGCGGTCAGCACGGGCAGGCCTGTCGCGATCTGGGTCGCGTGCAGGTCGTGCACGGCGCGAACGTGCGGCTGCTCGAGCAGGTGTTTGCGCACGGAGTTCAGGTCGAGACCGCGCGGCGTCGACTCCAGCAGCACATCGATCGTGTCGCGAAGCAGGATGAGGCTTCGCGGCAGGATGAGCGCGCCGATCACGAGCGCCGCCACGGCATCCGCTCTCGTCCAGCCGGTGAGGGAGATGACCACGGATGCCACGATCACCGCGAGCGACCCGAGGGCGTCGTTGGCCACCTCGAGGAATGCGGCACGAAGGTTGAAGTTCGCCGAGCGCTGCGAGGCCAGCACGGCGAGTGCCACGATGTTGCCGACGAGTCCGATGATTCCGAACACGAGCAGCTGGCCGGACGCGATTGCGGGCGGGTCGATGAGCCGATGGATGCCCTCGACGAGCACGAACAGGCCGACGGCGAGCAGGACGGCCGCCTGTGCCGTCGCGGCGAGCACCTCCGCGCGCCCGAAGCCCCAGGTGCGGCGGGATGTCGGTGGCCTCTGCACCAGCGACGCGGCGCCGAGGGCGAGGGCGAGCCCGCCGACATCCGTCAGCAGGTGGCCGGCGTCGACGATCAGCGCGAGGCTGCCGGTGATGACCGCGCCGATGACCTGGGCGACGAGGATGGCCGAGCTGATGCAGAGCGCGGCGGTGAGTCGCCCCCGTGAGGCGTCTCCCCCGTGCTCGTGTGTCGCCCGTTCACCCATGGTTCGAGGGTAGCCCGCGTTTGCACAGTCTGCCCTTCCACCGTAAGCTTGATCCTTGGTCGAGTGGCCTATCCACTCGCATTGTGCGCAAACCCTCCTTCCGTCGGTCGTAAGTCCGGCAAAAGACGGGGTTCTCGCGTGCCGACAAGTGATCTTGGGTGAGACATTCGTCTCACGGTAGTCAAGGAGAAGACACATGGCAGCCGTATGCCAGGTGACCGGAGCCGTTCCCGGCTTTGGGCACAACATTTCGCACTCGCATCGACGCACCAAGCGTCGTTTCGACCCGAACATCCAGAAGAAGACGTACTACGTACCGTCGCTTCGCCGTAACGTGACCCTGACGCTCAGCGCCAAGGGCATCAAGGTGATCGACGCTCGTGGCATCGAGTCGGTCGTCAAGGACCTGCTCGCTCGTGGGGAGAAGATCTAATGGCCAAGGCACAGGACATCCGCCCCATCATCAAGCTCCGCTCAACCGCGGGCACCGGTTACACCTACGTAACCAAGAAGAACCGCCGCAACGACCCTGACCGTCTCGTGCTGAAGAAGTACGACCCCGTCGTGCGCAAGCATGTCGAATTCCGCGAGGAGCGCTAAACCATGGCCAAGAAGAGCAAGATCGCCAAGAACAACCAGCGTGCGGTCATCGTCGCGCGCTACGCCACGAAGCGCCTCGAACTGAAGAAGGCGCTCGTCGACGTCAACGGAACGGACGAGTCCCGCGAGGCCGCTCGCCTCGGTCTGCAGAAGCTTCCGCGCGACGCTTCGCCGGTCCGTCTGCGCGGCCGCGACGCCATCGACGGCCGCCCGCGCGGCTACCTCAGCCAGTTCGGCGTTTCACGTGTTCGATTCCGCGATATGGCGCACCGGGGAGAATTGCCCGGTATTACCAAGTCAAGCTGGTAGGTTCGAGGCGGTTCTGCAGCGCCTCGGCCTGCGAACTGTTATCGAATGCACGCTTTAACAAGCACTTCACGCAAAAAGGTCCGAGGAGGACATTTAATGGCTGACACACTGAACCGTACCGAGCTGGTCGCAGCGATCGCTGCCGAGTCCGGCCAGAGCCAGGCCGCCGTCAACGGCGTGCTCGACGCTCTTTTTTCAACCGTCTCCGCTTCGGTGGCGAAGGGCACGAAGGTCACGATTCCGGGCTGGCTCGCGGTTGAGCGCACCCACCGTGCCGCTCGCGCAGGTCGCAACCCGCAGACGGGTGCAACCATCCAGATCGCAGCAAGCAACGGCGTCAAGATCAGCGCCGGCAGCAAGCTGAAGGCTGCAGCGAAGTAGTTTTTCGCTTATCCGAAAGGGACGACGACCGCGAGGTCGCCGTCCCTTTCGCAGTTATCGGGCAGGGACGTGAGCCGGATGTCTCCCGGGAAGCGCTCACAGCCAGGTCGCCTAGGCTTTCATGGTGATTCGAGCGACGCGCATTGTCGGCCCAGCCGCCCTGCTCCTGGTCGCCTTCGCCGCCCTTATCGCCGCCCTCGCCTACGGTGGGGGAGCCCAGGCGCCCATCGCGATCGACCCGGGTGCGCTCGTCCGGTGGGGGCTGCCGGTCTCGACGGTGCTCGTCGACATCAGCGAAGCGGTGGTGGTCGGGGCTCTCGTGCTCTCGAGCTTCGCCTTCGCGTCGGACAAGCCCGAGTACGGAAAGGCGCTGGATGTCGCCGCGACGGCCGCGCTCGTCTGGACTGTCGCATCCGCCGTCAGCGGCTTCTTCAACCTGCAGACCGCCGACCCGGAGCCCGTGAGCTTTGGCGCGCAGTTCGGCGCGGTGCTCTCCGATTTCGTTACCAACAGCGCCGACGGGCAGGCGTGGCTCGCGACGGTGCTGCTCGCGGCCGCGCTGACCGTTGTGTGCTTCGCGGTGCGCAACCAGACCGCGATCGGCCTTGCGACCATCGTGGCGATCCTCGCGCTCATCCCGATCGCGCTGCAGGGCCACGCGGGCGACACGGCCAGTCACGACGCCGCGACGACATCCATCTACCTGCACGTCGTGTTCGCGTGCATCTGGCTCGGCGGGCTCCTTACGGTGCTTCTCCTGCACAGGCAGCTCGAGTCCGGCCGCATCGCCGTGGTGATCGAGCGCTACTCGACGCTCGCGCTCATCTGCTTCATCGTCGTCGCGATCTCGGGCTATGCGAATGCGGCGATCCGTGTCGGCACCCTCGGAAACCTGCTGACTCCGTACGGCATCCTGGTGCTCGTCAAGGTGTTCGCGCTCGGCGCGCTCGGGCTGTTCGGGGTGGCCCAGCGCCGGTTCTTCATCGGCAGGATGTCGCGGCCGGGCCGGGAGCGGCGGTACTTCTGGTGGCTGATCAGTGCGGAGCTCGCGTTCATGGGGCTCGCGGAGGGTGTTGCCGCCGCGCTCGCACGCACCCAGGATCCCAAGATCGAGGTGCCGGCGTCACAGCTGGCGAACCCGACCGCGGCGGAGTACCTGACGGGCGCGCCGCTGCCTCCGCCCCCGAGCGCGGCGAACTACGCGTTCCTGCTGAACCCCGACCTGCTCTGGATCCTGCTGTGCGGGTTCGGCCTGTTCTTTTATCTCGCGGCGGTCCTGCGCCTGCGCAAGCGCGGCGACAAGTGGCCCATCCGCCGCACCGTGCTCTGGGTCGCGGGGATGCTCGTGCTCCTGTACATCACGAGCGGCGGCGTGAACGTCTACGAGAAGTACCTGTTCAGTGCGCACATGATCGCGCACATGGTGCTCGGCATGGCCGTGCCGGTGCTGCTCGTGCCATCCGCGCCCATCACCCTCGCCCTGCGCGCAATCAACAAGCGCACGGACGGCAGCAGGGGCGCACGCGAGTGGATCCTGCTTGCGGTGCACTCGAGGGTCTTCGGGTTCTTTGCGAACCCCATCGTCGCGGCGCTTCTCTTCGTCGTGTCCCTGTGGGTCTTCTACTACACGCCGCTGTTCAGCTGGGCGACCACCGACCACGTCGGGCACGAATGGATGATCGTGCACTTCCTGCTCGTCGGGTACCTGTTCGTGTCGTCCCTGATCGGCGTCGATCCCGTGCCATACCGGCCGCCGTATCCGCTGCGCCTCGTCATCCTGCTCGGCACGATGGCGTTCCACGCATTCTTCGGTCTCGCGCTCATCACGGGCACCGGCCTGCTCTCTGCGGACTGGTACGGCGCGATGGGCTGGGGGCCGGCCATCCCGGCGCTGCAGGACCAGCAGACGGCCGGTGGCATCGCGTGGAGCATCGGCGAGCTCCCGACGCTCGCGCTCGCGATCTCGGTTGCGATCATGTGGAGCAGGCAGGACGCGAAGGATTCGAAGCGCTACGACCGCAAGGCCGAGCGGGATGGCGACGCAGAACTGAACGCGTACAACGAGATGCTGGCTCGGCGGGCCGGTCGGGGCTAGCCGCGCTCGGTGTTGTTGGTTGAGCCTGTCGAAACCCCGTGCAATCCGGGTTTCGACAGGCTCAACCAACAACGGTTACCTCGCTGGTCGAGTAGGCGCGCGACGAAGGAGCCGGCGTTATCGAGACCACCGGTACGAAATCATCCCTACAGTCGGGGTTCCCGCCGACACACCGTCGAGCCTCCAGCGTGCGCGCAGATGCGCTAACCGTTCGCGGAGATCGTCAGGTGGTTGTTTGGGCCGATCGTGATCGTGTACGAGACCTGGAATGGCACATCCTGGTCGAAGATGCTCACGGTGCCGTCGAACAGCGACTGCACCTTGACCTTCAGGCGAGCCTGGCCGGTCGAGGTCGGCACCTCCCAGCTGCCGCGCTCGTGTGCAGGAACGATCGAGATCGCGGGATCCTTCGTCATCTTCCAGGCGGGAGTGGAGACAACGCGGTTGTTGAACGACTTGCCGAACGGGCAGGAGGTCGGCAGAAGCACCTTCTGCGTCGCGCACGTGTCGAAGTACTGGTCGAGCTGCTGGCGTACCTCTGAGACGAACCGGGAATTGGCCTGCACGTCCACCTGAACCGGCGTCACGCTGCCCGGGTCGGTGATCGGCACAGCCACGGGGGTCGCCACGAGGAAGACGGACTTGTGATCGAACGAGTAGAGGCCGGGCGTGAAGACCTCGTATGGTGTCGCGGCTCCCTGTTTGGCCGTGCTCGTCACATCCGTCTTACCAACGCGGAACCGCGTGTCGTGAAGCACGGTCACGGCGACCGTCGCGAGCGGGGAGCGCGTGAATTCCCAGCGCGGGAAGAGCCCGAACGACGTGCCGACCTGGCGTACGGCGAAGTCTGTGGTCTCGCTCTTCTTGCCGAGCCGGTACGTGTATGTGACCGTGTGCACTCCGGACGGGCTCGTCTCGTCGCGGAGCAGCCGCACCTGCGTCGGGGGCGAAATGGCCTCGCCGGTCAGCAGATCCGACGATGTTCCGTCGGGTGCACGCACGCCGGAGAGCTCGCGAGCGGTGGTCGCATCGTGCCTGCTCAGCGCGTCGAGGTAACTGTCGACGAAGCCGTGCGCGCTGTAGATGGTGGAATTCAGGATGCCGATGGTCGTCGCGAATGCCGCGATCAGCACAGCGAATGCGATGCTCCACCCGATGACGGCGCGCCGCATCGATGGCGCAGAACCCTCGTTCGCATCATCCGTGGCCGTCACGCAAACATCCTAAGCGGCGCAAATGCGAGGAATCCCTACACAGGCAGCCGGTCGCGCAAGCGCGGTGCGGCACGCGGCGGGTACCGTAGTCGGGTGTCAGACATCAGCCTCGCGCCAGAGCAGCAGGCGGTGTTCGATGCCATCGAGACCACGATGGAACACATCTTCGTCACCGGTCGCGCGGGCACCGGAAAGTCGACGCTGCTGAACCACCTGTCGTGGAACACCTCGAAGCAGATCGTCATCTGCGCCCCGACCGGCGTCGCCGCCCTGAATGTCGGGGGGCAGACGATCCATTCGCTGTTCCGGCTGCCGATCGGCGTCATCGCCGACCACGAGATCGCGCAGAGCGCAGAGCTGCGCAAGCTCCTCGGAACTCTCGACACGATCGTGATCGACGAGGTGTCCATGGTCAACGCCGACCTGCTGGATGCCGTGGACCGAAGCATGCGCCAGGCCAGGCAACGCCCGCGCGAGCCATTCGGGGGGGCCCAGGTCGTGCTGTTCGGCGATCCGTACCAGCTGGCTCCCGTGCCGGGCGACGGCGACGAGCGGGCGTATTTCGAGGACCAGTACCGGTCGATGTGGTTCTTCGATGCGAAGGTCTGGAACCAGGCGGATCTCACCATCTACGAGCTGTCGACCATCCACCGCCAGCACGAGGACGAGTTCAAGTACATGCTGAACGCCGTTCGGCACGGGAGGGTGACCGCCGAGATCGCGAAGCGCCTGAACGATACCGGTGCGAGGCCGGCTCCGACCGACGGGGCGATCACCCTTGCGACGACCAATGTCACGGTGACCGCCATCAACGCTCGGGAGCTCGCGAAGCTGCCAGGCCGCGCCCTCACGGCGCGGGCGGAGGTGAGTGGCGAGTTCGGTGGCCGCTCGTACCCGGCGGACGAGGCGCTCGAGCTGAAGGTGGGTGCCCAGGTGATGTTCCTGCGCAATGACTCCGACCAGCGCTGGGTCAACGGCAGCATCGGCGTCGTCACGAAGATCGACTCGACCGTGTGGGTTGAGGTGGATGGCGAGGTACACCAGGTGCAGCCCGCCGTGTGGGAGAAGTACCGGTACTCGTACTCGGCCGTGACGAAGTCGCTGAAGAAGGACATCGTCGCCGAATTCACGCAGTTTCCGCTGCGGCTCGCGTGGGCTGTCACGATTCACAAGTCGCAGGGCAAAACCTACGACCGCGCGATCGTCGACCTCGGGCAGCGCTCGTTCGCCCCGGGCCAGACCTATGTTGCGCTCAGCCGCATCTCGACGCTCGACGGACTGTTCCTCACGAGGCCGCTCCGGCCATCCGACATCATCGTCGACGAGAACGTGACGCGCTTCATGTCGCGCGCCGCACCCATCCCGGCGATCGAGGCCTAAGCGGTCTTCGCGGGCTTCGCCGACCGGTCGGCGCCGATTGCGACGGCCAGCAGCACGACGGCCGTGGCGAAGTGCAGGATGTTGTCGGCGCCGTTGAACGCGAAGATGTTGAGCGGGTTGCTTCCGCCGGCGACCACGAGGCCGACGATGCCGAGCACGAAGAACACGGCGCCAAGGAGACCGTTGACGAAGCGTGCGGCGCGCGGGCCGGCGAGGCCGGCGACCAGCAGGATGATGCCGGCGGCCAGGTGACCGAGGTTCTGCAGTGGGTTGACCTGGAACAGGCCGATGAACAGCGGGCCGCTCGTTCCGGTGAACGCCGTGGCGCTCGTCAGGAAGAACCCGAAGACGCCGACGAGCAGGTAAATCACGCCAAAGATGATCCCGAGCAGGCGGTTCGGTGAGCTGGACATATCGTTTTCTCCTCTTCTGGCCGGAACGCTACGGCGCTGGCAGTCTCGCACATCCAAGCTTGTCAGTATGCCGATCGTTCCTGATACCAAGAACTGGACCTGGGTCATCGAAAAACCGTGCCTCGAGTGCGGTTACGACTCATCCGAGCACCCGGACGAGTCGATCGCCGACGGAATTCGCGCGAACGCCCGTGCGTGGCCGGCCGTGCTGGCGCGCCCGGATGTGCGGATCCGCCCCGACGACTCGACGTGGTCGGCCCTCGAATATTCTGCGCACGTTCGCGATGTGCTGCGGGTGTACCTCGAGCGACTGCGGCTGATGCTCGACACGGACGACCCGCTGTACCCCAACTGGGACCAGGACCAGACCGCCCTCACCGAGCGTTACGACGAGCAGGACCCGGCGACGGTCGCCGGGGAGATCGACCTCGCCGCGGAGACGCTTGCCGCGGCTTTCGACGGGGTGGACGCCGCGGGCTGGCAGCGCGGAGGGCGCCGCAGCGACGGCGCGAGCTTCACGGTCTCGAGCATGGCGAAGTACCTCCTGCACGACCTGGAGCACCACCGCGTGGACGTCGCTGGTTGAGCCTGTCGAAGTGCGTCGTTGGTTGAGCCCGCGCCCATCGTTGTTGGTTGAGCGAGCGAAGCGAGGCCTGCACTGAGCCTGTCGAAGTGTCGAAACCCTGCCGGAGTGTTTCGACAGGCTCAACCAACAACAGGCGGTTCCGTCCGGCTCTTGCTCAGCTCCGGCAGGCTCTCGAATTCGCCTCGGATTAGGGCTTCCCGTTTCGCCCGAGACCAGCCCTGCACCCGTTTCTCGAACAGGTAGGCATCGCCGATGTTGTCGAACTCCTGCGCGAAGACCAGGGTCACCGGCATCCGGGCGGCCGTGTATTTGCTGCCGGCGCCGGTCGAGTGCTGCCACATGCGGTGCTCTAGGTTGCGGGTGCTGCCGACGTAATAGGAGTCGTCACCGCAGCGGAGGATGTAAGTCCATGGCATCGGACGAGGATGCCGGAAACGTACGCCGGGCGGGGAACCTGTCCACAGAATTGTTGTTGGTTGAGCTTGTCGAAACCCTCCGGCAGGGTTTTCGACACTTCGACAGGCTCAGTGCAGGCCTCGCTTCGCTCGCTCAACCAACGACGAGGGTTTCGACACTTCGACAGGCTCAGTGCAGGCCTCGCTTCGCTCGCTCAACCAACAACAAAGGTTTCGACAGGCTCAACCAACAACAAGGGTTTCGACACTTCGACAGGCTCAGTGCGGGCTCAACCAACAACGGTGGTTCGACGGCCGGAGCTGCACGCGAGGGACGAGCGCGCGCGGAGCGGCGGTCAGTCGAAGAGGTGCGACGCGAGGAACGCCTCCGTGCGGGCCCGGGCCAGCTCGGTGGCGCGGGCATCGTGCACGGCGTCGATCTCGGCGTTGGCGAACGAGTGCTCCGTGCCGAAGTAGGTGTGCTTCGTCACCGGAGTGCCGTGCTCGTCAAGTCGAGCGATGAAGCTGTCCGGCTCCTCGTCCTCTGCCCATTCGTCGCTCTCCGCATAGTGCAGCAGCACCGGCGACGGGATGACGCCGTGGTCCTTGGGGGCGAGCGAGGCGTAGTACGCGACCACGGCATCCGCCGATCCGCCCTGCGCGTGCAGGAGAGTGAGCCAGCCGCCGATCGAGAACCCGACAACGCCAACCTTGCTGCTGCCCTGCAGTCGCGCGTCGGCGATGATGTCGTCGAGTTCGGCGAGCGCGATTCGGACGTCGAGCCCGTCCATCAAGTCCGCCGCCCGCTCGGCATCCGTGGTCGCGACCCCGTTGTAGAGGTCGGGGACCGCAACCATGAAGCCGGCCGCAGCGAACGACTGGGCGACCTGCTCGAGGGCAGGCAGCCTGCCGTACCAGTCGTGCACGAGCACGACGAGCGGCGCGCCCGGCGTGCCTCGATAGAGCGGAACGCCGGGTGACGGGATGGGGATGAGGTCGCTCACTGAAGCATCCGTCCAACGGGGTGGTCGAAACCAAGGGTAGTTGCTGGTCCGGCGAACGCCCGGCAAGCTGACCGCAGAAGTGGCGCTGCCGTCGAGTGTCCAGCCGTCGCCCAGATCGGGGTCGGTGGGCGGGATTAGCGTTGCAGCATGACGAATGGTGCTGTGGTTTTTGCTGGCGGTGGAGTCGCGGGGATCGCGTGGGAGCTCGGCGTCCTGCGAGGCATCGAGGAGAAGCGACCGGATGTGGTCGAACGCATCCTCGATGTGGGGACAACTTTCGTCGGCACCTCGGCCGGTGCGTCGGTGTCTGCCCAGGTCGCGGGCGGAACGCCCATCGCCGATCTCTTCGAGACACAGCTCGCCGACGAGACCACCGAGCTCTTCGTCGAGGTCGACCTCAGCCAGTTCATGGGCCAACTCGGGGCCGCGATGGCCGAGGCAACGTCGCCGGAAGACCAGCGCAGGCGGCTCGGAGCGATCGCCCGTGAGGCGAAGACCGTCGAGCCCCCTGTGCGACTCGCAGTGATCGACGCCCGGCTGCCCGTGAAGACCTGGCCGGCGCGGCGACTGCTGATCACCGCGGTGGATGCGACAAGCGGCGAGTTTCGGGTGTTCGACCGCGACTCCGGGGTCGGTCTCGTCGAGGCCGTCGCGGCGTCCTGCGCCGTGCCGGGTATCTGGCCGACCGTGCGCATCGACGGCCACGAGTATATGGATGGCGGGATGCGCACCGTAGGCAACGTCGACCTGGCCGCGGGCGCCGACCCCGTGCTCGTTCTCGTACCATCCGCGGCGCAGACACCCATCGGGTCGGCCGTCACGGCCGATGAACTCGCGGCGCTTGGGTCGGCGCGCACCCACATCGTCTACGCAGACGACGCCTCGATCGCCGCCTTCGGATCGAACCCCCTCGACCCCGCCGTGCGTCGCCCCGCCGCTCTCGCCGGGCTCGCAATCGGCCGCAGGATCGCGGACGAGATAGCGGACTTCTGGTCCTGAGAGGGGGCGAATTCATCCGGAGGTCACCGGCGAAAGTGAGTAAATCCTCGCGCTCGGCACATAGGCTTGACGCTGGACGACAGGGGAGTACATGATTCGGGCCGTCGGATTGACGAAGCAATACGGGCAGCGCACAGCGGTAGACGGAATCAGTTTCGAGGTGAAACCGGGGCTCGTCACCGGGTTCCTGGGGCCAAACGGCGCAGGCAAGTCGACGACCATGCGGCTGATTGCGGGCCTCGACCGGGCCACCGCCGGCACCGTCACGGTCAACGGCAAACCCTACGCGCAGCATCACTCGCCGCTTCGCGAGGTTGGCATCCTCCTCGACGCGAAGGCCGTGCACACGGGCCGCAGTGCCCGCAATCACCTGCTCGCTCTCGCGGCGACACACGGCATCGGTTCCGGTCGGGTCGACGAGGTGATCGGGATGGCCGGGCTCGATTCGGTCGCCCGCAAACGTGTCGGAGCGTTCTCGCTCGGCATGGGGCAGCGCCTCGGCATCGCCGCAGCGCTTCTCGGTGATCCTTCGACGCTCATCCTCGACGAACCGGTCAACGGACTCGACCCGGAGGGCGTGATCTGGGTGCGCAACCTGGTCCGCCATCTCGCCAGCCAGGGCCGCACCGTCTTCCTCTCCTCACACCTCATGAGCGAGATGGCGCAGACCGCAGATCACATCATCGTGCTCGGCCGGGGCCGCATCATCGCGGATGCCCCGGTGTCGAGCATCCTCGCCCAGGCGAAGGGCAGCGGCACCGTGCGCGTGCGCACGCCAGACTCGGAGCGCCTCACGGCCCTGCTCGGTGGCGAGCACGTCTCGCGCACCGGAGCAGACCCGGCCCTCCTCGAGATCAGCGGCATCACGGCCGCCCACGTGGGCGAGCTGGCGGCCAGGGCGGGCGTCATCCTGCACGAGCTGACGCCGCAGGCCAGCTCGCTCGAGGACGCATACCTCGAACTCACACAACAAGACGTCGAATACCGTTCGAGCGAGGGAGCAACGGCATGAGCGCCACAACCGCGGGCCCGGCCACGACCACACGCAACGATGGCCTGAGCAGACTGACCTTCGGTGGCATCCTGCGCTCGGAGTGGATCAAGTTGCGCAGTCTCCGGTCGACCGGGTGGTGCTACCTGATCACCGTCGTCATGACCGTTGGACTCGCGCTCCTTGTCGCGGCCCTGCTGCCCGTTGCCGATGGCGGCGAAGCGGGCGATACCGGGCGTTCGATCGCCGTGTCAGCCGCAACTGCGGGAGTGCGCTTCGGGGAGTTGGTCGTCGCGGTGCTCGGCGCGCTCATGATCACCGGCGAGTACGGCACGGGAATGATCCGGTCGACCTTCGCCGCGGTGCCGAAACGGATTCCCGCACTGGTCGGCAAGATCCTGGTGTTCGGCGTCGTCACGTTCATCGTCGGGCTGGTCTCGGTCGCCATCTCGTTCCTCCTGGCTGTGCTTCTGCTCGGAGCCCGCAACGTTCACACGGACCCAGGCAACATCCACGTGCTGCTTCCCCTTGTCGGTGCAGCCGGCTATCTCGCGTTGATCGGCATGATGTCGCTGGCGATCGGGGCGATCATCCGTAACAGCGCCGGGGGCATCGCGGCATCCCTCGGCACCATTCTCGTGCTTCCGCTGATCTTCACCCTGCTCGGGTCGCTGACCAACCAGAAGTGGGTGCTGAACATCGGCCAGTTCCTGCCGAGCAGTGCAGGGACCCCGCTGTACACATTCGTGCCGGCAGGGCCGACGCCGCCGCTCGTGCAGTCCGGATTCATCCAGTTGGACGCGTTGTGGGGCGGGCTCGTCCTCGCGGCGTGGGTCGTCGTCCCGTTCGTGCTCGCGTCCGTGCTGGTGCGAAACCGCGACGCCTAGCGCCCAATAGGCTTGGCGATCGTGAGCGATGCCAGGCAACCATACGACCCGCGTGCGTCCGAGGAGGCGGCGCTTGGGCGAGAGCCGCGGATGCGCGACGGGCGTCGACCGTTTCCCCTCGCCCTGGTGCTGCGCATCGTCTTCTTCGGCGGCGCCCTCGTTGCCTTTGTCGTGCTCGCGGCGCAGACCATCAACAATGATTTTCCGGATGACGTCATCCCGCTCGGCCTGCCGTACCTGGTGGTTTTTGCCACCGAGGTGGGTCTCGGCGCCATCATCATGCCGCTGGTGTGGGAGTCGCCGTTCCGCAAGCCGGGATGGAAGGTGTCGCGGAGCGTGATCTACGTCGTCGTGTGCGCCATATTCCTTCCGATCGGCGCGGCGCTTGTCGTGCAACTCGACGGACTCGTCGCTCTCTTCGCCGGTCGTCCATAGCCTGCCTGAGGCAGGGATGCTCGCTGGGCGACGATCGAGCTGCGCGACGCCTCATCCCGCTCTGACAGCTGCGCCCAGGCGCCTGTGCTCGTACACGAGCGTGCACGCGAGAAGAACGCCGCCCACCACGATGCCAGCCGGGATCGCAAAGGCCTGGGACACGGATGCGGCGATGACCAGCACGAGCGCGGTAGCAACACCCGCAAGCACGGCATTCACGAAGGCGATCATGGTCGCCATCGTGGACAGGATCGACCACGCTGAGTACCGCACCCCCAGCGATCCCGCCAGGTCGCCCTCGGAGGGGAAGAACCTGGGTCCGCTCGGGTCGAGCGACGCGTAATACCGGCGGATGCGCTCGATGCGGTGCCCCGCCGTCACGTTCTCGACGGTGGTGTCGACGAGGCGCACGACGGTGAACCAGCCGAGCAGGAAGACCGTCGGGAAGATCGTGCAGGCGAGGAGCCCGAGGATCGTCGGCGACGAACTGGCGAAGCCGATCGCCACCAGCCCGCTCGAGAGCGATGCGAGGTAGATGGATGATCGGCTTCCGCTCTCGCTGATGGTCGCGCTGGCTGCAGACTGCAGCGCAAAGTGTTCGGTTACGAGCGCACTCATGAGGGCCGCGGCATCTGCGGCCGGTGGTGTCGATTCTGCAGGTTGTGTAGTGCCCATTCGGAGCGGATCCTTCCTGGAAAAAGAGCGCACCGGCGGCGGGTGGGACCAGCCGCAGTCTGCTTGACGCAACCCGATCGGGCCGTCTGAAACCCAGTGCTCCCGCTCTTACCTCACGGCTCGGCCGGATGATGCGCTCGCGCGATCACCAGCTATGACCGAGGACGATGGCCGGTTGTGACGGACCGGTCGGAAAACCCGATCAACTCCAACTTCGCCGCGGCTGTCACAACTCGCACTGGTGCGCGGTCTCAGTTGGTGTAACCGGCTGTGCGGCATCGGCCCGCGGTCATCCAGAGATAAGGAATCCCATGAAAATCGTGGTCATCGGCGGCACAGGACTGATCGGAAAACCCCTGGTCGAGCAGCTTCGCACAGAGGGGAATGAGGTGGTCGCCGCATCTCCGTCGACAGGGATCAACTCCGTCACCGGGGAGGGCCTCTCAGCCGCGCTCGCGGGAACCGACGTGATCGTCGACATCCCGAACTCGCCGTCGTTCGAGGATGCCGCCGTGCTCGACTTCTTCGAGCGCTCGACCCGGAACCTCGTCGAGGAGGGAAAGAAGGCTGGCGTTCGCCACCACGTCGTGCTGTCGATCGTCGGAGCGGACAGGACGACGAACATCGGATACATGCGTGCCAAGGTCGCGCAGGAAAAGATCGTCACCGAGGCGGGGACGCCGTATACGATCGTGCGCGCGACCCAGTTCTTCGAGTTCCTCCCGGCGCTCGCCGAGGGTGGGGCGAAGGGCGACACGATCACCCTCTCACCCGTGCTCATGCAGCCCATCGCGGCAGCCGACGTGTCGGCCGCGCTCGCCGAGGTCGCGGTCGACATCCCCACGAACGGCATCGTGGAGCTTGCCGGCCCGGAGCCCCTGCGGCTCGCGGATGCGGCGCGACGCGTCCTCGAGGCACGCGGCGACAACCGGACGGTCGTCGCGGACGAGTCCGTCGGATACTTCGGGGGAGCGGTCACCGACGACTCCCTGATCCCCGGTAAGGACCCGAGCATCACGGACCAGCAGTTCGGTCCCACGCATTTCGACGAGTGGCTCCACGATTCCTCGGCCAGCGACTGACGCGCTCGAACGGCGTACCATCGGGGGCATGTCCGGCACGGCATCCCCCGATGGTGGCCTCGACGACGCCACAGTCACGTTCATGAGTGTGCGGCCGCGTCTGTTCGGCATCGCATATCGAGTGCTCGGCAGCGCCAACGACGCAGAGGACATCCTGCAGGAGGCGTGGCTGCGCTGGCAGAACTATGACCGGTCCACGGTCGATGACCCCGCGGCGTTCCTGGCTACGACAACGACCCGACTCGCGATCAACCTTGCCCAGTCGGCGAGAATGCGGCACGAGGCGTACATCGGGCCATGGCTGCCCGAGCCGGTCGACACGAGTCGTGATCCGGGACTCGGTGCCGAGCGCGGAGAGGCGCTGGAGTTCGCGGTACTCCTCCTCCTCGAGCAGCTGACGCCAACGGAGCGCGCCGCATATGTGCTGCGCGAGGCGTTCGACTATCCGTACTCACAGATCGCGGACATCATCCAGGCCACGGAAGCGTCGACGCGGCAGCTGGTGAGCAGGGCACGCAAGCACCTCGCCGCCGGACGCCCGTCGACCCCTGCCCCGCGGGCGGAACAGCGGAAGCTCCTCGACGCCTTCATCGCAGCGGCACAGGCAGGCGATCTCGCAAGGCTTGAGGGACTCTTCGCCGCGGATGTCGTGAGCTACTCGGATGGCGGTGGCAAGGTTCGTGCATCGATCCATCCCGTGCACGGCCGGGAGACGGTGGCGAAGTTCATCCACGCCTTTGCCCCGCGGTTCTGGACCGGCGTCACGGTTTCGGCGATCGAAGCCAACGGGCAGGAAGCCGTGTCCGTCACGAAGGACGGCGCACCCGTTGCCCTCGTGTCGCTGATCACGGGCGCAGATGGCATCGAACAGATCCTGTGGGTGATGAATCCAGACAAACTCGGACTGATCTCCGCATAACTGTCACATTTTCGCGCTCTACCTGGTCTTAGTTAGTGAGACAAGGAGACACGGTGCGAAAGATAGTTGTGGTTGGCGGGGGCTACTCCGGGTTCTATGCGGCCTGGAAGCTCGAGAAGAAGCTGCGGGCCGACGAGGCAGAAATCACGGTCATCGATCCGCGACCGTACATGACATACCAGCCGTTCCTGCCCGAGGTGGCAGCCGGGTCGATCGAGGCGCGCCATGCGGCCGTGTCGATCCGCAGTCACCTGCGCCGCGCGAGGCTGATCCCGGCGAGCGTTACGCACATCGACCACGCCACGAAGACGGTCACCGTCCGGCCCAAGGACGGTCCGGAGTTCGAGCTCGGCTACGACATCATCATCGTCACGGCGGGTGCGGTGACCCGCACGTTCCCGATCGCGGGCGTGCGCGAGGAAGCGATCGGCATGAAGCACGTCGAGGAGGCGGTCGCGATTCGCGACAGCCTGCTCACCGCATTCGATCGCGCATCCCTGCTGCCTCCCGGCTACGAACGATCGCGGCTGCTGACCGTCACATTCGTCGGGGGAGGGTTCTCCGGGGTCGAGGGTTTCGGCGAGCTGCTGTCGCTCGCCACAGCGCTCCTCGGCTCATACCCGGAGCTGCACTTCTCCGACCTCCACTTCCACCTGGTCGAGGCGAACAACCGGATTCTCCCCGAGGTGACGGACAAGCCGGGGCGGTGGGTCGTGCGCTCGCTCGAGGAGCGTGGGGCACACATCCATCTCTCGGCGCAGCTCGTCTCCGCGGAGGATGGCCACGTCATCCTGTCGACCGGCGAGGAGTGGGACTCCAACCTGATCGTCTGGACAGCCGGGAACGCCGCGAACCCGGTGGTCGCGACGCACACCGACCTGCCAGTGGATGCCCGCGGTTCGATCATCGTGCGCGCGGACCTGCGGGTCGGCACCGACGACGCATTCGTGCCGGATGCCTGGGCGGCGGGGGACAACGCCGTTGTGCCGGATCTCGCATCGGATGTCCCAGGGGCACGAACCGTGCCGAATGCCCAGCACGCCGTGCGCCAGGGCAAGCACCTGGCGAAGAACATCGTCGCGTCGCTGCGCGGGAAGCCGACGAAGGACTACGTGCACCACAGCCTCGGAGTCGTCGCGACGCTCGGCCTCGGGCGCGGAATCTTCCAGTACCGCGGCATCGTCATCAAGGGATTCCCGGCGTGGGTGATGCACCGCGGGTACCACGTGCTGGCCATTCCGACCTGGGAGCGCAAGGTCCGCGTGCTGCTGGTGTGGATCAGCGCGGTGCTGTTCGGTCGCGACATCGTTTCCCTGGCTTCCGTGCAGCATCCGCGCCGGGCGTTCGTCGACGGCGGCGTGCCGGCGGAGGCCGTGCGCCTGGAGGCATCCGATGCCCGTTGATCGCCGCGTGTCGCGGCCGGCACTGACCGACAGGGCCGCCCGCTACCTCGCGACCCAGACCGTGGGAGGGCGCAATCTCGCCGCGTTCGCCCGCGAACTACGCCGCCGCAGGATGCCGTTGCACTGGAGCAACATGTTCGGCGTCGTCTCGCTCGCGTGCGTCGTCGTGCTCTTCGTCACGGGCATTTTCCTGATGTTCTTCTACTCCCCGTCGAGCACCCAGGTCACCTATCACGGCAGCTACACGCCGCTCGATGGCGCAACGGTCTCGAAGGCGTTCCGCTCGACGCTCGCCCTCTCGTTCGGCGTGAGCGGCGGTCTGCTCATGCGCCAGGCCCATCACTGGGCCGCCCTGCTGCTGCCGGCATCGGTGATCGTGCAACTGCTCGTGACGTTCTTCACCGGCGGATTCCGCAGGCCGCGCCGCTTCGGCTGGGTGCTGCTGTTCCTCATCCTGATCGTCGCGCTGGTGGGCGGCTGGAGTGGCTATGCGATGCCGGATGACATGCTCTCCGGTACGGGGCTGCGGATCGTCGAAGGCATCATGGTCGGCATCCCGGTCGTCGGCACCTGGGCATCCGCGCTGCTGTTCGGCGGGGAGTTCCCCGGCCAGATCATCGAGCACCTGTACCCGATCCACGTCGCGATCGTGCCGGTGCTGCTGGTCGGGCTCGTCGCGCTGCGGCTCCGTGCTGCCTACGTCCACGGGCCCGCCCAGCTCCCGGGTCTCGGTCGAACCGAGCGCAACGTCGTCGGCGTTCCGATCCTGCCGAATGTCGCCACCCGGGCGGCCGGTCTGTTCCTGATCGTCGCTGGCCTCATCGTCGCCATCGCGTCGGTGGTGACGATCTCCCCTGTCTGGTTGTACGGCCCATCGTCGCCGGGGGACGCATCGGCGGGGAGCCAGCCGGACTGGTACACGGGTTTCCTCGATGGAGCACTACGGATCATCCCGTCGGGCTGGGGCTTCCTGTTGTTCGGGCGAACGGTGTCTCTTGCCATCCTCGTGCCCCTCGCAGCCGTTGGCGCCTTCCTCGCGATCGTGCTGCTGTACCCGTTCATCGAGCAATGGATCACGGGAGACAAGCGCGAGCACAATCTGCTCGAACGGCCGCGCACCGCGCCGACGCGCACGGGAATCGGGGTGGCAGGGATGACGTTTTACGGCGCGCTCTGGGGCGCGGGCAGCGCGGACCTGGTGGCCACGCAGTTCCACGTGACCCTCGAATCCGTGCTGGTCTTCTACCAGTGCCTCGCGATCCTTG
>Ga0247779_1000642_pt1 | contig 20059 bp, 16 predicted proteins | sample UWRJL221509R5_FD_179925 | JGI IMG/M metagenome (GOLD analysis project Ga0247779, IMG submission 179925) | Plant litter microbial communities from Arlington Agricultural Research Station in Wisconsin, United States - UWRJ-L221-509R-5 | ecosystem: Environmental > Terrestrial > Plant litter >... | reverse complement strand
CGGAACAGGCAAGCATGGGCCTGGCTAAGCCGGAAAGAATAGACTCACATTCTTGCTCACGATTGCGCTGTTTGAGTGTACGTTTTCGGTGAACATTCATTTCCGGAAGTTTTTGGTGACAATGTTCCAAATTGACGTAATGGCGAGATCATGAGTTGTCGTGAGACACCAAATTGGTTTTGTTTTGTGCAAAGGCAATAGAGAGCAATGTAAAGGAAATAGAGATGAGTTTCGTTTGCAACATCAAAAGAAAAGAAAGAAAAAGAGTAAATGTACAAAAATGCAGTAATGTAGAACAGGAAAATATCATGCGATGCAGATAACCAATAAATAAAAGAAGAAAGAGAAAACATCATATCAAAGCCGCCGTTGTGAGACTATCTCGGAGGATCATGCTAGAAGTCGCAACGGTGATGAGCTCGCAAGTCAACATGTGAGATACCGATAACAGCCAAAAAAACGAAAAGATGGAACGCAAAAGATGGAATAATACCAGAGAGGTACGAAATGACATCGAAGGAAAACTCACTCTGGAAGGGGAGAATGGTTAGACATATTACTCTGCTTTCGCATGATTCAGAAAGTACACACCTTCAACTGCGGCCATTACCACCCGGAGCATCGCCGTATCCGTTGCAGTAGTCACACTGGTGAGAGCAGAAAATGGGGCGGCGGGAGAGTTCAAGGAATTTTAAGTAGCGCGCGAAGTACACCATCAGAACGAGAAGACAGATGATGGGACCAAATCGCCTTACTGGATGTAGATTTCTCGCTCCTTCGACCTGCCGGCCTTCTGAGCTAATCGCCCGAAGCGTTTCCTGAAATACTCGCGTCCGCTTTTAGCATCACCTGGCTCGCCATCGAAATCCTGAACATGTGGCATGTCAACTGAGATAGACTAGATGACTCGTGGGGGTTGAGAACACCCACTGGAAAGAAGTTTTTGATATGCGAGGTCGCTATCTTCTTCTCGAAGAGATCGTTTTTGTTAAGGAACAATATCTATGTGCGGAGTTGATGGCCAAGCTGCTACCACTATGAGAAGGACTCACTATCGAGGTCTTTTTAAACCATTGCGAATGGCATATTGAATCCCAGATTGTCATGGCGTCTTGCATTTGGTTCTGAAGGAGATAATAAAGTCAGGGTCAAGGTGATAAGTAGGTTGGCAATATAAACGTACTGCATCTCGATCTTCTACCAAACACTGGTCGTATCCGCTCAAGCTCACCAAGAAGAGAATACTTGTGACGTCCTGGAAACAATGAATCCATTTCCTTCTCTCACTCTTTTGCCCCCCAACATCCACCATTAACATTTCATGTTCACGCAAATGGAATGTTGTCTCAGTAATACCAATCGTCCGCGCACGACACCGAATAATATCTTGTTCTGTCGGTTGATATGTCGACTCGAATAGTCGGTCCAAGTCAGAAAAATAGTATTGTAAACTATGGCCGTTTGGTCAACATTGGACAGGAGAAATGGAATGCGATCAGATGCATACTTTTCTGGTAAAGCCGCCTCGTTCCCCCTTTCCCAAGCCTTCTGTACATTAGGATCCTCCCATAATGACTTGAGGGGCTGAAGATACTCTTGAGGGAATGGTTCGTTATCTCGAATATCTTTTGCAGCATCGACTAATTCCACGTGAGGATTATTCTGTTCTTCTACCTTCAAATCCATTTCCTCCATGGCGTCCAAAACGTATCTGAGACCACGCGTTAAGTTGTCAAATATTAACTGTCGATAGTGTTCAATTTCCGATGGTGAAAATGGGACTTTATGAATCAGTCGCATTTGCTGAGAGAAAGAAAGGGGTGAGCCATGTGTCGGTCAACCCTGAGCAATGATAAAATGTGGGGCGGCGATAACGTACCTTGAGGATGGTCGACTTTCCCGAATCTCCTGAACCCAGAAGAAGAACCTAAGTATGAAGTTGAATGGCCTTGCAAGGTTTTAAATCAAGGCCTTAGTCGAACGAACCTTCACTTGCGCCGCCATCTTCGCTTTTGCCTACATAAAATGTGGACTTAGTGTGTGTATGTGAAGATAGTTTACATGGCCGAGGCAAAAGAGGTTTACGGTACGCACTTCCTTGAGTTGTTTCTCGACTTCCCGGTTCATCAGCTTGTCTTGCTCGCTGACTTCGATCCCCTCTGGAGCAGACATACAGGCACCCATGATTAGAGTAAAAGGCTATGACGGGGTGAGGTCCACTATGATTCGTTGTATCGACGACGAGGAAGGTTATGGTGGTGGCCCAAGGAACGATATCCACGGTGTGTGGGCCCAGGTGCCGTCTTTGCTTCTTGATGTTGACAATATTAGCTCGTGATGATGATCTCAATTACAAATTAAGATGGAGCAGAAATAAGTATAGGGAAGATAGTAGATGCACGAGACGGGTGAAAGAGGAAAAAAAAAAGAGAGAAAAAGGATAACCAATAATGTGGTTGATGATCAACCCGTAACTGAATGATAGCGGGCTGGGCCTGAATCAGGTCTATCTTTTCCTTTACTTACACTATCCTCCAAAACTAAACATACCATTCATGAGAACACACGTCAAGGGCCACATTCTTACGCGACGATTGCCGCCAGTCTAACGGATTATGTCTCCAACGGCGCCAACCTGTGTGAATAACGCCCTCCTAATGGACAATCGCCAGCCACAAGAAACAACTTTTAGTTGCTTTTAGCGATGAAATCCCTGGCCCATCCTTCTCACAAGCGAACGCATGCGGTACTTGTTCTGTTCCTATCCGAGGGTGTGTTTTATCTATTTAATTGATGAAGATCTCCGGCCGATGTAAAAGAAATCTGAAAAAAATGATTCAATATTAGTCGATCGCAATCAATTATCACAGATAACCAGTCCAAGGCAGCTGCGTCCGATGTTCATAACATATACAAGTATCACATGCACCCAAAGGTCTTTTCCAGCGTATTCGAGCTACATGATCATTGATGATACGGGGCAACCGGTGAAACCCATTTTCTTCGTTGGCCCATCAGCCCTCATCGCATCAACTCCGCGTGTAAATTCTGCGCTGATGATGTGCTGACTATTTGACGGGCCACGTCGTTCTCTACGCTTCTCTATATACGTCAACACCTCATTATTCTGCCGAGTCCCTCAGATCTCCTGCCAAGCTCCTGGTACTCTCCTGCGAATTATTCGAATATTTATTATAGACTATGTAGATCAAAGATAAGTTCGTTTCCATGTCGATAATGGTACTCTGCTCAGCGTTTCCTTCACCAATTCTCGGGTTTTCTAAGGTTAATATTTCTCTGGGGTTAAATGCTGCTAAATGTGCTAGATGCACCTCGGGCTTTCCAATCCATCATCACCGGAGTCTTCAATGACAATAATCATTCATATGTCTGCGCCCGTCTTCGCTTAGACTCAGTTCCTCGGAGGCCTTTGAATAATGATCACTAAATCATCTCCATGAGGATGTTCAGGATTGTTAACATTCGCCAAAAGGAATTTGTGGCCTTTACTTCCTGAAATCGATATGTCATGATACGTGGACGTACCCTGACTTCTCAACGTCTATGCTTGACCTTTTATGTCAAATGCTAAAATTCTTATAGAATAATATTTGTTCTCAATTGTGCTAGTACTTCCGGACGGTCACATCGTTCTTCTGAGCAAAACTTTCTAAATCCAGTCTAAGTGTCAAAGAAAAGAAACCCTAATCACCACACTTCAAACTGCCTTGCAATAGATTTGATTTCTTTCCTGTAATTTGATCATCATGTGGTGAGTGGAGCCAGAAAGTATCCCATGGGCGTGTACCGTGTGCATAGTAGAGGTGTGTATATTTAATCTGACTTTCGATCCGGGAACTATATTGATACGAAGGAAAGAAAAGTTGGCATTGGCAGCGCAGCGCATTGCAGGCATGATGTGTACAGTATGTGCACCGCAGGATATCAGTGTAAGTATAAGAATCTTGAAGGAAAGAACTGATAGGTGTATCAAAACTCGTTTGGCAGTATTGATCATGAGTGCTAAGCTCTGACTCGGAAGATCACACAGAGGATGAAATCATTCACGACGAAGACCATCAAATATCATCACTAATTTCTATACGTACTCGCCCATATAAAAACATTCTAGATAATACTACATACAGGTCAGTGTAAATAAAAAAGCATGGCGATATTAGCGCTGAAATTTAGCGCTCACGCTTGACCATTTGACCACTCATTCGGCTACTCGGGGATAACATATTAAACGTCACAAACCCTGACTTAAGCTTATTGAAATTTATATATCAATACCCCGATAAGTCCTGAGCTGGTCCCGGAGTCTGTAAATCTGCCCTTTCGTGAATTTAGTGAGGCAAATGTCATCAGAGTAATCCATGAAATTGTCTGGTGCAAATAGAAGGAAAAAGTAAATAATTAAATATGATATCTGAAGGTTGTCTTACTCACGAATAGGATCACGTCCGGGTTGGTCAGGACATGTATCTGATTTCACTTTGGGACACCCGCTAGTGGGCGTAAGCTGGGGTGGTGTATCGTTTACTTCGTCACCACCTGACTCTGGGTCGCAGCCACCCTAAGAAAACGCACACAGAAGTCAGGTTAGAGCCAATTTAAGGTAAAACACACGTTAGAATGGAAATGGCACATACTTCGAATGTATGATAAAGCCCTACCCAATGGCCCACTTCGTGGGTGAGCGTTCGGCCGAGGTTGTATGGTTCGAGGTACCCGCCTGGGAGAGTACCAAATTGAATAACAATCCCGTCGTTCTTTGGTTCTTCCTCATAGTCAAAAGGGAAGGTAGAGAAGCCAAGAAGACCGTCTGAGTAGTAGTTGTTGAAGCTAGTAGCATTCGATTAATTGGATTGATTCACCTAATATAATTTGGTGAAAATACAAACTCGCCTAACGGTATAAACATTGAGAGTCTCCGTCCCACCTTGCCGAAGCTCCTCTTTCATGTATGTCACCTCTCCCCTGGGAAAATTGGAATTTTAAGCCAGCCGTATCCCAGGAGGTACACAAGAAGAGGTCACTGACCCGTACGGCGAAACGTTGTGAAACCAATCTTCATTCATAACCCTAGAAGTATTTACCAAACGGAACTGCAGCCCGGAGCGCTTATAGTCCTTATTCAGGACGTCTACCTGAGCATCGACCTGAGTCTGGCTGAAGATGATAAAATGAATTTAAATTGGGCGCACAATTCCACAGAACAAAGGCAGACACCGTGCGAGGTGACGTACGGAAAATACCCTCCTTCGATAGTCGCATTGGCTGCGATAACATGAAAGTGGAGATCGATAATCGCTGGTCCAGCATTGGTTTTGTGGCTCGAAGAAACGATCCGGCTAGCGGAAAACAATCTTTCTGCTAAAGCTTTCTTTTCTGCGCTAATGACCGTACCGCAGATTCGTTTGACTCGAGAACTGAGTAGCACACAGAGAGAAATACGAGTCAGAGACACCGATAGGATAGTAGATTGACTAAGCTTACTGCTCCGTAGAATCCACAATGGAACGAGGGCCGCGAACATGGTCAAGATGATACACCGCCGAAACTGACGCTATACCCAGAGATAGCATAAAAAGCGGAATGCCAAACAACTTCATTGGACGGAGAAAAGTGAAAGTTTAAGGTGAGGGTCCCCAAAGAACTTGTACTCACAATATATACCCATTCTGAAAAATGCCCCAACCGTAGATACAAGGCGTTGTTTATTGTCGCCAAGGACTGCCATGCTAATTTCTACAAGAAAGCACAGTCAGCACCACTGAATTCCAATCATTGTAGGTGGATCAAGAAGTTTACAAATGGCATTTTACTTGAAAAATAGAAGTCTGGCAACACCGACAACCACCTGGTACCATGCATGAATTCAATCATTTTCAAAATATCCCCTCTAACGCTCTATAGTAAAAACGTCAAAATAGATTACGACTCGGTACCCTTACATGCATAATTCCTCTGGGCACGCTAAATCACACGTTAGACTTGCGCGCCAGACCGATCATAAGGGATGTAAAGTCCGTGAATATAATCAGTGATTCGAACGGGAAAAATATCCAGCATGCACCGAAAATATATCATTGATTCTTAATACGATCTCAACCTTCAGATAATCCCTATGCGTCCTGACCTGTAAATTGCACGGTAAATATGAGCCGAATACAGTGTCGTGAGATACAATACAGCACTAGTCAAGTACTTGCATGGACGCGTCGACGCGCCTTCGTCACATGACAATCTTTACGGTATTCTCCCTCAAAATAGGTTACAGCTAAGAGTTCAAAGCTCGAGTCCTGGGATGATGGGAGTATCTCATGGGCAATCAAAAGGGAGTAAACAAATAACCTTGAGCACGGAAAACAATGTGCTAGGTCATTCGATGTGACCTGGGCTTCATGTTGGATGGCGACCGTGAGGGGCCCTGACTTAGAGCCAAGCTGGATAGCAATAAAAGTTGGACGTTGGATAATACAGCCGATAATATATTGTACACATACACTACATTTACAGTCCCTAAGATAATACAGTTGAAACACTATAGCCACCGACATTTAGGCATACTAAAGAATAATCTGAGTAATTGACAAAGGAATAAAAAAAGATTGGAACATACCCTCGTGAAGGTGCCCATTGTCATGAACGTCTCCTTCCTTTGCTTTCCGTCGCCATATAAGCTTTTCACAGCGGCGCTCATGTTGGCTTTCCGTTTTTCTTCCTCCTTCTCTAACTCTTTGACCACAGCTCGACTTGCACCCGCAATAGCAGGGTTCAGACTGGGCCCTGGCACGGTCGCAGCCTGTTTTTTACTCGGTGGTTCAGCTTCCTCAGGAGAAGAATCGTTTTTGCGCTTTTTTGACTTCTTTTTAGCAGGTTCCAGTTGTCGTTTTCTATCCAATGCAAATTGCGTCTTCAATTGCTCTTCAGGAGAAGGATTTAGTGGTAAGATATCATCCTTCGAGTATTTCTTAGCACATTGAGGACACAGGCTGAATGATTCCGTGGGTTTGTCTTCTTCACCCTCTGGAGGTGATGCTCTCTCCTTATCCTTAGGTGACTCTGAAGCAGAGACTGTCTTGAGTCCAGCTTGAGAGAAAACACAGCCGCATGTAGATATGTAGACAAAGGGTTGAGCACCATTCATCTCTTTCATAGTCAAGGGGCAGATAAATTGAGCGCGGTCCAAAGAGTCGGGTGATATGTCTGTCGCTGGAGGTGCGGGATTGGGTGTCAGTGTTAGGGTTTTGACGTCCTGCATTTTTCAATAAGCAAAGTTTATGGACACTGCCGCGGGTCGCGCACCTTTAATCCTCTTATATGTCCGCATATCCGCTCGCCATCTCCATATGCAGTTTTGTCCAGCAGATATTCGATGATTGCGTCCTTGTTATACAGCTTTCCTAAAGCACAGGAGACGACAGGTTCCTGTAATCTTTTCTAATAAGAATGTCAGGAATATCGTTTAAGAAATAACACATTATATGACTCTAACCTTTGAAAGAGCGCAGAAAAACCAGAGGGCTTTCGTCTGGTTAGCCTTGTCAGCTTGTTCCGCCTAAAAAAGTCCTTCAGTCACTACCAAGGTGAAAGAAATCAGAAGCGTACGCACTTTAGGCTTGCTTCGCACCAGATCTCTGCGGTCTGGGATACTTCCACCATCATTACCCATGGTATATGATGAAAAGCAGTAATAGAATTGAAGCGCAGGTTGGTTGATGGCGGTGGTAAAGACAAATGAATTAAGACGGAAACCAATTAGTCAGGCTAATATTTCAACTCCGCCCCGCAAGGGAACAGCACATGCCGAAATTTAAGATTCAGCAGCGCCGGTCAAACCGGCACACGGCGTCCTCAGGAACTCTATGATTCATGAATGTGCTTTTGTTGTTAAATAGTCTTTTTCGCCAAGATCTCATGTTCTTTTGAGCGCTTTCGTTCTGCCGCAGCGCAATGCTGCAGGAATTATCGCATATGGACAGGATAACCCAACTTCAAGATGAGATACAGCAGGTAAGGTGAAATGTAAGACTTGACACAATATTCACCTTATCTTATAGATCCTTATGATCATGTCGAACAGCATTGCATATCTCACTTCGCGTTCCAATTTCGTGCAAGTCAGTCAGGAGATACCTATAACCAAGCAAAGAAATCCGGAAAAATATGATGCCCCAGAGGTCTTTGAAGGTGTGTTCTTCTGGTCAATAAACAGTGTGTGTTTGAGCTGATTATCTGCTAGCGAACCAGAAGGAGCTGGTCGCCGACCTTATTGTGAAAGCAAAGCAAATCGAGTACCTAATTAACTCTCTGCCTGAACCAGAGCCGGAGGAAGACCAAGTGAGTGTCGTGAATGCAAGTCGTTGTCTATTCTTATGTTTCTTCAGGCAAGACGCTTGCAAGAGCTCGAGACTGAGATGACTCAGGCCAATCTCGAGTATATTCGCGCTGTCAATCGTGCCAGTAGGCCCCCGTTTTTTGTTGAAATTCTTCCAAAAATTAACATATTTTCAGAAGACCTGCACTCCCAGATTTCTGAAATTCTACGCATGATGTTGGAGGACACAGATGCGGAAGTGTTAGAAGCGCCAGCGTCATAAGGTCCCAAATTACAGTATTCATTGCGCGTGTGATGGTACTACAAATGCGAATATATCTATTTACAAAAAAAATTATTACACTAATTTATAGAGTCTCCCACCCTCCCGAATCCATGCTACTTTCTAATTTTCTTGCGACCATGCTGGGTATACCATGGGAAAGCCACGTCTTGCGAACCACTTCCCATCTTGCGTGATGCAAAAACTGCCTTCGTCCTCGTCTACTGTTGAAGGCTTCAGTAATTATATTTTCAAGAAAAGGACAAAAAAGCTGTACCTCATGGACAGGTCCACTTCTCCGTGAGCATCCAAATATGGAGACGGCGTAAATGTGCCATTGAGATTATTGAGATATAACACAGAACATCTCTTGACGCAATAATATATTCCTATGGTACCACCGCATCTATCGAACACGTTAAAGAGTTATACAAGTCCGGTATGATTCCACTTACTCTCTGGTGTGCATGTTACATTCTCCACGTTTATTATTCTCTTCGTCAATACAACAACTGCTCTGCAAGCACACGGTGGACCCGCAAATCAGGCAAATCGCCGCATCAACGGGGAAAGTTTGGCAATTGGTGCACATCAGTGCTTTATCCTGTCGATTGAACAGACTGTCAAGAACCAAAGGAAGTCTGGCGAGTCGATACACGACAGGGTAGTCCAAAAGGACACCACAATTGAGCTGCGATGCCGTATGAGAATGACCGTAATGCGCACACCAGCCTGAAAGAGCGTTTTGCAAAGTATCTTGACGAGGAAGATCAGATAGCGGGGGTATGCCTAGCATGACCAGTAGACGTTTGTATTCACAGACGTCGTCGCTAGCAAAAGTAGGTGTAGGGAAAGCAAAAGGAAGAATAGCCCGACAAAGTATGGCTGCTTTGCGGAGGAACGGAAGGGTGAAGACATATAGTAGTTTTTCTATCCTGTTTTCTCCAAAAGTATCAAAAGCAATTGTTGCCGTATGCTCGAAGACAGGTGAATGTCGAACTACAGACATGAAAAACATACGAACATCTCCAAAGATATCAGCGTATGCCCTTTGACCAATGGGTGAAGCATTAAAGCCTCGAGATTTGTTGAGAATATAAACAAGTCCAATAACTGTCCGTGCGAGACAGGCATAGTATGTCAACACCAAGACATGTCGAATCATATCAGGGGCGACTGCCGCAGTTTCAACCAAAATTGTGAAAGGGTCTCGAAGAAGCAAAGGATACGAGAAAGATGTCAACGACGATCGACTCCATTCGGGCAATAGACGCTTAATAATTGCTTGTCGTACAGCATCGCGTCCTTCGTCCGGTCTATTCTTGAACTGCAGTGCTGCCAGCCTCGTCAAGCATAGTAACAAAGCTCTGATCATCATAGTCTGAGACTCCGAAAGAGTATCTACCATCATGGTTCCTTTAGCAGCACCAGAGTTAGATGTATCCGCCCCGACACCTCTTAGCGCAATTTCCATTGAAGCAATAGTATACCCGACCAATTCTTCTGGAAGATAAATGCCTGCCCCGCGTTCCGATGGTTCTGGTTCCATTCTATCCCTTAAATGCCTGCTTTGTTGTGATACAGATTTGGATATAACCATTACAGTATCGAGCATCTTTGCACCATCGAGGGCATCTTGTTTATCCCTTTCGGCGTTCTTCCTCACAGCATACAAGTAGCCAGAGTCTTGTGCACTCCAAAAAACAAATTCACCAGTGCCATTACGGAATTGCAAAGAATCTAAATGAGGGTCGGGTTTACTCTTTAGTATGTGAATTCCAGCCGCTCTGATCCAATCTGGGAAAGGAACGGAGTTGAGCTCTGCTCGTTTGTCCTGCTGAGTGACGGGTAAAATGACGTTGCCTAAGCTTTTGCAAAGAGGGCAGATAAATTCTTTCCGCGGGATGCATTCAGGATGATTTCGTGTAGCCTGAGAGCGATGACGTTGCCTGACAGAGACACTATAAACCTGAAAACAGTCAAGATGCATAAGATGACTGCAGATTGATCCATGTAGCCCAAATCGCGTATAGCTCGCAGGGAATCCTTCGAAATTGTGAGATGTTGAACGAGCATCGAGTTGGTCCGCATTCAATGGCGGGAAAGACGGTATTGATCCAGGGCCACTGACTGGTCCAAAGGCTGTTGAGATCGTCGTTCGATCCATTGAGACAGGAGCCTGAAGAACTTCATTAAGGTACGAAGGTTGTAGGTCTGGGTGCCTTCGAATGATCCTACTTGGCTGTACGAGACCCAGAGCGCCGAACGGTTTACCGGAAGCAGCACTGGTACTGGTGAGGTCTTCTTGACAGACGATGCAAGTCCCAAACGAGATCGCTTCTTCTTCGTCAGACCCGTGAACGTCAGCCATGCTAGTGTCACTATCATCTAGCTCGCTGTCCTCTTCTGAGCCAGATTCACCTTGGCCAAACATGCTTGCGAAGCTTGCTTGCTGAGCTTTCATTTGCAGCATGATAGCTTCCTGTCGTTTCTTTGCTGCTCTCTTTCTCGCCTCATCTTTATCCATTCCAGGTGTCCTCGTTCCACTGCCACCTTCGTTATCTCCAAGTCTGGCTGCTGGTCCTCGTATCCTCTTTAGTTCATCCGGGATTTGAAGCTCCATCTTCTCAAAGATCCAGTCAACTCTGGCTTTGTACAATTTAGCATATTTCTCATGCCGGCTGAGAGTCCAAAGCATATCGACGACCGTCTTTCCGTCAAATCGTTTTGCAGCGGCAAGATTACAGAACCCGCTGGGACGTTCAATAACACCCAACATAATCATATGCAGAGCTTGGTCCAGAATGGCTTCAGCTGATGGCGGTGACGAACCAGGTCCCCCAGATGAAGAACCAGTATCGGTCACTACAAGGACATTCCAGATGGCGTAGAATAGAATCTGCATCATAATTTCACGTTCCCAAACATCACTGACTCCCTTATATGGGCCTTCAGTGACCCCAAAGGGCTTCGGAGTCAAGACAACTTCCCATTCTTTTTTGCCTGTGCGCTTCTCCATCCTTTTCCTCAAAACGTTTTCTACCTCCTCCCTGCGATTTCTTGTGTAATGGTAGAAGAAAGGATTAACTTCATCATAAGCTTCATCCTTAAGCTCGTAAAGACCTGTCTCTGTGGGTCCTTCCGGAGGTCGGAAATTAGCAACCTCACGCAACATTCCTTCGAATGACGAGTCGTCGACAAGTCGTTCCGCGACACGCTTGACTAAGTCGGAAAAACTGCATGGCCCCATCGCGAGTGCGTGCACGATTTCGCGTCGTATTGCTAGATGCATCGGCATCTTACTGGCATTGGCGTTTTCACTCAAGATGGTGATAAACACATAGAAAACTTCTTCGACCATGCTTCCCAGCTGTGCACCTTCGTACTGCGAGTGCAAGTACGATCCAGAGAAGTATCCCAAAAGTGCAAATCGGTCGAGGATGGAAACAATGACTAAGTCAGGCGGAATAATAACCAGTGCAGTTTGAAGGATGAATAGGTCTTGATCGTAACACAATTCCCTCAGCATGTAGTCCCTGTAATGCAATAGCTGCCCTCGAATAGCGAATCCGTTACGCACCCAGAGAGTTGTTCTGATTTGGGCGATCATGGTAAGTACTAAAATAAATTAATATCAGTGTTTCTAACTTTAAAAAATGCCGCAGAAATTTTACCTCGCAGAGGAAAATCAATGATCGTTAGGATGGCCTGTTCGCTGGCTCCACGACCAAACACTTCTCTCAGACCTCTTGTAATCCCGACGCTTCTCAAGCTCTCTTCATCAAGAAGGTCAACATGCTTCAGCAGCTCGGCTAAAAGCCAGTGAAGAGAGTGGTGGAAGCTGACCCATCCCTCTGAGACGTCGAAGTTGAGTGTACTGTATTGGACTCCGCCAAAATCTACTAGATGGAAATTAGGCGCCGAAAACTTTGTGCGATCCAGGCGATCCTCTGCAAGGGTGACCACCATGAGAATATGATGTACCACTGTCCCAATCGCCGAAATAAGCTCCGCAGTAGTAGCCCTGCTAAATGCCTCTCCGAATACTTTGATAACTCGACTTAGGCTGAGAGTGACGTTGAATACACTAATCCAAGCATCTGTTTCGTACTCGACGTGTGTCTCCACCGCTCTTTTGTTGGGGTTTAGGCACATGAAGAGTTTACATGTAGAAGCAAAAGCAGAGAGATATGCAGGAGTGTGCGCGATGAGATCCTGAACCTGCGAAGTGTGCGCAAGATAGCGGAGGTCACTGAAGACCGGCATGAATCTCTTCGACTTGAATGGAAAAGAATCAACGTCGATCATTCCACTCCCTGAAGGCATAGTAGTCGCAATAGAAGTGGCTGAGTTTGATACACCGCTTGGAGTGTAAGTTGGCGGTACCGAAGAAGAGGAAGATGTTGGTGATAAAGGCGATGGACCCATAGTATTCGACGTCCCTGGATACACGATACGTTTTTCAACAATGCGATTGGTAAAAAAGCTTGTGATAATGGCGAGTAAGCGTTGTACCAGTTTATGGTTTCGAGCAATATGTCCAGCTACAGATGGTACGGTGAAAAGCTGCAGTGCGAAATATTTGATACTTGTTTCTGCCTCTCGATCGACTAGAAGGTAGGCGTCGATTACTCGATGATAAATATTCGCGAAATGCCCAGCTAACGGCGTCATGAGTGACTGAAAGAAGTTGTGATTTAATTGAACGTACCTAACGCCAATTTATGAAATCTGCTGATTGATATAACAGATGCATACACCTCTTTCAAGCTTAGACGGGGCCGCTTCCAGAGTCTTGTGTGATACAATAGCAGTGTGTCGACTCTGGCGGCATTTGGTATCTCACTGTCTAAGTTCAAGGCGCATGGTGGAGTTAAATGTTTGGTGAAGGAGTCTCTCTTCCTAGGACTGAGAAGTTCGGACGCTAAAGCCTCTCGAATGATCAAAGTATCCGTTCCAGCTCGACTCCTGGTCAAATCTAACAACCACTCGATTATCACCCCAACAACTTGTTCGCAGAAAGTATCGTAGGCGCGTCGGATAGTCACACCGAGATCAATCTTGGTAATAGCCTGTGCTGTTTCCAATAATCGTGCTACATTAGAATTCATGTCAATGATCTCGCGCCCCTGTTCGTCCAACCGTCTGATGGCAGCAGCAGCTTCTTCTGGAGACCGATTTGTCATATCCAAGAGAAGCTTAGTAACCTCGTCGTACGAGTGCTTGTCATCGTTCCAGAGCACTATGCAGTACTGGTCTTTCATCATCGGATCTGCTGAAGGTTGTAACCGGAGATCTGCTTCATTGGTGGGAACTGTAGGTTCATCCGGCGAGTAATCCAAAGTATCCAGTAAAAAGTCCAAAGCGAAGGCAATTGTTTTTCGCATAGATTCCTTCAGATCCGGTGGTGTCGTACCACGGAACGCATAATTGGGTGCTGGGGGTAATTCATTCGAAAGAGGTCTCAGTATTACCCGAGGGGTCGTATCTTGAGGATCATCTGGTCCTGCTGGTGGATGGTACGGACATTTGATATCGACTCTCCATGCCTCTTCGTCGCCGCAATCACAGCACCCCCCTGATTGCTGGGCGATGAAGAAACTAACGTTATGGTTTTGGTGCCCTGTTGCTTGAAAGCATCGGAAACATAAGACACAACTATCGTCTAGTGCACAGTCTCTTCAGAGTCGTCTCAGTACATGCACTCCGCATACGCGTATAGATCACTCACTTGCACCTATAACAACTTTCGCCCTTCTTAAATATGTGGCTACAGGGCCTGCCAGGCACCATTGGATCGCCTTTCCCCGCACCGTTAAATCCCATTGATGTCTGATACTCGCTAAGTAGTAAACCTGGAGGAACTTGTGATACGCCATTTGGTAGAAATAGATTTGGATGCTGGCCCATGAATGCAATGTACAGCTTGTTCAAGATTTCTGAGCGCGCTGCAGGGGTAAATACATATTTCCTTGAACCTGGCATGATCTCCAAAGAAAACCTCAAATCTGTGAGGTAGTCGCTATGACTCGATGGAGGCCGTCTGGAGGGAAAGAAAGCTGAGAGGGTGGCCATCGTGGATGGTGACCAAGAGGTCCGAGTCGAGAGTTCCGCGTTACATGACCGCATCTTAAACCTGAATAATCATGACCTCGACCCAAATTCCAATATCTGCTTCTCTTTCTGCATTAGCTGACCCTCCAACTCGTCAAATAGATGGGGCTGCCATGGATTACTTTCTCATTGAGATGGTCGCGACTCTACGCGAATCAGCGGCCGTGGCGACTGCTCGTTCCAAAAAGATTGAGCTTGAGATGGTTGAAGCAGGCTTACTACCACCCCCAATTCCCGTTCCCTCATCTCTGAAAAAAGATTCAGCTAGAGATTCAGTGACTAGTCTGGTATCAAGGACGGGGAGTGCGTCTGGGAAAGGTGGCTGGGATGAAGAAGAAGAACCAGTAAGGCAGAGACTGGAGGCCATCGGGATACATGTTGGGTCTAATTTCTCCGAACGGTGCGTACTCACATACAAAGGATGTATCATTGCATTTATACTTATCTTTCTGTAGGTTATGTCGCGATAGGTCAATGTTCGTTGAAACGTTAGACGCCATCAAGTTTATATGCAAAGATATATGGGCAGCTTGTTGGGACAAGCAGGTCGACAATCTACGCACAAATCACAGGGTAGACGAAGTTTTTACGTTTTGAATTTTAACCAGGTGCTCAAGATTCTTTACAGGGCGTATATGTCTTGCAAGATAATGCTTTCAAACCAATATCACGACTTTCTTCATGGGAATCTCGTGCCGACGCGGTGAAAAGAGCACGACTGGTCAGTCCAATCAATGGCCACGGTTGTTATGCAGCTAACTCAAACTTCGAATAGTATGCCGCAATGCCCGCAGGCATAATCCGTGGCGCTCTTTCAAGACTAGGGTATGTTGGAACTGTTGTACCAGAGATTACCTCGATGCCTCAATGTGAGAATCCTTCCAAGGCCCCTACCGTCCTGAGCTCATAACTTTGCAGGCACTTTCCAAATCAAAATGCCCAAGGGCTCATGATGATGATACCCGGTGAACTATCGTATTGTTGTGTAAGTCTCTCATACAAAAAATGTACCAAACGCTTCATATATCCTCTTCAGAGCATTGACTTATATCCCCATGCAATTCAATAATTTTATTGGAATGCTGTCAGGAAACGACAGTAGCAACTCAATTTATGTGTATAATCTACGTGGTCAACGATTTCTCCAACCTGGTCAAAGTTCTCTCTCGGCCAATGATGTCCATGATATCAGCGATAGCCGGACCATCCTAGAAGTTGACATTCGTCATAAATTGTGAAGTTTAGTATATGGATGAAGCACACCCACCTTCATACCAGTAATGGCATACCTCATTGCCTTCATGAAGACTTTTGTAGATAATCCAAGGGCATCTCGTTCTTTATGCAACATGTCCAAGATATCGAAATCTTCCCAAGGCACAATGGCCTCTTCGATTCTCGACTTCGTGCTCTTTATTACCCGAGCTATAGATATCAAGAGATAAGGTCATGGAAATAGTGTTGAAGATGCATCTACGAACCATAATCTTCCGCGGCGATAGCATTTCTCATCGACTTCGCGCCTTGTGTTGTGAGATCGGGCTCTACGAACAAATACGGCGCATGCAAAGGAATGTCATATATGTTCGTCAGCCGACCCTTTTCAGAAAAATACGTTAGATTGGATGGGAAGCAAGGAAAGAAAGATATGCACTTCGAGAATTACAATAGCTTGCTTGATCATATCAATCGTAGTATACTGACTGTGGAATAGAAAACAATGAACTTCAATGCATACATACATTTAAAGACGATTAGCATACCTTGTCGGAAAGGCTCCTTTGAGCTCTTGGTGCACTCTCTCAGCTAGTGATTGGAGGCCAGCTGGTTTGGACCATACGCGTGCTAAATGGTGTTTATTAATGTATTCCAATTTTGAAGCTTCCAGGATAGTGTTTCTATGAGTGATGGCAGAAATATCGAACTAGAAATAGATTCATTTAGTAAACCGCCATTGAAGCAGGAAAGCGGATACGATGATAATCTTACCTTGTCGATCATTTCGTCAAGGCTCATAATTTGCGTGCTGTCTGGTACAAAAGTAGACACACGGCTCTGTGCAGTCTCAGTTACAACCGTTGTATCATGACTTACACCCCAACCCGATAGGACTACCCAGTTAAGAACCGCTTCAGGCTCCCAGCCACGTTTCTGGAAAAAAAGTAAAAGCGATTATAAGATTTAGCACATTGATTATCAAAGAGTTCATAACTGACAATAAAGTCCATGACTTGCACATCACCGTGCCTTTTTGACATTTTAGACCCATCTGCGTTGAGAAGGATTGGCATATGTCCAAAGGTCGGTGGTGGTAGTTTTAATGATGCATAGATGTCCAGGTGAAGAGGGAGAGACGGCAACCATTCCTGAATGCAGTACACGTCAGCCTTATTCGCTGATAGTACGTTTCGTATGTCTTACTTCACCGCGAAGAACGTGGGTTATCTTCATTTCATGATCATCAACTACCGAAGCCAGATGGTATGTCGGAAACAAATCAGATTTCAGCAGAATTGGGTCTGTAGCCAAAGACGCATGTGCATCTTTCGGTTTTCCAAATATTAAATCACTGGCTGGTGGCCTTGATGGAACAACGGTATTCTAATAATGTCCGCATAAATGCCCACTCACGACTGGTATGAAAAGTACTAACGTTGAATCGGACGGTGTGCTTTTCTCCTGCTCGCAGCTTCCTTGCAACTTCTTCTTCCGTTAGATGCAGACATTTTCTATCATAAGAAGCCGATGACCCAGCTCGCGCCAATTTTTCTTTAGTTTTCATGAGTTCATCCGGCGTGCAGAAACAGCGATACGCATGGCCAGCCTAAACGGATTTCCTTGTTAATGATTGCAATGAGGCAAGACAGCTAGAGATTCGCACTTCAATTAACTTCCCAGCGTATGCTTTGTACAGGTCCAAACGTTCTGACTATCTTCAGTGAGCTATACAATCCAATGAATAAGTGATATCATTTACCTGGAAATAAGGGCTATGCGGACCTTCTTTTCCAGGACCTGTACAAAGGTTAGGATATCTGTATGAAAGCAATTATTTGGTCCGCCAACCAAAATCATAGTTCAACCCAGCCCATTCCAAGGCCTTTCTGATTCCATCCACTGATCCAGGGACGTGCCTACTCTATAGGGCGAGGTTACTTCGAACAAACCGGCACTAAGGCTCGCAGATGTGACGCACCATGTCGGTGTCCTCTATTCTAAGTAGCCATTTTCCTCCGTGTTTCCTCGCAAAAAGATGGTTATATAGCGCCATACGAAGTCCTCCGAGGTGAAGTGGGCCTGTTGGCGATGGTGCAAACCTTAAGAGCACCATATTGCTAACAGTTCGTATGATATCTTCAGCAAAATATGTGTCTGCTGTTTGGTGAAGTCAGTGAAAGTGTCAGGAGAATTGAAGTGCGTCGAGGACCTTAATTGAGACTACTCAAATTCGAGGGAGTCGAGACTCCTGAATCCAGTCCGAAGCCGCGTCGCGCCGGCCTCGCTATCGGTTCAATGTCAACCGTCATGCGTCACATTCACGTGAGATTCTGGTCACTGTGACCCATCTCCGGCTTCGTGTGGGCTGGCTCCAGCCTCCAGGCTCCCTCAAAGTTCGGACGATTTTTTCTATTCGATTTGCATTCTTTCTTTGATTTTCAACCCCTTATTTCCATTATATTCGTCGAGATGTGCACTATCATCAAATTTATGAATGTTTTGGTTATGAATAAGAAATACTGAATTGGAAACTAAAACACGACAACATTGTTACACAAGGAGACCTAGGAGTACATGAAGGCGAAGAACGGTGTTATCTTTGAGGGTAAGTATACGATACTCTTGTATAAGCTTGAATTAATTTTAATATGGATTGGCCCATGGGTTGGGTTGTATGCCTGGCCTCAGCCTGCGCGCTACTTCTACAAATTCGGAGGACACTTGATTCGATGGGTCCAGACGATGATTGGCGCCTCCAATGACTTCTCCGCACTCAGGACATGTGCTACGTTCCATAGCACCTCCACACTGAATAATTTATCAGCACGAGTCCCAAATATTGCTCATAGAGCGACCTACCTCGGTAATTGCGAATATATGTCCATTTCGACAGGTATAGAAGTGTCCGGTTGTGCCTTCACAGAAGGATTGAAAGTCAGTCACGGACTACTTAGTAGATACAACAAGATGGCTAGTTACCGAAATTGAATGCGCGGAATATTTCTTCCTTTTCCTCCAGGGAGACTGGTTCATAGAAAGTGTCCAGGCGAATCGACTTCTCAATTTCATTCCATTCTCCTATGATCGATTGGGCAGTGTTCGTGAAATTTTCTCTGACCCAGGCGCGCTCCTCCTCTGAATGTTTTTTATGGGTGAAATACTGCCCAATAGCGATTCTTAGTGCTTCTTCTTCCATGCCAGCTTTTTCAAATGCCTTTAGCCTTAAACTCTCGCGAACCTCCTGGTTTTTGAAAGCGCCAGATGTCTTGCACATCTCAAGGTTGAAACGAAATGCCTCCAAATCAACACGCATCCTCAGTACGACAGATTTAATAATTTGGCGATGGGCTTTGGATTCTTGTGCCACCTGAAGTGCCTTGTCCGTATCGCTGGCACATACTGATAGAAGAAATGATATATAGTCTGCCCATTGATGCTGATGAAAAGATGGGTAGCGATTTTGTTGGTTGTGCAGCGCGTCCAGCCATATCCTTGCTAATTTGACGAGCGTCAACCGGATATGTAAGCTCCGCCAAAAAGCTTCAACGACAGTACGTCTGTCGGCCAATGGACGCGGTTGCCCGACTTGTAATGTTGCCATTCTCATGGCATGCTCCTCCGGACGCTTAGGCATCATTGCTGGGTTCTCTAGGCCGATTTGAATTTCGTGCTCATACAGGAATGAAAATGAAGCTTCCCATGCTTGGGTGTGCGCCGAACGGGTTTCCGCAAGCTTGACAATCTCCCCATAACTCTTGAAAAGAGGATGTGTTGCGTTGCGCCAAGCAGAACAAATCGCCGAGTCAATGAAATGGAGATGTTTATTCTCAGCTCGGATGTCGTCCAGCGAGACAGGGGTCTCTTTCACGTTCTCGAGGATCGCCTCCCGCTTCTTCTTCATTTTTTTCATCGTCTTTTCCAATGGCATATCCTTCTGTTTTGGAATAGAAAGGTGCGACGCTTCAGTGAGTAACACGGTTTTGGCCCTATCTTCATCGAAATTTCTGACAGTGTTGCTGCAAATCTCGATAGACTGGAACATATGAGCAGCAACATTTCTCTCCAGTATATCAAGATCGGCGCGCTTGATGATTCGTCCGTATCTAGAGCTTGATATC
>Ga0247779_1000640_pt1 | contig 20110 bp, 27 predicted proteins | sample UWRJL221509R5_FD_179925 | JGI IMG/M metagenome (GOLD analysis project Ga0247779, IMG submission 179925) | Plant litter microbial communities from Arlington Agricultural Research Station in Wisconsin, United States - UWRJ-L221-509R-5 | ecosystem: Environmental > Terrestrial > Plant litter >... | reverse complement strand
ATCTAGCCATATTGCATGAAAGAGGCTGTACAAATCTCACCTTAGAACTTTAGCAAAAGACCAAATCAAAACAACGATATTTAAAACGTAAAAAGGAACGCAGAAAACATCGACCAAAATCATCTACGGGAAACAAAGAAGCCGGGGATGACACTGACGAAGAGTTGGATGAGGAAGAAGACGAAGACGTAAAGGGTACTTCAGCTGGGCAAGGCGATAGTGAGAATGAACTTGAAGAAGAATCTAAACCCATCTCACAAGCGCCGAAGAGGCCCAAAAAAAGACCACGTCTAGACGATGACGACGACGACGTGGAAATGGAAAACGAAGATGAGACTGCAGAAGAAGGAGTATTTGAAGAAACTTCAACACCGGAAGCACTAGGTGCCCTGCCTTCATTCCCTTTACCAGCCCATCCGAATGCACCTTCAAAATCGCTTCTTGCTCTTCAAGGTCTTGATGACGCGTTGCTGGGGGCAGAGCTGATATCTCCCATTACTACTTTACCTATACCATCAGGACAAGATGATGGAGGGACACGACTTTCTGAACGTATGAGGAAGCGGTTAAAAGACATAGGAATAACAGAATTATTTGCAGGTGGGTTTCTGGCGCCTCAACGGCGAGCTTTAATTGATTCCGTTTATTTTACAGTCCAGACTGCATTATTGCCCTTCTTACTACCTTTGGATATATCAAACCAATTATATCTACCGTATAAACCACCTCGAGATGTTTGTGTTTCAGCGCCTACTGGCAGTGGTAAAACCCTGGCATATGTGTTACCTATTATTGAAGTACGTCGACTTGAAGATGTCCTCTATTTGCTCTTTCAACAATTCCTTTTCTAGTTGCTCTCGACCCGAGTCGTTACTCGATTGCGTGCGCTGATCGTCCTGCCCACGCGCGACTTGGTGTCCCAGGTCAGGGAGACGATGGAGGTTCTTAGTAAAGGAACAAAGCTCAAAGTAGGCATCATTATTTTTCTCGTTTCTACCTCGTCATGACATCCTCCTTACATCAGATTGGGACTGCCACTGGGCAACACTCTTTCTCTCATGAGCAATCGCAATTAATTCAGGATCAAACACACAGGTGCGTTTCTTACCATAGAGAATCCGAACTTTAACAATGGGTACTCAAGGAAGTGCAGCTTGAATGGTGGTTCCAGCAAAATCGACATACTGATCTGCACACCTGGAAGGCTAATAGACCACCTTGTGGGAACCCCCAATTTTTCATTACAGCATCTACGATTTTTGGTACTTCTTCTCCATCACAAATCTCTTTCTGAAGACTAATATCATTACAGATCGTTGATGAGGCAGATAGACTCCTCGCTCAGTCTTTCCAAGATTGGCTTGCTCAAGTGCTAGCGGCTACACGTTTCCAACCTAACACTACGTCGGAGTTCTCTCATTCTACACAATTTGAAGGTAGTCCCTATCAATTGCCTAACTTGAGTTCTCTTCTACCAGATGGACTCTCCCCAACTTTTTTGAATGGCATGAAATACTCGACCATTCCAACCTTCTTCACTGAAGAGAAAGCATCGTCTTGCCAGAAGTTACTTTTCTCTGCAACATTGACTCGGGATCCTGGCAAGATTTCAGCGCTGGAGTTGAGAGATCCCAAATATTTCCTCGTACAGGAACCCAGCAAAGATCGTTCAGATCCGGATGCGATGGATGTTGTAATGGAGAAGTTCTCCATGCCATCTACTTTAAAAGTCAGTTTTTCTCTTTCATCTTGTGCGGACAGCTGCTAAATATTTTCTATTGCGAATAGGAACATATGCTGGTCTGCGATTCGGCTCAGAAACCTCTCAATTTCTTCCATCTTGTACACACTTACGACATCAAAAATGCACTCGTGTTCACCAAGTCGGCAGAGTCTACGATCAGGCTAGTTCGTCTCTTTGAATTCTTCGAGAAAGAGAGATCAGGGAAGTCTACTTCCGAAGGACTGGTCGTCCGTGCCTATTCGAGCGACCTTCCGCCCCAAGAGCGTAAGATAATTCTGGAGCAATTCAAGAACCAGAATATTAACATGTAAGTGATTTACTGCACGGCTCTAAATATTACAACGACTAATATACCATTTTTTGATGCTAGTCTTGTCTGCTCTGACTTAATATCTCGAGGCATTGATATCAGCCATGTTTCCCATGTTATTAGCTACGATGTGCCTGTCGATATGCGCAAATATGTCCACAGAGTTGGACGAACGGCTCGCGCTGGACGTGAGGGAGATGCTTGGACGCTGGTGGAACAGCAGGAGGTTTGTGACTGCGTGCTAAAATTCTGGGAAATGACGACTGACTGCTATTGAAAACTAGGCACGCTACTTCAAGCAAATGCTCAAAGATGCTAAACACCTTGAACGTGTCAAGAGGCTTAGAGTCAGTGAGAAGGATCTTGCCCCATTGTTACTATTCTACGAGGTATGTAACCTTGTTCTTAATTCGACCGTATGCTGACAGTCAAATCGAAAGACCGCGCTAAACAGCCTGAAAGAATTGTATACACGGCAAGGCTAATCAATAGAAGGTCGCCCAAATTATCCCTTATTATTACATACGTATACATACAACTGAAGTCATACGGGAAAAAAAGGTGGTTACCCAAGGAGGCCTTTCACATATTTCAACAGATCCTTGCCCTTTAAGATGCATTTGCCTTTAGTTCCGAGGGGAAAAAAGAGGGAAGAGTAAACTTACCCCACGAGCTTTGACACCAGAGACCATGGCCTTCACATTGTCAATATCCATAGCATCATCTTCATTTTGTGCAGGATCTTTAGGCGCCAAAAAGTTGTACTCGATACCTTGTTTCTTAGCCATCCCATAGCGTAGAACAACGGTGAGAACAGCTCGCCAACCCTCTAAAGCACCTTGCACACCATTTCTACTCGAACTGTTGTAATGAGATAGAGAAGAAGTTGATCTAGCAGGGGTTCCGGGACTTTGTGGGGGGACAGGTAACGACGGAACAACCGTGGATCTGACAACATATGGGCAATAAGAGCGATGTTCTTTCAAGAGATCTAAAGACCTCCTAGGCAGCGGTTTGGTGGGACGAGCTGGCGTGCTTGGAATTGAATTGTTATTATCTGGTCCTATTGTACTTTGGGATTCGGTCGGCGTATCATCGTCACTAGACCGCTTTGAAAAACTCCACAGGCCTAAACGTCTTTGACATAGCTCACATTGGAGAAGAGCTTTGTCAGGGTGTTTCGCCGCAAGACTTTGGAAAGAGGATGTCGTACTTTCTGTAGACCGTCGCGGTGTGCGTGGCAGTGAAACAGACGAAGCACGGGATAGAGCTGGACTTGGAGGCGCGGTGGACATGGCAGAGACAGCTCGCGTTGTTGATGAACGACGCAGAGGTTCTAAAGGAGGAGGTGGTACAAGAGACCATCCGAAAAGTGAAGCTAGGATAGCGGGCTCGGATAACGCCGATTCATCATCGGTAGTAGAAGGGTGGGCGATATCATCATTGTACGACGAACGTTCGTAAGTTGGTGGCTTGTAAGAAGCCACAGTTGAAATTAATGAGTTGAGTTGCGATGAAGTCTGAGGATGTAGTCAGTAACGAAGGATATAAAGGTTAAGGTGACTGACAAGAGGGTGTTTTATCGTGATATCTTTAATAATGGATTCCAAAGATATGGCGTTCATCCTAATAGTCTTGATCATCGTGCCTGGGGAGTGAAGGGGTATACAATATATGGAATCTACAAGGGGTGAGGCACTGATTTGGAAGGGGTTGACAAATGGATTTACCATCGCATTGGCGCGTCCTCCAAGGGCAACCATTTTTATGAGCTTCTACGAGAGAAACGCGTTGTTTTTCGATTAATGCATTCGCTGGATAATGGATAAACAAATAAATCAAAATTACACGTTTAAATTACATACCAGCATCGCGATTCAGACCCTCTCTACCAGCAACGACCCATGACGCACTACACAAGCCACATACTAATCGGTCTTTGCCATCGTTAATCCAACCGCATTTTGACGCTGCTACTGCATCGATAGATGAAGGCTTATTGCCATAAGTCGCAAGTTTATATGTTGCTAAACGCGAAAGAAATGATGTCAGGGAAGAAGGTCGGTATTCGGCCGTGGCTGAAAGAGGAGGGGCGAGAGTTTGACTTGGGGAAGGAAATTTGAAACTGAAAGTGCTTTTCGTTCTTTCAGCTGCTCGAGCTAAAATAGCACTCAAATGGGGCGTATTTTTGGTGATATCTGAGGGACTAATTACTGAGATGAGCGTTCGTTTGGTGAAACGCAGAATGCGATACATACCTTTGACTCTTGCTACTCCCCGACTTAATACCATACTTTGCAAGTGTTGAATACAGCGAACGTATAGTGTTCGTTCTCTTGGGAGGTGAAGGTCTGTCAGACACGCTGCTTGTTACAGCATTGTCAAGAATTTGGAACGCATCGTCGAGTTTGCGCTAAGCGGGTCAAATGAGTACTTGTAAGTTTTTTATGAACAGAAAACAAACCTTTGTTACTCTTATTTTGTTGGCATTTTCCGAAACTGTTTCTGAGATCGTTGGAAGTGACGAGGAATCGGTCATGAGTGTCAGTAAACAAGGGCTTGTCTTCCTCCATCCCCATAATTAGCTTAGTCAGCTTTCCCTCCTTTTCGGTTGCCCGACTCCCACTGCGATCTACGCTTTGCTTTTGATCTTTTCCCGTTGAGCGACACTCACTGGACTATAACTCTTTACTCTAAGTGGACTCAGTGAACTTTATCGAGGTATTTCTCTGCGGAATCTAATATTTTGCAACTGTCATTGCGTCTGCTACTTGAGGCTACTTGTAACTTGGAATTCCATCTTTCACTTGGCATATTCCCCGATGAACAAGACACAAAGAAAGCCGATAAACGAACTTCTTGAGAATGTATACGGACCATATCCCGAACACATGATTCTTCACCATGATTTCCCTCGTGCAGGAGTTAAACCAGTCTTGCACGAGCTGCAATTACACTTCAATGGTGATAAAAAAATTATAGGGTTTGTGTTTTTTGAAACACCTCCTCATGCCAGTTTTACATACCAACACCTTTTAATTTTCAGGTTTGACGACACGGAGTATATCACAAAACCTCCGCCCAACTCTCGTTTGGCCAAAAAACCAGAAATAATGTTTTTTGGCATCCTGGAAATTGAGAAATTGGATTGGTTATCGGAGCAAGGTCTTCACTACCTTCAGCGTGACTTAAAAGACTACGACCACAAGATTCACATAAGTGGTCACGAAACCCGTGCAACATTGGAAGAACTCTATGAGGAACGAACACCTGATGACCACTTCCTGAAAGTGAGGATCTGCTGTCGCAAGACTATGCTTGCGCATTATTTGACTTGTGAGCTTTTTGGTCCTGATCCATCTCTATTCACTGTCTGATATGAAGATAGCCAAAACACATTATGAGAAAATGCTAATTTACTCAGAATTTGAAACCAAGTATGTATTGTACAATCTCTTTTCACTAATTCAATCTGACATATTCTAGTGTACGCTCATACTGGGTGAAGTCACTCCACGTAGCTTGCTATGCTGCGAGCCGGAACTTTTTGGATCGCTATCGTCTAAGAGCAGCTATTGAAGAGATAATCCAATCAGACACTGAGAATACACCATTGGAGGCACGGACTATTGATTGGCTCATTGAACGATATTATCAAGTCATTCTTCCACGGGACAAAGAACACCGAATTATATCAGATCCTACCCCCAACGCAGAACAACCAACTGCCAGTGTAAGGCAACCTCGCCATGTATCGCCTGCTGAAATCAGAGGATATTTTGCAGCACACGCTGACTGGCTCCTAGCTCATCAACTTGCACGATTTGGCACTGTCAAAATACTTAATATTCGCAAATGGATTGTATTCTGCAAGCAAGCGCACGACGATGCAATTGATGCCGCTCGACATGGTGTTCGCTGGGGGGTTGCTCATGGCAAAGAAGTCAATATGGGAGAGTATAACCTCGTCAAAAACCTTGCACAGTATGGACAAGATGAAGAGTTTTGGAGGAACCAGTTAAGACTTGTCAACAAAAAGAAGAAAGCTTTCGAAGAAGTTGTGGTATGTCCATTCAATCATGATTTTCTTCTGTGTATTAATAACTGAATAACGCACTACTCAAGGTCCAAATAACAGACAATACCCCAGAACCCGTGCTAAACAAAAAACGAAAAGGAATCGACTTCCAATATGATTCCGACTTCACCGATCAGTCCTCTTCCTCCGATTACGAAGAAGACACTGGAATAATTCCAAAACCCCCTCCCAAAAATGTAGCAACACTCCTCCACATGTGCCTCCGCCCTCCTCGTATACGAAGTGGCCGATTTGTCTGGAATTGCCCCATTCCAGAATGCCAACATCAAATCGATCTCATGAACCTCTCGCCAGACGAAGTGAGGAGTCTGCCCGCTGACATTGCTCGCCTCCTCCTCAGCAAAAAATGGAGGACGAGTGACTCACCCGTGCAGAAAGCCCTCTGTTCGATGGTCTCTGGTCATTACGAGGAACACTGTGCTGCAGCGGGAATACAGATAGAGAGTTTGCCGAACAGAAAGCATGTTGTCACAATTGTTACGAAAGGCTTGACCAAGATAAAGCAGGAAGATACAGTTATATCATTCTAGATATTATATTATATTTTGTATACATGTAGATATTTTCAAGATTGACAGTATAGTACTATTGTTTCTGACTCTCTAAGTGTTCAAAATCTAATGACATCAAATAAGACAAAGGGGAGATATTAATTACATTCGAGTAAACATACATACAACACGACAAAAAAGAGAAAGATAAATAATCAAGATAAATAAAAAGTAGGCCTGCATCGATCCAGATCACCATCACCATCGCGGAACCTAGTGTTAAATCCCCAACTGATGTGTCCGGGAAGATAGGTGGCCATGGTCAACCAGTCCTCCAAGGCGACTCCTACTGCTGCTGCTACTGCTCCCGCTCCGTGCACGCGTACGTCCATAAGTTGGAGTCACAGGAGATGGAAGAGAATGAGGGGACGGAGAACGTCGATAAGCATGGCCCGGACGACTGTGACCGCTATGGTGTTGTTGACGATGATATTGATGATCTTGATGATGAAGCTTTGATGAAGTTACACTAGTAGTTTTGTCATTGGAGCCTTTTCGATGGTGACAGTGATGTCCCTGATTATCACCGCCTTTTAAATAAGACGAGGATGCGGAAGATGACGACAAAGAAGAGGAAGAGGAATTGTCCAACGATACCCGCGCAGCAGTTTGTCTACTTGCAGCTTTGCTTTGTTTCTTACCATTATAGCGCAAAGACCGGATACAGTCACTTTCAGGAAGACAATCGTCCATCTTCGAATCTTCGTCTTTGGGCGAATGACTCGGGCTCTTGGTACGCACATAAGACTCCTTTATCGGCGTTGAAAAACTAAACTGTCGAGGCCTGACATAATGCGGGGCCTTTGATCTGATATAAACCTCTGGAACGAAATAAGGTCTAGTTCGCCCCGCAGGAATGCGAACCAGAAGTTTAGAAGGCCTAGGGGACAATGCTTCTACGTCAATTATTTCATCTTCATCTTTCTCTTCCTCAGTCGGGGATGGCGCACGTCGACTAGGTGATGGCGGTGTGTACGGCGGCGACGGAGGTAAGGTAGTTTTCCTTCGCTTTCCGGACGACGATAAATGTACTCCGCAATCAGGAGTCTTTGGATCGACCATGCGACTATTATTATGCTTGCGCTTCACCGAGTTCTGTCCGATTTTTCTGTGCCTGTCCTCCGTATATGTATTCTTGTCATGCTCCATCCTCCCATAATCCGGCATCTCGTGTTCCGCCGCATAAGCCTGGGCAGCTGCTTCTTCATCCTTTTTTTGTTTCTTCTTTACGGCGATCTCCTTCGCCCTAGCCTCTTTCTCGATCTCGGCATGCAATAGCTCGGCAAATTGTTGCGCATCACCCTGTATCCAAGCGTCAAAGACGCCTTCCCATTCTCTCGTCGGCACTGGGAAATCGAGGTTCAAATATATAGCCTTTGGATTAACTTCCTCCTCTGCAGTAGGAGACCGACGAGGCGAAGGTAAAGGGGTGGCCAGACGCGATGAACTACTGGGCGTCGACGTATTTTCATCTTTCGAGGGAGACGACGACGTAGTACCGCGAGACCGAACTGCTTTCGCAAATTCTCGCACCATACGTTTTGTCCCTGGAACTCTCAGGCTAGTGCCCACCACCAATAATAGATCTGCGCCGCTTCTCCCTTTTCCCTTGGATGACCCTATCAGATCTTTCTGTACGACATCCCCCACGCCCTCCCCATCCTTATGTGCTTCGTTGTATAACACGACACTAGGGCGTAGTCTTCCAATTCCCCTCGGTCGTTTGCCTACAAGGTGGCGCGTAGCCTCTAACGAGGTACACTCCGGACAAGGGGGAGGCTGTCCCGAACTCAAAGATGAAAGATAGTCCAAGAGTGGAAAAGACCGATTACAAATTTGACAATGCATTGATTGAAGAGTCCCGTGCAAGGGGATGCAACGGGGAGTCTCAACTGGGGGCGAGGGTAAACGACTGGTCGATGCGATAGGGCCGTTGTCCTCGGTGACGGCAGTCTCAGCAACCGCTTTTACTTTTCCCTTTGAGCGAGTACGGTAACGCTTATCATCAAAATCGGGTACACCAAACGAAAGACCACTCTTCTGTTCGATAGCGTCGATATTCTGAGTGTAGACACGTAGAAGCCTGCCGCGGTCGTCGAGCGCTCTTAGAACGTTATGAAAAGATGTTGGTTGAGCTGCCGTCGAGAGATCTGAGAGCTGGGCAATCATCTGGCAAAAGAGCGATGTCTTCTGTTCTGACTAGGGTTGACAGAGGGATAAAAGGCGGGCATTAGCAATTGCAAGACACGATGTGAAACATCCAGCAACAAAAATCGAGAAAAATGCGCATATATACGCTCATTTCGAGCAGATTTTATAGCGCATTTCTTGGAGATACAGACAGAGGTTGCTCACGTTAAATACCGACACGTCAAAAAGCTCTTTCCCCGAGCTCATCGCTTCTTTTGGATTATCTCGCTTTATGGTCTGAAAAAGACCTTCGGAAGAACGAAAATCGGGAATCCCAGCTTGTACAGAAATTCCAGCACCTAGATGAGATATAAGAGATGTTGGTCAATATGCATCCAAAATTCAGCGAACCGCAGATGACGACGATGCGTTTGGCTTTCATTATCGCATGGATGGCCTTTGACAACTGAGAAACGGCATTTGAGGGAGGAACAACAAACGAGGGGACCGACGGGACCTGTGAGGAAGGGTCCAGCGGTAAAAGGACGGTCATGATGAGAAAAGACCTCGAGGACGATGCTCGTGGCTGTTGTCGAAGAAAGACGACGACAGAAATAATGACAGGCTTGTCGGATGAGACTGAGCTTCATTTAGATATTCTCACGGTCAATAAGTTGTATTGATGTCAAAGTCAAAGTCATTTTAAATCAGGTGATGATGGTACAAGGTCATTATACAAATACACATATAGAGAAGTCGAAAACGTCCAGACCCAGTCACTCAATTCACTTTCTCAGCTTCCACGCTCCGTCTACTCCCGCCTTGGAGAACTTCTCTGCTACGTTCCCATCTGGTGGAGGATTCCGGTCTCCAAGTGTTCCTGTTCCCTCCTGTGTCCCCGCCGCGTCCACCAACCCAGCCCCACCATATCCTCCTCCCTTGGCGCCCATCTCGCCTGGAGCTGACTTGTAGCGCAATGCAGAGCTCTCGCCAACCCCGCCAGTGTGGTGGCGTGCGGCCCGGGTTGTAAATCCGTGCGCGAGTAAATCAGCGCTAGTCGATGAATATTGCGCACCCACGACTTCGGGGGCGCTGGTAGATGTAAAGTTGATGTATGGTGATGATGTAGGATATGCACCAGCAGGCACTTTGTAGCGGTTGTTAGATGTGTCTGGTTCTGAGACAACGTATGTGCGGTAGCCAGTATTAGGTGAAGTTAGGGGCTCTGATGGGTGGTCATACTGTTTCTCATACTGAGAAGAAATGTCTTTGGTGCTTGGCGTCGTCAGTGGGGATGTCCCGAGGACGGCGAAGGGCGAGTGGAATGCGCGAGTTCCGAAGGAGTTTTTGGTGGCGCGTAGAGCTCTGGTGGTGAAAGACATGGTTGTCTAGGAAAGAAATCGAATTTCTGCTACTCCGCATTATATACCTCGTCCAATAATAAATATTTCTGAGTTTGACAGGTGGGAATCTTGGGGTGCTCAGACCTGATCTATTTTGGTTTCCACCTTGCTCTTTTAGTTTGCGGCCGGCGGTCCACTTTTCTTGAATCCATCAATAAAACATAGTACAATTTATTATCCATCGTACGATGAGTACTATTAGCTACCCCAAATCATCGACGCTAATTATTCCTATACCTGCCAAGCATTCAAATATCGAATCATATTCCTCGCGTTTCATCCAGAAAACACGTCAACTCACCTTCAAGTCATCCGGTTCTGCGAAATACTGTCGCGCAGTCGTTGGTTGCACAATTGGCGTCGCGCCTCCTTTCGGCTTTGGTCGGTGCGTATCCACCGCCTGAATCGGAAGTGCATATCTGTGCAAACTCTGTAAAAACATCTCTCGAAGGAGTAAACCACCAAAATTCTCACCTTTCTTCGTCACATCCGTAAGCTTTTGGTGTCAGTTTGATGACAGTGTGCAACGGAATCTTGATGTACGGCAGGTCTACCTGAGGTAGATGGTGGAAGTACGCATACCTATGCAAAAGAAGGGAAATATAAGCAATGAATACAGTGTTTGTTCACGAAAATGCACGGGTCATGGGCATGACTGCCTACGGGTACGCGTGCACGTCAAAGTTTCATGACCCAGGAGCTTGTTTGAAAGCTCAAAAACATCGGTGAAGAGTAGACCGAGTTATGCTCAAATTTGTATTGTTGCACAAATCTATATCTTTATCATAACTTGCACCGATTTTGATGTTTTTGGGGGTTTTCTACCCGTAAACCGGTGGATTGACGGTACGGATATGAGTAGCCCATGGGGGATTTATGCCATTCCCCAGCAATTTTTGACATTACACTTACAAGCATCGCAGAATAGCCTGCGCGTCAAACCACCGCTTAGCATAAAATGCAACAAAAATAGAACCACGCACCTGATGCCCAATGACTAAAACATTCTCTTGTCTCTCGAGCTCCATGATCACAGGCTCTAACCTTACTACCACGTCTCTATATGATTCCCCACCACGATAGCGATAATTAAATTTGTCTTCGTCTCTGTTCGCGAAATCATCTGGATAAGCTTGCTATAAAGCTCACTGTGAGCGCGGTTACGACAGAAATTGGCAAGAACAGAAATCCTACCTCGATTTCCTGTATTAATAAATTCAGAATTTATTCCAAAAGAGAGAGAGAGAGAAAAGAAGAAGAAGGATGTAAAAAGATATCATCTGAGAAAAACAAACATCGAACAGCGAACTTCCTTGGCGGCAGAAATTGCTGGCTGATACGGGTTCTGAATTAAAGAGTACACATACCTCATAAGTCATTCCATCACAGACACCTGCATCAAGTTCATCTAATGACTTCCATGTTAGCTGCGGATATTGAAGCTTTGACGCGGTTTGAATGGTTCGACGCAGAGTCGAAGTCCAAACCTTGGTAATATTACATTTAATTGATTTCATGAGTGTGCATAAACACTTACAGTCAACGGAGCATCGCCGATATTATCTTTAATTAAAGCAGGCAATGCTTCAGCATACTGCATTCCATGCGGTGATAACAACGAATCTCCCCCAATCTTTCCCTCCACGTTGAATTGACTTTCTCCATGCTATCAATCAAGTATATGCGTGAGTTCATTCCCTTTCGAGTAAGACAAAACTAGATGCTTACTCTCGACAAATAGATACTCCTCGGCTTCAAATGCAAATTCATCAGATAAAATGCAATTCGACTTTGCAGGTACCCATGGATCCTCGACACCGTGACCTGACTTCCAACATTCACGATCTTGAGGTACGACAGGTGCGGTTCAGTGATCGTCTCATACACCTTCTCATACTCGGAAATGCGGCGTAGGAAATCGCGTTTCGCAATTTCCGGAGACGTGTCCTTGTAATCAGGATCGCCAGACGTGATCTTCAAAGCAACGTTCGCTGCGATGACTGCTGGATCGTCGCACAGGGACTCGAGGAAAATAAGGTGAATTCCCTTCTCCTTTGACACACGTTCCTCGATGCTTGCCCTGCCAAGTGCAAAGGTTAACATTGACATACTGGATGGTAAAGCAAAACCTTACCTGCGCGAACGTGTGCTATTCGTAGCATCTATGCACCAATAAATACATGATGATAACAATTCAATCCATATAACCAGTCGTACCATGAATGCCCACATTTCCCCCTTCCTTCAACCAAGTTATCAGCATTTCCAAACTATCCTGAGCTAACTTCTCGCGTGAATGATTCGCTTCCGTATTGTCATGGCTGAACCAGGAGGCGGTATGATCTTCACGGATACCTCTGATGATACAAAAACAAAAGTGTTTCGCCAATCAATAAAGAACAAGCTTCGTATACGAATACACACTCACTGTTGAGCTTTCTGCTTCGCTCGTGTACGGCGCAGCTGTCCCACATTGAAGACCTAGAATAATAAATCCAAAAAAGGGAAAAGAAAAGAATGGAAATGAGGCCGCGTTCTCGCAAGCTCAGAGAGAAACACGATGGGAGGGAGGGAGGAGGAAAGGAATGAGATGAGATGAGATGCGAAACGATGTGCCCACTTTGACATCATATTCTAACCACTGTACCGGAGTAATTTCAATTAGCATCTACCGTTTATTTCATGTCACTGAAACGAAACACACAGACCTTGAGGTATATCATGAGTTTGTTACTCAAATACGACTTGCCTCGAGCAGGGAGGCCGACCTGGAACAAGTTACATAGGATGACCAGCCCTAAGAACAAACAATGTCCTCCAACAAGACAGAAGGCACCCACCATCGCAAGCACGATCTTCGACTCTGAATAATCCGGCTTCGCCACTAATAAAACAAATCAAGAACCCCTAAGTCTCAGCATTCACCCCATCGGACGACCATAGATCGCCAACGATGCACACCTTTATTGCCGATGCCCTTCACGGACAACGGGGGTGTCGGAGCTTGCGATCCTCTCCTACTAACCACAGTCGATTCATCGAACTGCTTTAACCTAGGTGTTCAAGCGTTTCAATCATAGATCAATAACCCATAACTATTCAATCATCATAGAAAGCACACTCACATAGGACCTCCTGCACCAAACGCCGCAGGCGGAATGCCAGGCGAGAAAGGCTGCAACATCCCCGAATCCTGCATATCCTGGAGCACTCCAGAGACCCTCTTGAGATCCTGTGAAACTTGCCCGGGGACCTCCAAGCGATTGAGATGGGCCATGATATAATGTTGATATGTAATATGTGAACAATGACACCGAGTTGGAGCAATACAAGCGATAGGAAGATAAGCAATAATAAACTTGTGCTTGCTAGGCCTCTCGTTCGAGTAAAGTTTCTGATGCTATTCTTGGGATCTACTTTATTGATCAGTGATTACCGGGACCTTCTAAATATGTGAGAATCAGGTGATTGTTCTTCACTTGAGACAAGAATCGAAATTATAAACAAAAAAATAAATGATAGTAATTCTTATGCGGTCGGAGAATGAGCATTGGTGGACTACAAAATACACATTGTAAAGGAAGAGAGAAAACAATCCGGGAAGGAGAGAAATAAAAGGTCGTGAAGTGGCTCGTCAATCTTGATGTTAAGGACCATCCTGAGGTATACTAGTGACGACCCATCGACTCTCGTGAATATCGATGGACCGAGTAGCGGTTAGCCGGATATATATATACGAGTTGTGAGAAATAAAGGAGAGTGTAGTGCGTGATGAAGGCTGTCGTTTCAATGTTGATGTCGAATTAAGAGAGTGGTGTAAGGTTGTCGAGCAGAGCAAGATCTATATGTTGTATCATAGCTAACCAACTTGTAAGCAATACATCACTATAATTAGGAAAATTAACAACAAACTTACCAAAGTCATGAAGAGCGTAACCGGCACGCGATATGTAGGATTCCATACTCTGGAATCTATTATCCACGACAGCATAACACACTCCAGAAACCTCTTGACCGGCCATGGCCACCATCTTCGTCTTGCTCTCCAACTCTCTGCATTTGTTCACGATCATAAACATTCATTCCCCGCACTTGACCTCCCATATCACGATGTCCGTTGATCGGGTTCACCATTGCTTCACCAGACCCATTCTTTCCTGCCTGAGCTTGACCATACAAGAATGATTCCGACCCATTTTGAACTCCAGTGCCGCCGACCATAACATTTCCATTGGTGTTCGGGGAAATGCGACCGTAAGTAGGGGTATTTGTGCGGTAACCATTCTGGCTTGGGGCAGTCGCATATGGATGCGGACTGAGACCGGCGTTGGAGATTGCATTGGCATCTCTCTGTTGGCTTGCCCGTCTGCTAGTGGGTGCAAGGGGCTGAACGCTGCCAATGTTCTGTGAAGCATTTGCTCGTTCTGCTTGTCCACGCCGACTACTCTTCTGATGAACTGGAGCGGGGCTGAGGACAAGCTGGTTAGGTGTAGTGCCGTCAGGCACCTGTCGTGAGCGACGTCCGTGGTCTCGTTCGCGTCGTGTCTCACGATGAGGTGTTGCTGAAGATGCAGACGGATGCTACAGGAATGCACATTTTAGTATGGCAATTATAAGAGATGAACTTGAACTAACAGCGCTGGCCTCCCATCCTTTGCCGTTGTTGAGGAGCATCCAGTCGAAGATGCCGTCATCGGTTTCACCCAACGTGGCCAAAACTTTCGAGAATAGCTCCCTCAAGAAATCATAGTCCGGAGTCTCTTCGAAACCGAGCTTTCGTACGTAGTTCATGTAGATCGTGAACTCCTCTGCGATGAGGGTCAATAGTGCCCAAATATATCATATAATAAGACTGACCAGGAAATCCTTCACAAAGCTCGTGAATGGGCGTAGTCTGTTTCTTCTCCCCAATTTTCTCATACTTCTGCTTGTTAGTTGCCGCTCGCAATCCTTGCCAGGGAAGCCCGCCCCTCAAAAAGTACATGAAAACATGACCTAAAGACTCCAGGTCATCCCGACGAGACTGTTCCCGACCCAAATGGGTGTTGATTGACATATAGCGCGCGGTTCCTGACAGGGATTTGCGCTCGCGGTATGGAATATGAGTTTTCGTCTTCGGGTCGCGGTAGTATTTCGCCATCCCAAAGTCTAGGTAATTGCAGAATATTCAGTTAGTCGTCCCGTGATAAACGTACCAAGTCGAATAAACTAACCGATGATGTGAATCATATTCGCATTCTTGTTTCCCGGAACTCCAATCAAGAAATTGTCCGGTTTGATATCCCGGTAAATGAGCGACTTTTCATGAACCGCTTGCACACGAGTAACCTGTTGGCGCACAATATCATGTTAAAAATGCAAGAGAGAAAATAGATACTATACTCACCATTTGCTTGGCAGCCATGCACACGGTCTTGATGGTAAACTTCCTTTGGCACATGTCGAAAAGGTCTTCGAGATTAGGACCTAAAAGGTCAATGACCAAAATGTTGTGAAGTCCTTCCTGTCCAAAGTAATGGACTTGCGGTACACCAGCTATTCATGAAGGTTTAGGCTCGGATCAAGGGAAGTTTCGAAGACAGGAGACTTACGGGTCCCGAGGAGTGTCCTGTATGAGCGAAACTCATCTCGTAGCTGGGGCGCATCCGACTTTCGAGGTTCCTATTACAGGTTCCAATAGCAGAATGAGGGGTGGGTAAAATATTTCAGGGGAAAAGTCATACATATTTTATTGCCACGGGAATTGGTGGGCCGTTGATTTTATAGCCTACAGATACGTGAGAGACATTCAACACAGAGGATCATGGTTTCCAAAAGCTGGAAGAAAGTCTGAAGACACCACGAGGCAAGGAACTCTGTCATGAGCGCCGTACCGAAGAATGCGGGAATAGGTACAGCAACCGCAATAATTCGGAAGTTTGAAAGAGAAAGAAAGTATAGGAAATGAGTAAGAAAGCAAATACGCACCGTCAAAGACAACACCGAATGAACCTTCCCCGATTTTCTTTCCAACCTTGTATTGATTGCCAACGATGGTGTTGCTGGGAGAGACGTGGGAGGAATGGGCAGAGGAGGAGGCGATGACATGGGGGGTCGACATAGCTGGAGGTCAGGGAGTCTATGCCAGAGAAATAAAGGAGGAGGACGGAAACTGGCCTTGTAAGGAGCCTGGGGCCAGCAAGGGAGCAGAAGGAATTGGGAGGGAAATCGGAAGATTGACTAAACAGGCGGGGCCTTGATTTTCCCACACCCCACATGGCAACTCACCCCTTCTACTTTTCTTGTTGTGTTTGAAACAATTATCATACCACACGAGGCAAAGAGGCGCTTAAATGACCTTCCTTCCTGCGCTTTTTCCTGTTCCTTGTGCTTGCTCGTTAATAATGTCTGACAGTATCAATATCCACTACTGTCTAGCCTGCGAAATCGTCATGTTGAGCCAAAAGTTTTCATCTGAAATAGGTGCACCGCCACCCTAACATTAATTTCTCATTTTCATCAAGTTCATCCAAGTTAAACGTCGAGACCCAGGTTCGGTTAATCAAAAAATAATATTCCAGTACTCGCATGAAATGTTTTTTTTGAATTCAATGGATTAACGTGGAACGCATGTAATTTCTTTATTGATTTTCTTGTTCATTTTCCGGGAAAGAGCAGTCTAACTCTCCGCCTTCGGCCGCCGGAAATTGACTTTTCTATGGTCGCTTTAAAACTCGAGGGCGTTGTTCTCAAACAAATATTACAGCCCTTCTCCCACATACAAGGTTACTTACATGGGCATGTGGCAACATCAACGTACATATATTCATTATCGGACCTCGGACGACGAAGCCTTTCATCACATAATCACACAAGCCAAGACCCTTGCTTCTTCTCACTATGCAGGCTGACTGCGAGGCCTTCTGACAGAACAGCTTGCGACGCGACCACCTCCTGCCTCTGTGTTGTTCAAACAATCGATGTATACTTCTCTTTGATCAGGGCCCTTACCTTCCGACGTTGCAGGACTTTGTTTTATGACCTTGTATTCTTAGGGAACGCCCTTAGAACTGTTCCGATAATCTATCGCGGCTTATAGGAAGAGTATATTGGAATACCTTTCATTATCGCGTTTATCTCCGCCATCTCTGTTCTATATACGAAGACACGATCGAATGCATGGTAAGGATCTGTGTTTTTTGAGTTTGGCCTGCTGCGGAGCTGTACTGCTGTTTCGCTGCGAGCTCAATTGTCGGCCTAAACCCTGGTCTAAATCACGTCCAACGACCTGTGGCTGTCCCGCTATGCCACAGTAGAATCCACCACGGCAAACACAATCGGTGTGATGGACGATTGCCTCCAGAACATCCAGAGATCCAGAAAGTCCTTCTCGCGAAACATCAGCGACTGTTGTTCTTAGTAATGACATGGTCATGAAGCGCACCTTCTGGCTCCCGAATACGAAAGCCATGCTCAGTGGAGCTGTAAGGAGGAGTGATGATTCATAATTACATCCTTATCCTGCAAGCACGAAACCTACCACACGCTTGAAAGATGATCATAGTTGCCGTTTCGTGTTTCCGTATATGAATGAACTGGAAGATGCAGATTCTTGTGAAACAATGCTGGTTAGTTCAAGAGCCCAGAGCCATATCCACATAAAAAGGAGGCCTTACATTATAGCAGTGAAGGGCCACAAACTGACCACAAAGATTCGCAGGAAGGTGTCAAATGTTACTCTTCGTCCGAATGATATATCCCTAATTTCTTTCCACAGCGAGTAGATTCGATGGAATAGCAGCACTATTTACAAGAATTTCAGTTGTTGACTCTCTCGTCTCATTACAACCAAAGGCACCTGCCTTCTAACAAAAAGAATATTGACATAGAGAGGATTATGAACCCCGCCGTGATTTGCTTACTAGGGTTGATCTTAAGCCAGATATTCGAATAAAATTCAATTCACTCACCCCAGCGGATTGATAAGATGACAATAGACCCCTAAAGGTTCAGCTCTGTGTGGAGGGTCTTTCTTGGTGATTGCAAGCTTGACCGGACAAAAGTCAGCTCCTTCATCGGACAAATCAAGTAAGATCCAACAGCCTACAGCCAAATTGGTAATGAAGACGGCGACGAATGCAATACATGGAATAGAATGGTACTGATGTGTCATTAATGAGCTCAGACAAACGATAAATGAGTCAAATAAAATCAGTACCAGTTTGATGTAATTTCTTGAGTAAACACTATTAGGTTTATAGGTTGCCAATATTGAGAGATAGCTCTAATTATGATCGTCGTCTCAACTCGACCAATACTACACCAGTGAATATATCTCACCTGAAGACTAAAAGCCGTTGCATAGAATGTATATCTTCGTAAAATAATCAGTACTCATCGCAATATAGAGCGATGTTCACAGAATCACTTACAATACTGGCATTGAATTGATTATTGCAGCTTGAAATAGACAAGTTGCTGGAGGTGGAAGATTTCCCACTTGATGTCCGAGTGTCAAGAGGTTCGCAATACAAGTCAAGACGAGGGATATGACAAGCATAAACCATGTCGATGATTTATTAATCCGAGGGCCGAACCAAGCAGATGTTGCGATAGCTATGAGGCAGATTAACCCTGCCATGTATATCACGTCAAATGCTACGATTTGTCCTTTAACCTGAGCAGAGCTGGGGGAAACTTCGCTACGAAAATAAAAAAACGCAGGCTATGAGATGATGATAGGAAAATCAAAGTGCGGAGATATATCTAACCTGTAGGTCGTTGTGGCAGCCATTCTAGCGGAGCTGGATCGCGTTGAATACAAAAATAGTTAGCAATACGATTGTAGGGATGAAGAGAAGCGAAACTCCATTATTCCACTTGATACTTGCTAGCCCTGTTATATGAATTAACACTATAGCAGAAACAAAACTGCCGAAGTGGAATGCAAAGCCTGATCATCGCTCATACGTCCAACACATATGTCGCCCTCCTACCCATAGCTGCCCATAAACCAGGGCTAATAATATAACGAGGCTACTCCGAGATAAATAACCAAGACTTAAACATTGACAAGTCGACAATACTAGTTCTCGGAATTATCGTCAAAATTTGTTGCCAAGAAGTTCCTGAGTAAACAGGTAGAGAGGCGAAGATCACCAGAAAGCATTTATCACCTAGGGACTCCTTTCTACGTGCGCAAGTAGAACGCAGAGACACCGCGAAATAGATCGTCTGGCCAGAAGTAATGCTGATTTATTGTTAACCATGAAAGCCTCGAGAGCGTGTGGCAGACTAGGACATAGTGCATAGGCGCTCAATGAGGTGATTGGCAAGGTCCCAGCTTGTCGCAGCACATGATAGCAATAAACTGACAAGATGACACGAACGGGAATGCACACATGCGCACTTGATACCGAAATTAACGCTTTCCCACGCCCACAGACGACGACATCGTTGTCGAGGTCTCGCTCTTGTCAATGGTTGATTGTTCAACGTCAACATTTGAATTATAACTACTATTATTCCATCTTTACTGTTCTGATTACTACTACTACTACTACTACTACTACAGTACCTCTACCACGGTATCATCTGTTGCACCCGTGATCAATGCTATAATGCTACAAACCATGACCTAAAACCACGGATCCAACGAGATGCGTGAGCTCCCTGGTTTACGTATCCTAGATATGAGCCGACCGGATGAGCTCGGAGTGATATGCTCTTCTCTGTCTGGTACAAACATGTACTCCTGTTCCGCTACCAGCTCAATCAGATTCAAGTTCTGGCGTCGGTGAGCAGTTTAAAACTCTTTTATATACCCACGCGCGCCTGTTCTGCTACGGACAGGCGGAGTCGACTGTGGCAAATTGAAGTGGGACAATTCGAGAC
>Ga0247779_1000639_pt1 | contig 20112 bp, 24 predicted proteins | sample UWRJL221509R5_FD_179925 | JGI IMG/M metagenome (GOLD analysis project Ga0247779, IMG submission 179925) | Plant litter microbial communities from Arlington Agricultural Research Station in Wisconsin, United States - UWRJ-L221-509R-5 | ecosystem: Environmental > Terrestrial > Plant litter >... | reverse complement strand
CAAAGAATTTCCCAAGTTGCTGGGATGGAAAGGTTCGCAGCGTTCTTTGATGATGATTGTCATGCGTCTAACCGGAAGATAAGAACCTCGATTCCCCCGACCACAAGTCGCATGTGTCCTTCCTCTCAAGCGGACCAGACAGCGGAACTTGCAGCGACCCCAAGTTCCCTGTTGTTCTGCCACGCATCTTTATTGAGGTTTACTGGGCCTCCAATGATTTTGATAGCGTAAGGTCTCAAGCTAGGAATAGCTCGCAACCATTTGTGTAAGGATCAACTTGGAAACTTATATGGACTTTAAGTTTGATTTTTTTTTGTCGACAGCTATGCCCACGGTGACCCAACTGGTTACGGATACCATGCTGGTATGTTTGTTTTCACCTGATTTTTGTGTTTTCAGTTCTGAATTTTTTCGATCAGATTTCATCAATGGCTGGGACAAAGGTGTTCTCCAGAAGGCTGTCGATAACTGTCACTGCAACCCTTACGGCGACGTCAGTTATTTATCTCGCAGACCTTATTCCTATTATGTTGACAAGTGTCATTATGAAAATAGCCTACTTGCTGCGTTAACCAAGGCCTCTTCGACATGAACCAGGGAAAGAACTGCCGAATCACGAAGGCAATCGATGAACAGAGTGAGTCTAATCTCTATAATTTCCTGCAAATAAAGTAGATTAAATTCGCTTGCAGCCACCGGAACTCTTCTCAAGCTTCCCGGAAACAACCCAGTTCAACCTTTCGGCAAGAAGGCTACGCTCTTTGCAGACACCAGCTCTCCAAACCTCATCTCGCCCATCTTTGCTTACACTGGTGATTCACCAAGTGCCACTGGATCGGTCGTCGGTCCCGCCCCCACTAATGGTGTCACTTCGGCAGCTGTACCCCCAGCGACTAGCTCTGCAGCCAACACTGTGGTTTCATCCGCTGCAACAGTCAACACTTCCCCGGCAAACACTCCTGCTACGTCCGCGGTCAGTTCAACCGTCGCTGTTACCACTCACATCTCGAGCACACCCGTCACAACACATGCGCCCACCACCACTGAACATACAGGAGCTCCTACCTTCTCTATCCCGAGTATCTCCGTCCCTCACGTCTCCATTCCTTCCATTTCGCTACCTCCAATCCTTGGAGGCGTCACCACAACGACTGCCGCCGCTGCAATGACACAAGGTGCACCAAAGCCTAGCTCGTCCATCCTTGCTCCTGCGTATGGCGGACCTGCAGGTTCTTCAGCATCGGCAGGTGCTGGGTCGTCAGGATCACATTCTAGCGGCTCCAGCTCTGGAATCTCCAATGGCGTCGGATCCGGTTCTCACAACAACTCCGGATCTGGAAAGACTTGCTCCTCTAAAAAGAAGCGGGGTATGGAAAAACACCGCCGCCGTGCTCTTGAGCACCGCGCTAACGATTTTTACACGAACTGAAACGATCTCCTTTTTTTTTTTCACCACATTGCATCTCTCCTACGTGCACACTATATTCATCTCCTATCTTCATTTCCCCGCTTTATTGGCAGTGGATGTCTTCTCTTGATTGAGAACTAGATCTTCGGCACCCACCATCGTTGCACTGGTGCTCCTCGCAAAGCATTTTTCTCCTTTTTCTCGTAAAGCATGAATGTTTTCTTCTCTGGGTTTTGTTTCCATTGGTCTCTTGCTCTCCATTCTGTCTAGAAACGCTGTCGCGTTTTCTTCTGCTTGCTCGTGGTTCCCCAATCATGTTTCCTTACACCCTTTCGTAGGCCTGCCAGGTTGTAAGCAACCTAGAAAGAATGTGCTTCAGTACTTAGTTTTGGTGGTACGGCCAGATATGGTCATGGAATGAACATGTCTGCCGGTACCTGGCAACACCAATTTATAAATCACTTATCTGCATACTTGACCGTTCGCGAGTTTCCTTGTGAGGAATGGTGGACAAATCTTTGACATTGAATGATATATTATGAATAGAACGATATAGAGGATTTTAAAAGAAAACGTGGATGCGAATAGTTGATAGGTAAGGCCCTGTTTTTGCTATTAAGCAAACACAGGGACGGCACCTCTAGCTTCCGTCTGCAGACCTTTCACGCCCTTCGCCGACCTCTCCCTTTCAGGTCCCCAGATGCCATTCACCTTAACGCTTATGTGCACCCTGCCGCATGTGGCGACTGGACACTTCCACTCAAACATCTCTTGGACTTTCTTGGATTGTCTCTTGTTCGGTCCGCGGCGACGCTTCGTAGGTGGCGATAAATTGGTTGCAAGCGCAGATTCAGGTTCAGCAGCTGCAGCGTTAAGAGCGGTGGTAGAGGCGACCGCAGTTGACGACAATGGCAAGAAGGCGGCAGATAGCCTCGAGCGAAGACGAGAACGTATACTGGTATCAGCAGGTACCTCCGGTTGGGGTTGAGGTGGCGGAACCTCTGGTACTGCAGGATAACCATTTGTGGCGTTACTCGGAGAAGTCGTAACGTCGTCACTAGCAGCTTTGGCTTTTCCTTTGCCCTTACTATCCCTAGATTTTTCGACAGAAAACTCCACCTGGTCCTCATCCCCACTGTTGACTTCCCCTGGTTTTCCTAATTTGTTGAGACATTTCTCGTCAATGAGATGTCCGCACCTAAGACCCCACACTCGTCTATTCTCAGCTTCTTCAGGGGCAAGACCTGCGTTAAGAACGAGGGGATCCAGACAATTGGCGCATACGAGCAATGCTTTCAGCTTTTTGCTATTATGGGAAGACGATGTATGTTGTTGTGACGAGGAATCTACGGCCCGCTCTTTCTCTTTTCCCTTGGGCGATTGCTTGTGCTTACAATCGTCGTCGTCATCGTCATCCAATATGATAGGTTCTTCTATGGAAGTAGGCGGAAAGAATCTAGGGGTCCCACTGCGTGAGACATTCTGGCTTCCATTGTCATCTTCGGGCGAAGGAGGTGCAAAGTCGAAAGTGAACCCAGGTTCTGGAGCGGGTGGGTGAGTATAATGCTGCTGGTACTGTTCCCTCTCACGGATGCTCTGAAGATGCCCACGGTAGCGAGAAAAATCATGGTCATAAAATCCGAGTATAGCATTGATGTGCTGCAAAGCTTCTTCGTCGTTGTCGTTAAAAAACAAATCTGCGGCATTGAAATTCCGCACGTTGCGGACCTGCGGTGCTCGTCGACGATTAATCTGTGCTGCTGCGGCCATCCTTGCCCTTTGCACTGGCTGTACTCTGTTGGACGAAAGTAGGGCTCCGCCGAAGCCAAGCGCAGGTACATGCTGGGACCTTGGTGCTGCTCCTGTTGGTTGTAGTTCAGCACGTCTCTGAAGATTTGACGGTCCAGCGATAAGTGATTCTGGTGATTGCTCAAAGGCGAAAGGCTCTGAGTTGGCAGATATAGGTGGCGAATGATATGTCGGTGTGTTCCTTCTACTAAAAATCCAAGAAGTTTGGCCGGCATAGCGTGCCGGAACTTGGGGTACTGGCGGTGGATTTGTACTGCTAGACGCGACAGGGTGTGGTGAAATCAGTCTGCGGTGACTGCGAAGCCTATTAGCATCTAATATGTCGATTTGAATCACTATTAAGCAGCCGAAAAAAGTGTCTAAGTCGTAAGAAAGACTCACCGTGCCCTGAGAGCGCACGAGCAGATAAAGTGTCCACCTCGTCATCGTCATCGTCGTCCACTAGATCAATAATTTCGTGGAACTGGGTTGGTGCACTCCCTCGCTGCCTTGATGCTGGTCGTGTTGTCATAGACACAATCTCAACCTCGTTACTCGAAGTTGACCCACTACTTCCAGCATTTTGGGGCTCATAAGCATCAACATCGATAACTTCGATGGAGTCCCTATGAGATATGGGGGGCGAAGTTTGGTTATTCCTCATAGCGGATACTGGACGCTCTACAATGGTGGCCATTTGAAGTCGATGGCGTAGTAGTTTGCAGTGGTGGTGGTTAACGCACAAGAGCTATTCGTGCCTGTCGTCTTTTTGTGCACGGCCAAAGTCATGTGATCTCATAAACGTTGACGCGTCTCATTATTCAGTTCGCGCTCATTTCGGTATGAAATTATGAATCCTTTAGACGCGTTGAAAATTCACGTCTTGAGCTATATCGTCGTAAAAGATAGGATTTTTTTTTGCAAATCTTTTACCTTCTTTGGCTTCAAGAAAGAAGTGTAAGTTAAGTTGACTTCAAACTAATCTTTATATCTATTATCACATAAGTTCGAGAAATGGGCGTGGGAACTTGCAGCACCCCACGCTGGGGTTGGAGAGAACCAATTAACACTTTTTGTTGGGCAACTTCACTCCTCACAGAGAATTATCGTGTTGGATTGTGCAAGGTAAAAAATACACTTTGTCAATAAATGAAGTTGTATTTTTACATATACTTATATATACAGCTGTGTGTACTGAGAGGAGTCATTATGGACTCCCAGTGTACCTTACCCACCAAGGCGTAGAGATTGGCTAACAGCCAAAGAGCTACACCGGAACGAGTGTAAAATTCTGGTAAATATCATATTGCATAAATAAGCATCTGACGAAGCCAAGGATGACTAGCTTATGACATAGGTGGTAGGTCCAAACCTATTTTGGAAAGGGGTCGGGTCGCCTGTGAAGAAGAGGGTGTCTGGCGCCAATGGTCACCATGGGCTACTGAGTACACTATCTAGATATGACACTTACTTTGAGCGTATCCGATGCAATTTTGCTGAAAAAAATTGTCGGTGTTGGTCCATTGAGGGATCATTGAACCATCCGCTGGATTATATAGCCACTGCGAAACAGGATAGTTTTAGGGTTGATGAACGAAACATGTGGAACATTCTCACAATTGCACTTTCAATTGGCTCAGAAAGGCTCGTGGATGCAGTGAATGAGTTGCCTCCATTTTGTGGAATGATATTTGGATTACTCCCGGTGCTTCCAATATAAGCGAGGCTTTGCACGATGATTAGAATTCGCTATTTGACAACAAGAAATACTCACTTTGAACTCCCTTCACGTAGGTCGGAAGAATGGGATACAAATCCCAAGATTCCTCCCAAGAAAGGATATGGATTGTTGGGTCCTACTGTGTGAAATTTCAAATTTAAAGTTTATTTTACGAGTCAAACGTTGAGCTCTTACCAGAATTGTAGCCTCTACAGGCTGGTTCAGATTGGTGCTAATAGGAATAGACACCCTCATAGCGTCTTGAACATTGGAGGTGATAACAGCCTCGCCAAAGTCATTGTACTGAGTACTAACATATCCAAGAAGCATGCGTTCTCCATAGTTAGTGATTCCAGATCTACATGAAGGGTGCTCGCAATCAAGAAATGACATAAACGCAGGAAAACTCACTGTGTCGAGTCGGGTATGTCTAGGGATAATTTGGAACGTGGTGTTTCTTGGTCATTGAATTTTAGAGAATTCAAAATTGACCACGACGCCATGACTTACTGTTAGACGATATCTTCTTGGAACCGCTGTGATGACGATGGTCTGAATGACCTGAAGCAGACCCTTTCCTTCCCATTCTACGGCGATGGATGCCGAGAGTTGTAAAGATATCAGGAATCAAGGCGGGGCTGGATGATTGTGATGCAACACCGGAAACAGCAGTGCTAGGGCTTGTAGTTCCAGCCGTGGCGGTGGTACCTGCACTAGGCGGGTTGAGAGTATGATATTTAGGCCCCGCCATTGCGGTTGCAGAGCCCGCTGCAACCTGTTGAGAAAAACTAATCACGTATAGTAATAATGATATAATGAGTGTTGGTAGAAGCTTCAGGAACATTACGGGAGTGATATGCTATTAGGTGTTGATGCTCAGGTCGAATGACACGAAGAAGAAAAAGAAAAAGAAAGAAAGAAAAGAAACTGCGGTACAGTCCAGAAGTCCAAAAGACACTGCGAGCTTAAATAGCATGGAGGGTGACGTCTGCAAGGCGCGATCGAAATCTTGCGTCGTACACGTGAAAAAAGAGATTCAACCTATAATCACAGTATTCCGTCACAGCTAGTATAAATACTGCAGTGCAATGTCATTAATTCATTTACAGCGTGCAAGAAGTGTCTGCTCACAATGAATTCATCATTCTCTAAATCGGTCAAGTCGTCGAAGGCGCGACTTCCACTTGCTGGAGCAATTCCTTCCTGCAATTTCTTTTCTTCGACACGCCTGGCGTCCAGCATCGAATAGTCAGTCAGAATTCCATCTATGAAATTACATTTAATGTTACTTACAGCAACTCAAAAACGATGATAATACATACCTTTGCCTTTGGAAACTCTTCTTCTCATGTTCAATTTGTTTCGGTACCGCAAGTAAATCAGGAGGAGCGCAACGAGAACAAAACTACAAGAAAAGCATATAAGAATGGCAACCAAACCTTGTGCCACCTTTTTCAGCTTGATTATTAAAGAAGTTAGAAAAATAAAATCCAGACCTTTCCTGTAGTAGGGCTGATCCGATGTGTTGAACAGAAGCGGGCCAGCAATACTGCCAGAGTATGAACCCATTAGCATAAATGCAGTACTCTAATGATGTCGTATGAGCAAGCTTCTTGAAGAAAAATGTAATACTGTGTGCATACCGCAGTTTTCTTCGTATGTCCAGCAACATTGGATGACTGCCAGTTCATTAGCGTTGCTGGCATAATCTGGAAAGCCGACAGGAGGTAATAGGCAAAAAGGAGCCAAGGTTGGTCTTCACGAGATCGACCTATACAAATTAAAATGGCTGGGAGTTCCTCTCAGTGATGTTACAGGCGAAGAAAAGTAAAGGCATTTTACCGGATGCCGCAATGCACAAAACCAATCCGAACAGTAATATTGGAGATTTGAGACCGTATCGTCTGTTGAACCACTACAGGATGTGAAAATGATCCAGCCAAAGGTGACTTCGCTTACTGAGTAGGATTGTAGAGGTAACTTACAAATGCGGTAAAGATGAAGATCACTTGTAGCGTTCCAAACGGTATGAGGAGGAGCATGACATTGTATCTATGAAGAACATGCCAATTGATTAATCGATGCACGATCTAATATTCTTTTGACAAATCTTACCTATTGAACCCAAACCCACGAATAATTAAAGGGCCAAAAGACGTAATTCCACTGCCTGGTATCGCCAAGAGAAAGGTAAGGAGCATCCAGAGCCAACATTTGATGTCTAGCAGTGTTTCCTTCACTTGTTTAATTTTGAAATCTTTCGTTTCTAGTCCTTGCTGATTTGCTCGGAGTCGCTGTTTAGAGTTTTACTTCAATTCAAGGAAGGGAAAGATAAAAAGAAAATGTTACCTCAATAACCAGGAGCTTTTCGTCATTCGAAAGAAATTTGGACCAAACGGCATTGTCCGGAAATATGAAGAACCTGTCCATTTCGCATATTAGCGTTAATAAGCTCTGAGTGGCACAATAGAGTACTAGATACTCACGAGACTATGCCAACCAGTAGCGTAATTGTTCCCAAGAGAAGGAACACGAGCTGATATGGATGCATAATAGTTGACTTGACATGACCGAGCCCGTACATGATAAGACTGCCAAAGATGTTTACACATCCGAAATTGGAATACAGAACTGTAGAGGCGATTAACCAAAGGATATGGTAGAAAAGTGTGGAATAATCGGAATAATGCGAATTGAAACGTACTGGCCATTCGAAAACCTTGCTCGCGTCTCTTGTACCAAATTTGAATAATAAGCACGAATGAAGCTTGAACAGAGGCTTCGAATGCACCCAGCTGATGAGCGAATTGAGTTTGAGAAAGTGCTATGATAAGTGTACGAAATTTGGACTTACGAAAAAACGAGCGATCAGGAGTCCTGTGAAGTTTTTAGCTGCGGCCATGCAAGCTAACGTCAAGCCCCAAAGAGTCACGATCACCGGCACATAAATCGACAGCCTTAGCTTGACGAGAAAATACACGGAGAGTGGTTGCATTATCAGCTGGGCAACGCTGGTATAGTAAGAAATAAGTTGCCGTCGATACAACTGGGCAAAGATACACACCACACAATGGAACCAAGCAGCGAATATTCATTTCCCACCAGGTCCGTGTCTCGAGCGAGTCCGAAAACAGAAGAAAAGGACAGAGTTTGTTTGTCCATCACTGAATGCTGGTTCAAAAATTTACATGCAGCGATACAAGAAAGGCCTTACATTCAAGAAAGTATATCGCGAAAATGATAGGAATCAAGCTGAATGTATGTTAGCGGATAAAAATTCCAGGAACATAACATAGACATACTGTCGATCTATTTTTCGTACGAGTATGGCATCTTGCGCTAAAGAGATGCAAGGCGGAGCCTGGCTATTCATCGACAAGAATTTGAGGGCATCGTCTTGCGTGGTGTTCTTCTGATCCTTGATGAGGTGTTTGGGTTGGTGAATGTTGAGTTCCGCCTTATCGACTATAGGTTCTATCAACTGGGACTCAAAGCCAGTGTCAACCTTGCTCATCTGAGAGGGCATGGTGCGTTGTAGGGCAAGTGCGGTCGTATGCCAATTTATACGTTATTTTGGCTCGTCCCATCAGGATTGAAACAATATTTCTTAGGTCGAGACTTTGTTGCCTTGATCTAGGAAGTACATCGAAGAGAACCACGATGCGGATGGGGACGGCCATATCCATATCTCCATTCCTGTCACTGTGAGGATAGAGCAGAGATAAGCTAGGTCAGTGATAAATAACGCGGGTGGGGAATGAGACCCCTGATTGACCTGAATAGGTAGGCCAAATCAATGGCGTTGAAAAAGCCCGCGTAGCTGAGCATAGCAACACCACCGTAACTGAGCATCGGACATGATTGAATGACTGACAATTTTTATAGGGCCAGGAGCTCCAAGTGGTTTCTCCTGGGGAAATCAAGTTAATGAAGTCATCACATAGATTTCAAGGACCAGAGCAGTCCCAATGTATCTTCGAGCATCCGTTTTGGTTTTGAAATGCTGAATGATAAATGTCAATGATATGCGGACATACAGTGCAACACATAGAGTAAGTATCGAAACAAAATCAAGAAAGCTGAACGACCAGATAGATTATGACGCAAAACAAGAAGCGAGCGAAGACTAGCAGCTCCTAATCTGGAAACAGGTTATTATTTGTTTTGGAGGATGCAACCAAATAATAAATTTGGCCTGCTAATGAAACTATTAACAGAACAGTCAACCTGTATCTCTTCAAGCTCGCTCTAGGTTCCTGTGAAAACTCATTTTGAGTCAGTTAGCGGATATGGAGTCTACAGTACGTTCTGATCGCTTTACTACCGATAGGTTCATTGACAAAAACATAGACAGGGTTCAAATTCTCTCAATCGATCCATGCAAGGTCTTTGGTCGACCCATCGACGGAACAAATTGAATCTAAATTCGCCCGCATCTCCTGGGCCGTCTAATCCAATAACTCCGGTAAATGAGGATGCTACTGTGGTAGAATCTTCAGGGCTATCAACACCGGCAGAAGCGACTGTTGACGCTGAACCGGATATCTCTGCGACGACCGTGAATGGAAAGAGGAAGCTTCGTTCATCAAGGACTACGGATAGCAGCAGCAAAAGGTCTAAACTGGCGCAGAGCTCCAGCGCATCGATAGCGAAAGACCACACCCCACCAACCGCCAGACTATCAGATCTAGGAGGAGTGGAGCCATGTATAGAAAAGTTGCTTGAACTAGTCGCTATGCCTCTTTGGCATCCTGAGGTTTATCTCCACACCGGGGTTCCACCGCCTCGTGGCGTCTTGTTGCACGGCCCTCCTGGTTGCGGGAAGACTTTGCTTGCTCATGCGATAGCTGGGGTACGTTTACGAGGCAATTTTGCATCTGATGAAACTAAAATTACTTTAGGAATTGGGCGTGCCATTTATTAGCATATCCGCGCCTTCTATTGTCTCTGGGATGTCAGGGGAATCAGAGAAGACGCTCCGAGACACATTCGAAGAGGCGAAAGTAAGGCCCAATTGATTTCATGTCGTCACATTCTAATCGCGGTTTAGCGCGTAGCCCCGTGTCTTTTATTCATAGACGAGATCGATGCCATTACGCCGAAAAGAGAAAGTGCTCAGAGAGAGATGGAAAGAAGAATTGTTGCGCAGTTTTTAACTTGCATGGACGGTGATTGCCTTTTTACCGTACTTATGAAAGTCGTAGTACTAATTCGCTCCTAGATTTGTCTTGGGACAAAACTGAGAATAAGCCTATCATTGTAATGGGTGCAACGAACCGTCCTGATTCTCTTGATCCTGCCCTGCGCCGAGCAGGAAGGTTCGATCATGAGATTAGCATGGGCGTTCCTGACGACGAGGCAAGAGCGAAGTGAGTTGTATTATTCTATGAAATGTGTTATCGGGTCATTTATTTTGCATCTCAGAATTCTGCAAGTCTTGTGTGCGAAACTGCGACTTGAAGGTGACTTCAACTTTACCACCCTCGCAAAGGCGACACCTGGCTACGTCGGTGCTGATTTGGCCGCCCTGACTGGTGCGGCCGGCATTATCGCTGTCAAAAGGATTTTCAAGCAACTATCTGACGGTACAATAACGCTGCCGGACCCTGTACCTCCAACATCCGATGCAGATGCTGATCAAGATGTGTCGATGGCCGTCGACCCCACACCTGACGTCTCTGCTATTAAATCATCGGTATTTGCAGGCCTATCGTCCCAACTTTCATCTGGATCCATCGCCCATTTCCTTATTGCACATCCAGATCCGTTAACAGACGCGCAGCTGGCACCGCTTTGCATTACATCGTCCGACTTTACCCTGGCTTTGAAGCAAGTACAACCCTCGTCTAAACGTGAAGGATTTGCCACGGTACCAGATGTCACATGGACAGATATCGGTGCACTCCACTCAACGAGAGAAGAGTTGCATATGGCAATTGTTCAACCTATCAAGCGACCAGAGTTGTTCAGCTCTGTTGGTATTCAGGCTCCTTGTGGCGTTCTCCTTTGGGGACCTCCAGGATGCGGCAAAACACTTCTGGCCAAGGCAGTGGCCAATGAATCGCGAGCTAATTTCATCAGCGTGAAAGGGCCAGAATTATTGAATAAAGTATGATATCCTTCAACTTCCTAGTTCAGAGCTTTCACTGACATTTTTGGCAGTACGTTGGTGAAAGCGAGCGAGCAGTTCGCCAAGTATTCTCCAGAGCTCGTGCTTCAGCACCTTGCGTCATCTTTTTCGATGAGCTTGATGCGCTGGTTCCTCGCAGGGATGACAGTCTGGTATGCATCATGCTTTACATCTAAGTACCGTATAATATGCTGACCAAGCATCTGCTTCTCCAGTCGGAATCCTCAGCTCGCATGGTGAATACTCTCCTCACCGAACTCGATGGCCTGGAGGCACGAAAAAGTGTCTATGTCATTGCAGCCACCAATCGACCCGACATGATTGATCCTGCCATGGTTCGTCCTGGCCGTCTAGACAAGCTGTTATACGTCGATCTCCCGACACGCGTCGAACTTGTTGAAATCTTGCGAACCTTGATGCGGAAAGTGCCTGTTGGATCCTCGGTGTTGGCAGCTGACGGGATGATCGCAACACCTGTGCAGGTTCGCTCCGAGATTGAGCGAGCCATCGCAGAAGGTTGTGATGGCTACAGTGGAGCTGATCTAGCTGCGCTTGTGAGAGAGGCTGGTGTGAACGCATTGAGACGCACTCTCGGGGCTATAGATGAAATGGACGAGAATGCTGAAAGCCCTACTGTTCTTGTTGGGTTGGAGGACTTCATCAAGGCTATGGAGAAGGTTACCCCCAGTGTCAGTGCTGCGCAGAGAAAAAAATACCAAAATTTGCGATCGAAGTTTGCGGGGTTGCCAGTCCGGGTGGGTAAGGAAGAGGAGGAAAAAAGGATTGAGGAGAAGGCTTCGCCGGCTTGATGAGAAGTTTCCTCTTCGTTGTACGCTTTTGGTACTAATCGGATTTTTTTTCTATCTTACCGCCATTGAAACCACCTTTCTCTGCTTATCATGATCACATCCAGAGTCTTGTCTGCACAAAAGCTGATATGATTACTATCATATTGGTGCCTTACAGATGCGCAGGTCAGGTGTCCCCTGTCGACCACCATTTTTGCCAACAACTCTATGTCTAGGACTCGCTTTACAATGGTGAATAAGTGCCATCGTAAAACCCTCAAGCATTATCCATGGCGAAATTTTGATTTGTAGAATAACGAGTCCATGTGTGTATTTGCCTAGCGTAAGTACCTGTCTTCAGGGGTTATGCACTTATATACGAAGCTATCTAGCCACCCGAGCGCTTAATTTAGCTCAACCCGTTTTGGTTGTTGGCGCGGATATTGTAGTGCATCTAGTCACTAAGCAGCTCGACCCAATTCTTTAGTTAGTCAATGCTGATTGATCTTCCACGCCATGCAGACAATACGCCTGCGCCTGCGTCCTTTCAGTGAGCCACGCTCCTCCGACTTTTCCCCTGATACCCATGGTGGACATAATCTCTGGTTGCATACCATTCCGTACAGAGTGTACCAAAATATGGCGTTCATGTTCGGAAGGCTAGAAGAGTCATTTGCTAAACACTTGTGAAAATTGAAAAACCTCTTTGAATTGCATACACTACTGAGCGTATGGTCGTGGTCAACCGATTGTACGTCTCACGCTGGACAAACTTCCTCATTGGCCTCATTAATCCCACAGGAAGCACAAAACATGCTATGCGTGACACCGCTCGCCGAAACTTGACTTTATACGGAAATAAAAGAGTGTGAGCCGGTTTGATCAGCGCTCGTGAGATTTAAGTCGTACGGCCACCCGCAGGAGATCTCAGAGTCAGAAGATCAGTCTGCCCTCAGGAGCCTCAGGAACTGCTTTTTCTTGAGCCCTCTTGGTTTACCCAATGCCCAGTCTTCCCCTGTCTCTCCCCTCTTGGTCTTTTTATTTGAAATGCGCACATATCCGAAACGACCATGCCGTAGGCACATCACATGGCTCTGGAAGAAAAACCTTAACATGTTACTTTACTAACAAACCCCGAATAACAATAGGTTCTTCACGACAATAGTTCCTTTCGCGATCTCTTTTTCTCAGTAGACCCAGGAAATCGGGTTCTTAGGTATGATTGTCAGACTGACGGAATAGATACACTAACTACGCCGACTTCCGTCGGCCCCTGTGCATAGTGTATTTAGAGCATGATTTGAAAAATTGAACTCGTATCTTACTGTGCGCTCTTCCCCTGGAGGTTCTTCCATGGATACCAAAAGCATCGCAAGTGCGATAGTGTCGACGAGGATTGTTTCTGTACGTATGCCCTTCTCTCAGATATGTTAAAGTAGCAATGATCTAACCTGATTAAATCAAATATTCTTTTACAGTATGTTAACGGTAAGTATTGGCTTCCTTCTTATACCCTCTAAATCATTCAACGTATCTGCGATCTCTCTCAAGCCGGATGCATATCAATTCTGGTACTTGGTCCAAGCTATCATGCTTAGCAACCTCACCACTCACATTTCTTCAGTTTTTCGATTTTTTCGACTGTTTCGAGAAGGAAGTTAGAATAATCTGGATGAAGAAAATGAACTTTACGAAGATTATGTACCTCTTGACGAGGTATACCACATTTTGGGAGGCAGGAGTAGTGATTTATCGTGAGCATCGCATAATGATTTCTAGTTTACTTGCCCCTTCCTCACTGGCAGCAATACCCTCTACGGACTTGCAGAATTATCCATTCCAGGGGATTGGTTCGAATCATGCGCTATTGCGTTCAAGCTGAACGCATGTATGTATAGCTTATAGTCCTATAAAATTCCTTGATCCCCTGACATTTTTCCCAGTTCTCTTCGTTTTTGGACTGGGAGTAGGCGAAAGTGAGTGCATGTTTTCGGAGTCCAATACTCTTATTTTGAATTATATTTTATACCAGTTATAATGACTCTTCGAACGTATGCTGTATGGGGTGGAAATCGCATTCTTAAATTCGGCCTTCCGCTACTTTATATCGTTGTTTGGGCTGCCGGATTTGCGGTTACAGCAATATTTTTGACGGATATGGAATGTCCGTTTGCTTTTTCCTCTCTGCTAAGTTCCAACGTTGTTCATTTTTATCTCGTAGTCTCCCCAAGCCCTCTAAATCCCTATATCGGCTGCTATGCTACCTACACCAATCCGATTATATTCATGTCCTGGGTACTTCTACTTTTCTACGATGCCGGTGAGCTCAGTTTTTCAATTGTACTCGACAAGACCTACTGAAGAGCGTCCCCGATGAACTCAGTAATGTTCGTCTTGATGGCTATTCCGGCGTTCAAAGCATGTGAGCCTTTTGACTAATCTCCCAGAATCGAGACTCATGATTCTGCTCAATACAGTCCGTTCCGGTGGCGGATCTCGCTTGCTAGTGGTGGTATACAGGGATGGTCAGTGACCTCAGGGACCCTATTTTAAACACTTCTGATGAAATTCCCATCAAATTATACAGGTGTTATGTACTACCTTTATCTCTTCGGTGAGTACCATCGGTCGCCTTTACGATGAGCTCTTGAGATTTTAAACACTGCATCCGAAGTTATATCCCTGATAAACATTCTTGTAACATTATTGGCGCCGGTACGTTCTTTTCGGGGCCATCCCACGACTATATTTAAATGATCCTACACTTTAGGCGGATCTACTCTTAATATTCTCCCTGTGAGTGCCTTTCCAGCTCCGCAGGCACAGCAAATTTCTCAATACGATCTTCCAGAACTTCGCGTGTGCTCCACGCTATTTTGTCGTGTCGTGTCGTCTTGGATATCCATGAGCTCGCTAGCTCGTCAACCGCCCGAATAACGCCCTTGACACATGAGAATGATTCAATGGCAAGAATTCACGATGTACGCGTTCGTACTGTCTATGTACCAAAGAACATGAGGTATGTATAGCTCGAAACAAAATTTCTACAGATTGTATTTGTATAATATAACGCGACATACTATGATATAAATATTCAGTGAATGCATATCAAATTGACGTTCACCGACTCGGAGCGCACAGGCTGAAGATGACATCTCGCAGACCTAGGCAATTGTGGCGTATTTCTCGAAAGCTTTGATAAGATCAGCCCACCTTCCATCGTGCCAGGACGAGACATCTTTCCACTGCTGACTCTCTTCTCCAAAGCAAACTCGAATGGAGATGGTGAAGCTTGCGACAACAATATCGGACCATGAAATAAGATCTCCTAATGCGAAAGGTCCAACGGTATCGGTCTTCGCATACCACGCGTCCACTTTTCCAAGTCCTGCCTTGAGCAAAGCCCACTGCTCGACTGCGCGTTCTCCCGTGGGATACGCGTCCTCCAGTGTCGCGCCTATCATTTTCTCCAACGCGCTGCGGAGATGTCCTTTGCTCTCCGAATTGAGAACTTTCCAGATAGTAAGGAATCCAAAGGGGAAAAGCGAGGAGATGGACGAAATGTACGCGTCTTCGAACGCGAGCTGAAGCCCGATGGTGTTCTTGGGAAATATCGCTGGGGTGTCAGGGTAGGTTTCATCGAGGTACTGCGCGATCAGAGTTGAGTCGGCGAGGTAGGTCCCTGTAGACGGGTCATAGATTGCTGGTGCAGTGTAACGGTCGCTGCCATCCCAATGGTTCTTCTCTGTCGAGCGTATACCCAACGCCTTGAACCGAGGCTCAATATCTGGCATCTCAATCCATTCAGTCTTGTAGGCAAGTCCTTTGTAGTTCAAACAAAATCTAATGCCTCCTATCAACCGATTGGTTTATATATTTAAAATCAGAACCAACCGCGTTTTCCAAGTGTTTCCAGAGTATGCCTTGCCCGGAGCGGTAGAAGGGATATCGTAGAAAATGATGGTCATTTCTTGTATTTTCTGGCGGATAATATCAGGAGATGTATGATAATGAATATGAAGAACGAAGAAAAGTGGATGGCATTTATATCTCTAAAATGAAGTCTTCTTTCGAAGTCGATAAACTGTTATGGTAAATGGGGTTCATACTGAATTTACCATCTTATCCTAAGTTTTGCGCGGATTCTTACAAACGGCTGATGAACATTTGTGATCATATATTTCAGGCGTGTGAAATTCGCAATTATTCTTAGTAATTTAGCGATAATAAGCGAGACGCGTCTCTTAATCGGGCTTCACGCGCAGGAGAAATATGGTGTCGTGACCGCACGCGATAGACCAGATAGATCTGGAGCGGCAAAACTGCTCAAGCACAGTGTGAAATTGGGTTCAAAAGTAGTCATCAAGTACCAAAAGTCCAGTAACACATTAATATTCAGCCTATATAATGTGAGACACTGATCTCAATAGGAAAGCTGTTTACTGTCCTTAGTTCAATTTGTCATGAACTCTGCCATATGAAAAGAGATAAAGACAACAGGTGTGATACGACTTTAAAAATACGACATTAAAAAAACTACATTACGGCAGTGTAATGCAGTAATCATTCTAGGTTTAGCTCTGGATTGTCTTTTGAAATTCAGCCGATCCCAGGCAATTCCCTGCGACGATCCATCATTTTTAGGATTCACTTCAAGGTTATTTTTAGCAACCATTTTGTTATCGGAGCTGGAAATAAATTCAGGCGGAGACAGAACCTTTTGTACCTATGCGAATTTGGGAAGGCAAGGCTGGGGTTTTCTATTCCAGGCTCTCCTTACGCCTACCTTCTGCTTTTCTTCTGCTTTTCTTGTGCTTTTTAGAAAGGCTGAAATGAGTGCCAGGCAGCCGTTCTTTCCTGCAGCATCGTCTAGGCCTGAATCTCGTGCTACATTTGCGCCTGATCAAGGAAATCCTCTGCACCAGAATTCCGGTCCAATTGATACTGCTGCTCATGCTGACTTGAAACAACAAAGCTTCGCTCGCAAACTGGTTAATATGGGTCAAAATGAGACGAATATGGATAACGCCAACTCCGGAAAGCCTCATAGGACTGCAGGGCTTGCAGGGCTGATGAAAAAGAAGAATCAGGTTGCAGGAGCAGCAGGACCAGTAGGACCAGTAGGAGGAAGCACGCGAACTCTAGCAGACAACACAGTTAGACCCGGTACCGCAGATCCACATTCTCTTATGCATCGAGCATCTACTTCGGAAGCAAAATTCCCGATTGTAGCGCCTACCCCTCAAAAATTCAGCAGCCTTGTTTCGTCTCCGCTCCTTTCTCGTTCTCGTTCTGGTGCTAGCTCTGTCTCGTTTTCGGCTTCTCCTCGTGCCTTTAAGGTTCCTTATTTGGAATTCAATAACGTTTCTGCTGATACCTCGGGTAAAAAAGCGCATACATTGACCTTGGAAGGATCTTCTAGCCTCGACAAGACCTCTGATCATCGTGAAGGCGCATTCTCTGGAAATGGCTCTGACGAACATCACCAGGGCGATGAACTAAGAAACGGAACCAGGAGTGGCTCTATCATGGACCAAGGCAATCCGAATGGGCCTCGACGCGTAGTTATTCAACCAGAATCGCATCAATATAACGGAGGAATGGAAGAATGTTCTACCAACTTCAGTGGTATTCAGGGGCACGAATTGACCGAGGAGGGGAGGATTAAAGTGGCCAACTCACGCAAAAGAATGAGAGAAGAATACGAACAAGATGACGACAGTTTTCGATTTCAAAATCCAGCTAAACGATACAGAGGACAACATAATGATTTCGATAATATCAGAGAAAGTGTTGGTTTACTTCAACTCGTGATGACTTTCCACTTGAGCTGATATTCTTGGAAGTCGCTTCTTAGCACCAAATTCTCCCCGCATTTGGAACGTCCAAGCTCAGGGATGTCACTCTCCCTAAATCGGCGGCAAAGTCAATCTGTCAATGGAAGTCCCTTCGTAGAGAGATCTTCGCGAGCTCCAGAAGATTTGAAGTCCAATTCACCGACGAAGCTTCAAACATACGAAGGATACAATATACAGGAATCGCAACAGTCACAGCAGTCGCAAGGCGAGTCAAACGCTCTAGAGAAAATTCTTGGTCAGGATCCCAACGTCTATGTTCGGGATCATATGGATGTCTACGAAAACCTGGTCAACAAATGGACTGACTGTACCATGGACGAGTGGATTGCAGGCGCTAATGGTTCGTTTTCCTACCTCAAATCTTTAGCTATTATGTTTTTTACTCACACGACTTAAAGAAATCACTTCACGTTATCACGAAATGCTTGACCATGTGAGTTTCCCTTATTTTTGGGGCCATGAAAGATTGACTAAGATTCACCCTTTCTCACCCATAGGTTAAGGACTTTGTTAGGTATGTTTCTCTTCGTTTTGGCCTGAACTCAATAACAGCCATTTCCACGAGCTCAGCGTCAAGCTCAAGTTATATGGCACTCTTCACAAGAATGTCGATGATCATAACTCTCTCCTGCAGCAGAGGAACGAAGTCCTCAATGCCGTCAAGAGGAAATTGGTTCAGGAGAGTGGATCTGTCCTTGGTAAATGAACGACGCATTTTGCTACGGATTCTGATTTTCAGTTTATTATACTTAATGGACGCACTTTCGCATACTGTTTCTTGGTGCAGAAAAACTTGTACTTATATTGCTGGTCGAACTAAAAAACTCGAGAAATTAAAGATATTGAAAGTAAGGATCCCGTGTAACACAATATTCTCCTTCCTGAAGACCTTCTGGCTGGCTTTGCATGTCTTTTGAAAATGGCTCAAAGATGACGGGAAATAGACATATATGTAAAATTCGCTGTCTTACTTTAAGGAGGAAAAAAAGAAGACCCAGGTAAAACCAATCCATCTTTTTTCCTTTTCAAAATTGCTCTAAAGACCTAACATATTTAGTAACTTTTGCTGGGGGGAGTTATCGTTTCAAGTAAAATAGACAGATTATGTCAGACTTGATAAACCCGCCGGAGCTTTTATAGCTGTCAAAGTAGATCACGGGACCTTAAGAAAGTGGGTCAAAACCAATCGTGCTATTTTAAAACGATAGGGCATCAAGGAACGAGGCTGCAGTAAAGCAGAATTACCATAGATGACAACTGTTTTTCTGCCTTATTTGCCAGTGTGGGCTGGGCACGTCATAAACGTGGTTCGAGTGTATTCGTATAAAAAGATGCCCGTTCTCTCCACTTTGAACCATCAAAGCAGCTTTCTGAAGCCGCCAACCATCATACCAACTTCTCAGCTGCAAATTTCCTTAAATCTTTGCAAAACTACGGCTCTTTAGACCTCGCGCTGTACTCCATCAGACACTCTACGCGACTAAGTTGTACGACGTGATCGTTGACACGACGTCTAATATTTCTATTTGTGGTATGTCACGACCTATTGCACTTATCTGCAATATATTCCTGCTGCGTTGAAGTGATGTGTTAACACGATTTCTTGCCTGTAGCATTTCTTTAGAACTCCTGTATTTCATGGATTGTATGTGATCAACTCCTATTTTATATTATTTAATGTATACTTACCAGCTTAATATTCTATAGTTCCAAGTTCCCTCCTTCGTCCGGTCACTCCGTCTTCTATTTCGGAAGAATTGATTCATTGCGTTTATTGGGACTCTCTTTTGGATCCAAGGATCAGCGAAGATTTGTTGCGCAAGAATTGCCTCCCACACTTTCCCAAAAATAGGCCACTCAGTCTCTGGTCACTTTCCGATGATGATGCGCCGGCTGGAAGATATCACAAACAAAATCTCACGACCCTCGACTTAATCATTTTGTCTATATGGGGAGATCAAAACAAGCGCCTGACATTCTCACAAATTTGCGAAGCAATTGAAAACCGTTGGCCGACTCTTAAAACTCGAAAGGATAAACCATGGAGAGTGAGTTCTCATGTTGAATTATATTCACTACACAAAAGTACTCATGCGCACGATATTCTTATTTGTAGAGCACAATCAGGCACTCCTTGACTAGGAAAGCAATGTTTGTTAGGATATCCCGAAATGGTGGCGAGCATGGTCCGGGAGGATACTGGACAATCGATGCTACAAGAGGCTCTGGCGACACGCGAGACAGAGTTCGAGGTGGAGGAAGCTCAAGGAAGCTTTCTAAGTCTTCTTCTTCTCCTTCTTCTTCTTCTTACGATAGCTTCGAATCCGACAGCAGCTCTAGCCAGTTTTCATCTCGTGGTTCAAGTGAAGCAAGCGTAGAGCTGTACTATCCATACAGCTATAATCAATCTCTCTCTCCTT
>Ga0247779_1000638_pt1 | contig 20122 bp, 25 predicted proteins | sample UWRJL221509R5_FD_179925 | JGI IMG/M metagenome (GOLD analysis project Ga0247779, IMG submission 179925) | Plant litter microbial communities from Arlington Agricultural Research Station in Wisconsin, United States - UWRJ-L221-509R-5 | ecosystem: Environmental > Terrestrial > Plant litter >... | reverse complement strand
ATTTGAATCATCAAGGTATGGAGTATCGGCAATAGGGACAGAGTAACGAAAGTGCGAATTATAAATGCGCTCACCTGCAAGCGTATAGCATGTTTGACATGAAAGTGGCAGGGGCTGTCGTCCGCGGTGTATCGATGATGTACGCAACTACTGTAGGTAGCGAGGACGCGATGGCGTCGGTAATGATTGCACCAGAAGCCGACCACGTAAATATTTCAATTTGTCCTGGTGTGTCAAGGATCACATAACTATTTCGATAAATCAGTCAGCCAAAGGCCGCGCTAGTTTTCATATGAACCAGAAGCCTCCCTCTCTTGCTCACTTACTCGACGCTATCTGCCCTCTGCTCTACCAGATCCAAGACTTGATCGAACTTGGTCGTGAACAGGTTAAGTGCAGTAAGGATGCCGCCGTTAGGACCGAGGTTGTACCTTTTTACAACACAAGTTCAATTCGTCACCCATGCAAGGGGCGAGAAAAGACCAGATACGAACTGCTTCATTACTTCCTGGTAGTTGACGGTATCCCGAATGTCGATATTGGGTTCGTAAGGCATATATGTCACAGCAGGATCGAGATTGAGAATGTATGGGGGTGAAGGCGGTTCTTTCGCGTGCAAATGGGCATTCAGGCGCTGAACGAAAGTAGATTTTCCAGCGCCGGCCATGCCAATAGTAATAACAGTCATTGGTTTTTTGTCTTTCTTAGGTGAGGAAGACGGCACAGCAGTAGGGATATCGTTCGTTGCTGTTGTTTCTGCCATCGAGGAGGTTAAACGAGGAAACGTGAAGAATTTGTTATAAAGCAACGAACAAGCGGTGCTAAACTGATTAGATTTTGCTCGTTTAGAACCGTGAGGATTTATTGCTCAATATTAGCTCAGCACGTGCTATGTGACATACCTCTCTACGCGTCTGAAAAGTCACAGCGGCAACCACATTAATAATACAATGACTCTCCTTGCGTCAACACAGAACAAAGGCCTCCACCTCTTTTCATTTTGCAACTACCATCATGGCCACTGAAAGATTGTAGGTTACCCATATTTACACTTCTCTTTTTAGTCTCATCTGACCTCCAACTATCATTTCCCAGCCGCCAACAGCTGTTAGCAAATCAAGAGTTTTATAATCCTGCATATATGGCTCAAGAGAAAGATCCGCGTTTTGGTAAACCAGGTTGCCCCATTTTTACAGTTTTTAACACCCGGTAATTTTACCTTTTCTACTCACTCTTCCCAGCTCGCGCTGACTATGTTTCAGGAAAGAATGTGCCGAACAAGGAGTGCATGCTCGAACCTTCGCTGGGATTGCTGGATCAAAGGATCTCGGTGCATATTCCGTCTGCATCTCTGGAGGATATGAAGATGATAAAGATAATGGTGACGTTATGTACGAACCACTTCCAATTTTACTTCATTCTTCGGCTTTCTGATCAGTGATCTTTGATTGTAACAGAATTTACACTGGCACAGGTGCGTAAGAGTAGTTTCCGCAGCCTTTCATGCTTCCTCATCTAGTTTCTATATAGGTGGCCAGGAAGAATCTGGGTTCTCAGTGAACATGATTCATTTCTATGCATTCCTGACCAGCTCATGAAATGATTTTAGGGTAGTCGATCCCAGCGATGTGATCAGTCTTTTGACCACAAAGACAATGCTGCTTTGAAGGTTGGTTGTCATATACGATTGAAAGACTCTAGAGAATTCATGCTATTTGTCATTCAGAAATCGGTGGAAACTGGGTGCCCTATACGCGTAGTTCGTGGTGCGAATGCAGACTCGATGTATGCCCCCCCTGAGGGATATCGCTACGACGGCATGTATATCGTCAAGAATGCGTATCTGGACAAAGGAATTAGTGGGCATACGGTCTGCAAGTTTGTACTTGAAGTGAGTTCACCATTGTTGTATTTGACTCTATTTTGCTGATTCAGGCTGGTCAGCGTTGCCCCGGCCAGCCACCCATCCCATTAAATTCCAAAGTCAAACAAAGGTCCCGCACCTAATGCATCTATATCCATGCCCAACGATTTCCTTCCCTTTTTAACTTTAATGATCACTTTAACGACATTCTAAATCTCATGTTATACTTCCATGTTAGGCTGCTTAAGCAGTTTGTGTCACTCTCGATTATTGCTTTTTACCACGTCTATTCCACATAATCTTGTATACAAACTTGCTTAAATGGCAAATACGTTTATGGCCTGTAAATATACTTCTATTAGCTCACATCAACTCTGCGTCGATGTTGGAAGTTGGATCCTTACCGACTATCCAACAACCTGTTACTCAGGACCCCTATTTCCCGACTCACAACTGAACAACGTTCAAAGTACCCATCAAAGGCCCGGGGCCGGCACACGGCCATCAAACGTTTATCCGGATGCACGTGATTATTAACACGACAGCGCGGTCGACGTCAAGACTCAAGACGTGTTTCGTTCTGGCTACATACTAAGACCATTATTACAGATTACTTGGATATACGTTATCAGTGCTTTTGCAACCTGAACCAAGAAACAGGCGGGCTAACAGGAATACTGTAACAAGGAAACCACTTCGACGATGAGTTTCGAATTTCCAGAAGGGAAGATTGTGAGTCTTGGGACATTATTTGCAAGGATTTTGCTGAGGATTGGGCTCAGGACTTCTCTGGCCAATCTTTGGTTGAGTTGATTAGCAAAACTACACTCGCAGGATTAGCTGTGAGTGTCTCTGCAATTGTGCGATTACCACAGGGACACAGTATAAAGGACACAAGTCCCTTAATGTGGACAAATGCTCCGTATTTGTGTGCTATACTTCGCAAGACGCAGACTTACTTATTGATATGCTTCACTAGGTGGTTGCTTTCAGTGTAGGGTTCGCGTTGCAGGACCTTCGAATGACATTTGGGATCATGGCGTTCGCCACTGTTATCGTAGCTTTGGTAAGAGACATCGAACTTTTCAATTGCATTACTGAAAGAAATTTGAATAATAGGTCACGATTCCTCCTTGGCCTTTATTTAATAAACATCCTATCCAATGGTTGTCAAAGGATAGCACGAAATCAAAGACCAACTGAGCTATGAACATAAGAGGTTCGCGTTGTATGTGATGTAGTATAGTTGATACCTTTTGTGATGATATATACCTGGAACATGTTTGGCGCGTAAATCGAGGTGAATGTGGTCAGTAGAAATAAGTTCATGAAGAAATAGGCAACCGGAGTGATGCACAGATTGAGCATGAGGCCGCCCGTCAGAGGCCGAGACGAATAATCCCACACATTATGGAGAAAGAGTTTTGGATCCTTGTCATTGACTTGTAACGACAGAGCTTCTCATCTCGTCCACTCATTCCTCCTATTTCTCCCCAGCGCCCACCTTCATCGTCGTCGCTGCCTATCGTCGTCGCTGTGGTGTACGGGCCCCCATAGAACGTCTGACAACGCATTTTCACGACCGAAAGATATGACCAGCTATCCAACCGCGCTTGCCCCGCAGCTCAACCAAGTTCCAGAGGATACTGTTCCAGGTCAAATAACACCTTCCCATGGAGGCATGATCGGTGGCCATGAGTTTGACATGTCCATAACCCAGCCAACTCCAGCGCAGCAGCAGCAAGCTCAGCCAGCAACCCCCACAAACACTAACACGCTGCCTGCGCCTGTCCCAAGACCTGCATCCACCAATTCTCACCGACCAAGACCTGTCTCGATGCCCCCGCAAGCGTTCGCCCCACCCCCGCAAACGACTTCTGCTACCAGAGACGCACGGACAAGTCCAACGGAAGCAAAAGAACGGTCTCAACCCTCCGCGGACGAAAATAAGGAGCGACGAAGACATAAAGATGAACGATCTTATCGGTCGAACAGGATCCTGGGGGACTACACGCTAAGTAAAACACTTGGGGCGGGCAGTATGGGCAAGGTTAAGCTTGCCACTCATAACATCACTGGAGAGAAGGTCCGTGCTTTGCCATCTCATCTCCTGTTTTTCATCTGAGGGGTATTCCAGCTGGCAGTTAAGATTCTACCCCGTGTATATCCTAACCCACCACCACAGACCAATGGATCAGGCGGGAACGACTCTGCTAGCCGTCAGGCCTCTAAGGATGCATCGAAGGAAATTCGGACCCTTCGCGAAGCGGCACTCTCCATGCTTTTATACCACCCCTATATATGTGGCATGAGAGAAATGATTGTTCACCAACACCATTATTATATGGTGTTCGAATATGTGAACGGTGGTCAAATGTTGGACTACATTATCAGTCACGGACGGTTGCGCGAGCGAGTGGCCCGAAAATTTGCCCGCCAAATCGGTAGCGCTTTAGAATACTGCCATCTGAATAACGTGGTTCATCGAGGTAAGCGTCAACTCCTTCTGGCCATATAGTATAACCCTATTTCTGACATGCTCGGATTACACTATGTTCAGATCTTAAAATCGAGAACATCCTCATTTCTCAGACTGGCAACATCAAAATCATCGACTTCGGTTTATCCAATTTATATGACCCTGTATCCCATTTATCCACATTCTGTGGTTCGTTATATTTCGCGGCCCCTGAATTGCTCAACGCTCGAGTGTACACGGGACCAGAGGTAGATGTGTGGAGTTTCGGAGTTGTGTTGTACGTATTGGTGTGTGGAAAGGTGCCGTTTGACGACCAAAATATGCCTGCTCTCCACGCCAAAATTAAGCGCGGTTTGGTGGAATATCCGGTTTGGCTAAGTTCTGGTAATGTCTTTCTGTCTCTACACATATCATTCCCTGACTAGGAAAATGTAGAATGTAAACACTTATTGTCGCGCATGTTGGTAACCAACCCAAAAAATCGCGCTTCCCTAGCGGAGGTCATGAGCCACCCTTGGATGGTTCGAGGGTTTACGGGCGCGCCAGCCATTCACATGGTTCATCGAGAACCCCTTCGGGCGGATGAACTAGATCGGCAAGTTATCAAAGGTATGACTGGCTTCGAGTTCGGCACAGAAGAAGAAATCGAGCGCAAATTGGTCCATGTCCTTGAATCGGATGCATATATCCGAGCGCTTCAATATTGGGAAAGAAAGCGAAGTATGGGTAACTTGAATGGTAACGGCGGTCGATGGGGTGACGTTTCAAATTCAAGCCTCGCCATTTCCTTCGACAGCAACAGTGGTGGCAAGAGTGACTCGACCGCACCTCGCAAGTCTCGAAGATTTTCAGGCTTCGACTATTATAGACGCAAGTTGTTTTCGCCAGCAACATCATCTCCAGGGAGTCCTCAGGGTCATTCACCACCAAATTCACAGAATCATCTTGCTCATCCTTCGTTTTCAGATTCCAAAAATGAACCATTGGATCCGACAAGAGGATTCCATCCGTTAATCTCAATGTACTATCTTGCTCGCGAAAAATTGGAACGCGACAGAGTTTATGGGCCTGGTCAGTTTGCAAGTTCTCAACTTTCAATTACAGGCGAAGTTGTAAGCCCTACCGCCCTTCATATGACTACTCCAGTGGACGACGCGTCCATGCGCCAGCAGCAATATGCTGCAACACAACAACCTCATTTCACCGCGCCTGTCAATGTGAAGAAGGATAATTCTCAGCCTGCAACGAAGCTCAAGTCAGACTACAGCATGCCTCTGCCCAGACTCCCCGCACCCGAAACCTCTCACTATTCTGGACTTTCATACGACCATACACCTGTTTCCCCATCACCAACTTCTCCTTCTTTCGCCCAACCACGCGCTCGCGATCTTGGTTTGCCCCCTCCTTCACCTTCGGCTCAACAAAGACAACACATAGAGATTGCTGAAAATGCAATGGGCGGCCAGAAGCGCGATCTACCACGTGTGCCACCTCCTAGCACCCATCATAGGAGCCACAGTATGAGCCAGCGGCCAACAACTTTGTCTCGTGGCTGGGGTGGTATGTTTGGCGGTGGCGGTGGTGGAGATCATTCAGCAGACGAGCAAGGCGTCAATCGTCTTCCGGAACCCCCAAAAACCGCTGGTCCTGATACTTCTACGTTCTCGGAGAAAACAGACGAAAACGGAGAGAAGCATCATGAGCATGCATCACCATTCTCTTCGGGTGCTACACTCGTACGGAAGTTTGGTAGCATGTTGGTCGGGTCACGAGGAGAGGAGGGGAAGAAGCATGGGACACTATCAGGAAAACGGGGAACTATTCTGGCTGGTTTATCGCCATCTCCGAGACCTTCTGAGACGAAGTCTTATACCTCTGATGTTGAAGAGAAGACATTACCAACACCTGCAGATGATGAGAAGGAGCCTTCGTCGATGGTGGCATCACCCAAGCCTATCGCTTCTAGTGCGAGTCAGCCTGTTGGGAATGTGCATCGGCGTGCGGCTACTATCCTGGACCCACAGGGACATGTAAAACGTCATGAGAGACGGAGTAGTACGGGTGCTGCTTTCATGGGTGGTTCAACCGGCGGCACTATTGGTCGTCATCGCCGTCCGTCAACTGGTTATGGAAGCTCGAGGCCACTTGCCGACCGTCTTTTCTCAAAGGCTGGACCTGAAGTCGATGTGAGGGAGAAGAAGGAAGAAGAGGACATTGTAGATGATCAGCGTCCAGATATCACAGTGCAAGATGCGGAGGAGACTTTCCATGAAGAAGACGAGAGACATACGAGCGAGAAAGACTTCAAGCCTGTTTTCTTAAAAGGCCTCTTCAGGTATTTATCCTTTCTAAATTGTTTAAATATTGGCCGTTCTAACGCGAATCGGTTTACGGCAGTGTGGCGACAACCTCTTCCAAGCCACCTGCTGCGATCAAGACGGATATTCGACGGGTTTTGGACAGAATGCAGGTTCAATATAGAGAAACCAAGGGTGGATTTGAGTGCATACATCTACCATCAATCGATCTTTCGACAGTCGAAGCTGGCACCGTTAGGGGCAACTCGCACCACCAACAACAGTTGTCGTCGACGTCGGGAGAAACCTCACCAATGACACCCGTCCAGAGTCGGCCATCCATTGTTAAAAAGGCTTCGAAACTCTCCTTTGGATTGAAGCGCGAGAAGGGCAAAGAGCGCGATCAGTCTGAAGCTGCTAAGGAACACCAAGAAAAAGATACCAATACTACTAACAGTCGCCCTTCTGGCACAACCTTGATGACGAACCCAAGTAGTGGTTCGTCATCATTCTTCAATGTCTCTTCCAATCAGACTGTCGTTGGACCACAAGAGGCGCAGAGCCAAACTAACGGGCTCTCGCCGACAACGCCTACTCAAAACAACCACGACGTTGATTCATCTCCTCCTAGATCTCATTCTCCTGTCGGAAATAAGGGGAAAGTTCTACCACCCATTCCTCGCGACTTCGGTGCTCGGTCTGGCTCGCCCAATCCAAATCCTAACCCCCGCACACCTAGCCCTCTTCCTACAGGTGAAATTGATCGTGAACTTTTTGAAAGTATGGGCAATAACAGCTTGAGTGTTCGCTTCGAAATCAACATCGTTAAGGTAAGTAATTCATGCATGATACGATATGATCTTCATATACTAAGCTCTGTACAGGTTCCCTGGCTACCATTGCATGGTATTCAATTCCGACGCGCTGGCGGAGATGGTTGGCAATATCAAATGCTTGCTAGGCGGGTTCTTACCGAACTTAAACTGTGACGATATTACTCGCCGTCCATCTCTCTGCTTTCGCTATTCATCCCAGGAAACCCCGGCCCACCATAGTTCCGATACCATTGTTACGAATCCCACACGCATCATGCATACACACACACACACACTTTACACTCTAACTTTCCACGTCGACACATCTTGTTCTGATTTTTATTATTTCTTTTCTCTCTCTTCCCTTCTATACACTCTCCCTCCTCGTATATATGCTATTCAACCCTTTTTCGGTACATTGTCCAATTGTTATACCTAAGTCTTAATTTGTTTTTACTGTTTTTCTTTTCATCTTTTATTTTTTACATAGGTTGTTTCTTTTTCATTGTGGTTTATTTATCGGTACGCTCGCGACGACAAATAATGAAATTCTCGTTTTCTCTCCCTCTTCACATTTCTCTTACATTGAGTTCTAACAAATTTTGTATCTGGATTTTTGCGGAAACCTCAGCGGTGTTGTCGGGCCGATGCCTTGCTGGATACCGGAATCACTTTCAGTTGCCGTTAACTTGTCATCCTTCCTTGTCCTCTCCTTGAAGTTGCAGCAACTTCTTTTGCAGATAAACGAAGCCAATATTATCTCGTTTGTCTAGCTTAGTCTGGAAATTTCGCAGCTATGCAAAGTCAGCTGGATCCTAGAACAGCTTTCCCGGAACAAATTGAGCATAATTCACGGGTCTATGGCTTCGACGTCAGACCTCCTATTCTTACTCCCTTTCCAGACTGAAACGTGGGGGTCAGCAAACCATTATGCTTTAAATAGTCAACTCATAGTCCATGAAAGAAGCTACCTGTCTCTTTCTCCTAGTAGCGTGCCAGCAAAATGACTGGCTCAACCACCATGTCGAACGACAAGAAACCCTACTTGGGTATGACTGGCACAATGCTTAATGTTTGGGTTACAGTCGCTTGCACGACTGCTATGACACTCTTTGGTGAGCAGTGGGCAGGTTATCAACTGACGATCTTCAATTTATGATCGATGCGTATAGGTTATGACCAAGGTGTCTTTGGAGGAATTATCGTTACGGATAGCTTCCTCCAGACTATGGGCAATCCCGATCCTAACCTTCAAGGGACAATTGTCTCTCTTTATGATATCGGATGGTGAGCTTAGCGTATTTTCTATCCTTTATGATCTCTTAAGTCTCCTCTACCTTTCTAGTTTTGTTGGTGCTATATCCACCTTTGCATTCGGTGAAAATATTGGCCGAAAGAAAACATTCTTAATTGGAGTTACTATCATGTCTATTGGGGCCATTTTACAGACGTCATCTTTTAGTCTCGCGCAGATGATCGTGGCACGGTTGATAACAGGTAAGCTCACAACAATTGATTTTATCTCATTTTTCTGCTACGATCTGACTCGCATCCGAAGGTGTCGGGAATGGCATTAACACCTCCACAGCACCTGTGTGGCAAAGCGAAACATCAAAACCTAGTTGGAGAGGAAAACTGGTCGTCTTTGAGATGATGTATGAGCTTACATTGGGTTTAAAAATAATTCTAAGCTAACGAATTTTTAGAATGAACATTGCCGGCTTTTCATTGAGCAACTGGATGACATACGGTTTTAGTTTTACCAAAGGTAGTATTGCATGGAGATTTCCTATCGCTTTCCAACTCGTCTTCTCCTTTATATTGTTTGCAACAGTACCATGGCTCCCCGAAAGTCCTCGTTGGTTGCTTGCTCACGGATATGAAGAAGAAGGTCTACAAGTGTTAGCTGCTCTAGAGGGGGAGCACGTTTCGCCTAAAGACGGCTTGATTATTAGCCAAAAGGATGTTATCATGGAGGCAGTAAGGATAGAAAGGGATACATCGCCTAGTTGGCGAGATATCCTTCGTGGGAAAACCGGAAACACTGGCATGATCAAGCGCCTCGTTCTTGGTGCAGGAACACAGTGGATGCAACAACTTGTTGGAATCAACGTGACGAGCTACTAGTAAGTTGTACTCTTCGAATTATTTTCATTGAGGATTAACTATTTTATCGATAGCCTACCACTAGTCCTTCAGAATTCAGTCGGTTTGTCAAACAATTTGGCACGATTGCTTGCAGCATGCAACTCTGTTTCCTATCTCATATTTTCGTTCGCCGGCTTGGTCTTAATTGAAAGAGCTGGGAGACGGAAACTCATGATGTGGGGTGCTGCAGGTCAATGTGTTTGTTATATCTTGATTTCTGCCCTTCTATCTCAATCGAATGGCCCCAATGGTGCGAAGTTTGGTGCAGGTGCCACTGCTTTTTTCTTTCTTTACTATGTCTTCTTTGGCATATGTTGGCAGGTATGTTCACGTTTAACGACCAAAGATGGGGCATCCTGATCTACTTCACTGAACTCTGAACTTTGAAGGGGGTTCCTTGGCTGTACCCAACAGAAATAAATAGCTTGTCTATGCGAACAAAAGGAGCTGCCATTGGGACGGCATCCAATTGGTATGTAGTGCATCTTTGCATAAATTGCTGTTGACATAAATTGCTGTTCAAGGATCTCCAATTACATTGTGGTCCAGATCACACCTATAGGGATTGCTAACATCGGTTGGCGATTCTATTTGATTTGGGTGGTTTTCAATGCCATTTTTGTGCCAGTAAGTTCCCATCTCTCTCTCCCAGTTTCTTGAATTAACATAAACCGATACTGTGACTATCAGCTTGTTTGGCTTGTATACCCAGAAACTTCCAACAGACAATTGGAAGATATCGATAGATTGTATCGCGAGAATACGTCCATGGTATGCGTATTCAAAAACAAGGAAGCCATTCAAATCCAACGACCACAGCGGTTCATCGATGAAGACAAAAATAGGATGAAGGGGCTTGAGAATAATGAGAAAAAGTCAAGTATAGAACATATATAGTTCCAGGAAGAAGAATTGTACAGTGTATAGATACATTCGCTTTGATGATTATAATAACAACATCCCTCTGATCAGATCGTCAATCCCAAAGTCTGTCTGCGGGATTTAGAGTTGGCGTCGAAATAAGGTTTCTCGCCTAAGCTGACGACGCGGTCTCCTTCTCTGAGGCCATCGTAGTCAGTTCTGAGGGAATTCCGTGTCAGACAAGGTGTTTGTGAAAATTTTTTGAGGGACATACGTGATATTGTGGTACGTTGACCTGTTATCCCAGATAGCAACATCGTTTTTGCCCCAACGATATCTAACTTGGATATCATGGTTGTCGGTGATATGGCGGAATAGATATTCGAGAAGGTTGTCAGATTCGTCTGGGGTCAGTTCGACAATTCTGCGGGTGAATCTATTGCAATGGTGCCCTTGTTATAATAACGGAATTAAACATATGCTATAGCCTCACGCACCCTTTATTGACGAATAATCCTTTAAATCCAGTGACTGGGTTGGTTCTAATGACTGGACTATAGGAAATATCTCACTAGTATCACACACGTACTAGGAAGATGGGTTAATGACTTACTGAACGGCGCTCAGTTCGTCGCCTACATTAAGAGGCGCTCCGCGAGGTCCCTCAGGGACGGTCTTTCCTCTTGCTTTCAGAATCTGTGCAAAAATGCGTTCAGGCGGGGTGTGTAACAGGATATTTCCTCTACTTTCACACCTCCTTGAAGTACTCCGCTTTGTGGATGGCAGTCAAACCCTCCAAGAACTTCTGATATGCTGGAGAAAGTTTATCATATGCTTCGTAAGCACTTCGTTCAAGATAGTTAGCCTACGAGAATTATCATCTAATTGAAGATGTCTCTTACCTCGCCCACTACCGTGAAGACCAGGTTTTGAAATCAGAAAACATCGAATGGACCATTCAGTGTGTACTTACGACGGTGTCTCCTCCGGCTTCAAGTGTATTTATTTAGACACTTTGAAGAAAATAATATTGAACGACTCACCGCCTGGAGGAAGAGTATGGATCTTGAGGATCTGCCGCACAAGAAAAAATAAGGATAGTTAAAGTTGTGGAAGGCTGAAACGTTACCGCATAATCAGAAGGAATCGGCTCGAATGTGATATCTGAGTGCCAACCTTGGCTTGCGCGTCTCCGTTCTTGAGGATACTCTCCCCGACTGCAAAGAAAGTTCGAATTTAACTTCAGGGTAGAGAATAGTAAACAATGGACCTTACAGAGCAGAGGAAATCAGAGTGACATCAATTCCATGTGGAGCGTCGTCCGGGGTGAGAGGATGTCTGTGTAACTTGGAGGTTTCGGGTTTCCCAGACAACTCGCCGAGTCGCGTTCCAAGTTCCTTCTGCTGCTCAACGTTGAGGTTTTGTTCCTTGAAGAAAACGACTCCGCGATGAGAAATCAAGGTGGCTAAGTCCTTGATAACTTGGTCAGAGTTTGGGCCAGTTAGGAGTTCAGACAATTGGACGGATTGATCAGGGAAAACTGTCCCAATGTGGCGTGTAGAGTCGTAAGTCTTATAGTTGCTAAGAGAACCTAGGAAAGAAGGGAGAGCCATTGGTCAAGATACGAACTGTGAAAATTACGAAAGTAAGGAATTTCTTCGTTTTAAAGTGGTTTATATACATTGAACGGACAACTCTTCTTTTGCAACAAGGCAGAAAGCATGTACGGGTAAAAAAAAGTGCGCCATCAGCACGCCATTAGATCACCCATAGAGTATGTGTTGCGTAGGATGGATAGTATAGGTTCCAATAGATGACAAGATAAAGCATCAGCTGACGGAATGAGAACCCAGGATGAAAAGACCAGAGTACGTGGGAGGTTCTTTTGGCTTATTCCAGGTTTATCAGGAGAATTATACATGGATAATATCTCTGGAGTAGGGTGTAAGCTGGAAATCACGCTAAGCCATGGCCGACGAATGTATCCTTAGTCCTGCACTGGAGGCACAAGTGAAGGTCATGGATGGCTGAGTGAGAACTTTGGTTCAATGATGCCTCTTCCGGATGGGGCACTCGAGCATGACCGGAAAGGGAGCCGTGCTGTTACAATCTCGCGTGATTCTATAGGTTAGCAGTTGATAGGCTGCGTCCTTGTGCCCATGTTCGTTTCGCGTGCTTTAGTAGGGATATGAGCGATGTCGGCGTCATACCTTCCATTCTTTTCGCAGCTCCCTAATAAATACAAGTAAAATCAATAAAGCAGCGATGTTGGATATTCCTGCCAAGGCTCACTATTGTGGTTGGTTTGACTATATATAGTTTCTCAATGATTTCGGAGCTTAATCCTCGGACTTCAGAATATTCCAGCTTGGGATCCAAGAGAAGCGATTCATCTTCACTAAATGCGCGCACGTCCGCCTCCTGTCTTGCAAGATGTGCATCGTAGAGACCTGCCAAATGTTTAGCATATCTTAAAATCTATCACGAAGCGAAGCAGGAATGGCATACCTTCAATACCAATTCGAGTTAATGTACGAGGATTCACATTCTCCAGACTAGGTACAATAACCTTCAAGTCAAAGGGAGTAACCTTAGGATAGCGTAAGATTTCGAAAGCACTAGCGAAAAAAAAATTCACGTGAGCTTCCTTAAGAAAAGGTCTTAAGACTTACTCTCGCTTGATACCATCGGATTGTACGGTAATACCATAATTTGACCATCCCTGAGGGCTCAGTAGTGTTGACCGCAGAGTATCCTTTGTACGCGTCATTTCTTCTACTAGATTCTCGTATTTGCGCCACCTGGCATCAGAAACTGCACCCGAAGACCTGCCTATAAGAGCATAATTCGTTCACCGATATGTTTACACTTGCTGAATGAAATAGAACATTGCTTCATACCTTTCCCAGTCAACCTCAAGTCCGCATTATCACTCCGGATACTCATCCGATACTCTGATCTGGAAGTAAACATCCGGTCTATGGTAGAAACTTTGAATGTGATGGCGATACATTTATGTCACAAATATACGCACAAGGTTCCTCTGCACCTTTGACGATTAAGTCGTCGATCATTACACCAGTGAATCCATCAGCACGAGTGAGGATCAACGGTGGCCTATTCAGGGCCGCGAGACCTGCATTGATACCAGCGATAGTGCCTTGGGCAGCTGCCTCTTCATACCCAGTAGTCCCGTTGATTTGGCCAGCGAGGAAAAGGCCTTTGACACGATTGGTCTCCAATGTAGCTGTTCATTGTTAAGCGTTGATGAATAGGCAAAACGCAAGGCAAGTACGTACGACTAAGTTCTCTGGGATCGATGTAGTCGTATTCAACACCATAAGCAGGTTTGACCATTTTGACGTTTTCGAGTCCAGGAATGGTCCTCATCATAGGCTCTTGAATTTCCTCGGGTAAACTGCAGGAAATCCCGTTTGGATAGATCACGTCTGTATGTTTATTTAGTATCAAAGAAAGTCAGGCTTGATTGTACATCATACCCGAATCATAACCCTCTGGCTCAAGCCAAACCGTGTGTCTTGCCTTCTGCCCGAATCGTGTTATCTTGGCCTCAAGGGATGGACAATATCGAGGTCCCTTTCTCGTTTCTTGGATATGGACGGACAGGTGCATATTATCCTTCACTATTTGATGAGTTAAAGGAGTCGTGGCAGTTTGATAGCAGACGACCTGGTTGTCCTGTATCCCATATTAGGTTCAAATGAATGGTTCTCCAGGTGCAGATGTTACTCGCCCTATTGTCGACAGTCTCGTTCAAATAGCTAAAGGGTATTGGGTCGGCATCTCCAGCCTGTGTAGCCATTTTACTGAAGTCAATGGTACCTTTGTCAAGCCTAGCTGGAGTCCCTGTTTGCAAGCGACCCAACTTGAACCTGGCTGACTTTAGAGACGCCGATAAACCTATTGAAGGAGCGTCTCCTAGTCTCCCAGCTGGAAATCGTTTCATCCCTACAGAAACCGGTGATTAATTGTTTCGTGAATTAGATATGTAATTTGTGTACCCATATGAATCTCTCCCGACAAGAAGGTTCCCGTGCAAATGACAACTTGAGAACAATGGATTATATCGTTATTATCTGTGGACATGAAATAAGTTTTTCGTCATCTTCAAGCCATATTCAATCATACCCAGCTGCACGCCTGTTATCTTCCCCCATGGGTCCTCCAAATTCAGAGGATCAAATAACAAGTCAAATACGCTCCCCGCACGGACGTCAAGACCAGGATAGTTGAATAGCAATTCTTGCATATTCTTCTTGTAGAGCTTCCGATCAATTTGAGCTCTTGGTCCCTAAGCTCAGATGAATGAGACTATTGCATAAGATATTTATTTTTTCATCCCAATTTACCCAAACAGCAGCTCCTTTCGACCGGTTCAGGATTTGGAATTGTATTCCAGCCTTGTCTTATCAAACTTTAGCCACGAAACTTGAATAATGGATAGTGAAATTACCTGCAACGCGCCCCATTAGCCCATCGAGTGCATCTACCTCTCGAACTAAAGTTCCTTTTCCAACACCACCAATTGACGGATTACACGAGAGCTCCCCGACTGTTTCTAGTTTCTGGGTCAAGAGAATCGTCCTAGCACCTGTGCGCGCTGAGCCAGCAGCTGCTTCGCATCCTGCATGTCCGCCCCCGATTACACAAACTAGATATTCGCAGTTAAAGCGTGATATTCGCGATGTAGGTACGTTGACAGCTAACCATCATAATAAGGTGCTTGTTGGTGGGAGTAGTAACGCGATAATGACCTCCGACTGCACTTTCTCCCGGTCAGACGAAGCATACTAATGTTTTACCAATCTCGGTGACTTGAGACTGATAGTATTCCCCGTAGTTGCCAGTGAAGTTTATAGGAAGTGGTTAAGAAGAAAATTCCAGCCGAGAGATATTAAGCGGCTCAAGCCGGCTACTCTAGTCTCCCTAAGGCAGACGCCAAGCACTTTTTGATCGCTTCGTGTGACGGCTACTCCGGCACGGTGAAATTTAGTTGGTCCTCTTTGTGAGGGCACATCCATGGCGGGTTCTGTACTAAATGACCAATTTATTCTTTGGTTTAGCCTAGAGAAGGAGAAAGCCAGCTCGTAGGCAGAGAACGAAAAAATGAATTTCTTCACATTCTACATAAGTTACGTAGCGCACAGAACTGGTTACTGTAGTAAGGGACATCTTCAGAAGCCTTCTATATTTAAATATTTCCGTTGTATCTGAAGCCCCGGGATTTTAGTGGGTATTAATGAGAGGCCACCCGGTGGAAATAGAGAGGCAGGTTTTATACCAGAGTCCCACACTACTCTCACCGAGTGTGCGCAAAAACCAGCCGCGAGAGCCCCCAGCTGTCGTCCCCAGGCTGGGCATTGAAGCAGTTAATACCTCTGGTAGCTGACGATACCCTCAAAAAAGAAAAAGAAAAAAAGAAAGCAAATGTCCGCAATGTTATAGGCGACGTACTTATGTGGTCCGGCGTAATTTTTCGATTGTCACAAACTCTCATGCTTTCCCCGCTGACCTAAATAATACAAAGAAACGATCGCAAATCTTAGAGAATTTTTCCGTTGCATCTTCTTGTGCATCTGGAAATGCCTTCGACAAGAGGCCTTCACCCAAAGCTTTGGCGTAAACGTCTCTACCCCAGCTGTTAATGTTAACCTACAATGATCATCACTTATACAAGCTTTAAATAAACAGAAAAAGGCCCACTTTGCTGACACCATTTTCAATGCACTCGATGAACAGAGAATCTGGAAGTTCATCCGTCCCGTGCAGACAAATGAGGACATTGCCCTTGAACTCCGCATGGAGGTCCTTCAATCTGAACGAAGACGATAGGTCAGAATTTAGATAAGAAAAATATCCGGTAAAGTAGTACATGCATTTGTTGACGGAAATCTGGAGGATTGATGTACGACCCATGGAGGTTACCTATACTAGGTGCTAGGATAATAGCCCCGGTTCTGTTGCCAAATTCCAATGCACATATCACGACATGGACATGATTACCAAAATGGTCGATCTCTCAAACTTGAGATAAGCTTACCCTTCCATGAAAGCCTTTGCCTTGGCCGGATCAGTGAGTTTCGCATCTGAGATCATTCGAAGACCAGCTTCTCCGCCCTCAAGGCGCCCAAGTTCGACTTCGACGGCAACGCCACACTTACGCGCCCGTTCCACGTAAGGTTTAGCAATCGCAATATTTTCTTCATTAGTCTAATGGAATTTTTTTTTAGTGTCTAGCAGTGAGAAATCTCCAACGTACCTCTGCATGACTGGCGTCGACCATGATACTATCAAAGACAATGCCGTCCTCCGCAAGGGCCAACGCGAGCTCAAGATGTTCGGGATCCGTGGCATGATCCAAGTGTACTGCAATCGGAACAGATGCCTTGTGAGCCCTTTCAAGATGAGAGTTAATCCAGATACGAAACAACATTGCAAAATGCTCACAAATTTAGGCAGAACTGCAAGAAAGGTCCTTTGCCATACTCCAAAGTGATAGGAAACATTTGAAGGATGGCAGGGCTGCGAGATCTTTCTGCAGCCCTGACAAGACCAATGGCCATATTCGCGTCGTAGCTTACGAACAAAGTGTTAATTTCTACGTGTAAACATATTAGCGGAAAATCATACCACGCTTGAGCCAGAACCCCGTATCCCTCGCGTTCCGCTTTCCTCAGAATCTGGATGGTACGATTTCCTTCGAGAGACATATTCAGCCACATATGCACACTTCTCAGGCTGTCTCCTCAGTTTCACTCCTCTAAAATTATTTTCCTATGCAAGGAGAAGATTTAGAGATTCCAGATGGTAGTGGTTCGTGGAAAGGGTCGATTAGGGGCTATATACGGCCATTTGACCCACGGAAGCAATTTGTGAGGCTTTAAATAGCAAGGAAACTTCGATAAAAGTCCGCTTCCACACTTTCACTCTGGCATAGTACTTGACGACCTATGCCCAACACCGTGCTTGTGACTGGAGCTGGAGGATGGCTTGGAGGCCTTGTGAGTGATGCATATTCAATTCTTCTCCAAATCTCAGCTTTCTGAAAATGTCTAAGATTTCTACAGCACTATGTGCCGACGCGTTGACTCCAAATGCTCGTCTCATTCTAGCTGACATTGTCGAGCCTAGAGCCCCCACGGGCTCCGATGCTGCGGTGATCAAGGCGGATTTGACTGATAGAGCACAAGTCGATACTCTCTTTTCCACGCGATTTGGTATCCCGGATACAATATATTGTTTGCAAGGTATCATGTCTCGAGGATCCGAGGAGAATTTTGATCTTGGGATCAAAGTTCGCATGCTGTTCCTTTGTCCATATATCTGTGTTTGATGAGTATTTAGGTAAACGTGGATTCTGTAAGAATCCTCCTCGAGGCGACACATTCTATTCTGTTCAAAAACCATCTTGAACATCCAATCAAGTTCATATTTACTTCTTCATTAGCTGTTTATGGAGGACCATTGGTTAGTCCAAGCACCCATGACCTGCCAGCTTCCCACTATGACTTACTACATGTTTTATGCGGATAGCCCGATATCATCACCCCCACAACGATTGCCATTCCACAGAGCTCTTACGGAGCTGCAAAGTTAATATCTGAAATTATGATAAATGAGTATACACGTCGTGGATGGGTCGATGGGCGCGTTCTCCGCTTACCTACGATAGCAGTCCGCCCTGGTCGTCCCGCAGCAGCTACGTCTGCCTTCATTTCTGGTTCGTGGAGATCGTTAGTATTCTTTCTTCATAAATCGGACTCACTTTAGATTGATTTTGCACAGGCATAATTCGTGAACCTCTAAAGGGTATTGAAGCAACTTGTCCAATCGGAGGTTCCTATGAATCTGCGGAACTCTATCTTCCGTTGTGGCTCGCTTCTCCTGAAACTACAGTGAAGAACTTGATACTCGCCAAACATATTCCGGCAGAGAAATTCATGACACACACCCGCGTCGTCTGTCTGCCCGGCTTCACCGCCACGGTGAAAGACGAGCTTGAAGCCCTAGTCAAAGTTGCAGGAGAAAAAGTCCTCGACCTAATTACATTCAAGGAAGATCCTATCAGCAAACGCATTGTATCTTCTTGGCCTTCGGCTTTCGACAACGCGTACGCGCTGAGTCTTGGGTTCTCCGTGGATGAGGGTGGCATGGAGCCAATCGTTAGACAATTTCAGAAAAACGTTGCTGAAGGGATTGCTTGAAGTTGCAGCAATGTGAGGAATTCGGAGAATGAAAGCGGATTACGACCATCGAACTCGAAAGATTTGAAAAAAGCTGAGAGAATCCAGCAGACCTAATATGAATATGAATTCTGTTCACGACGAAGTTCACGATTTTGGAATCACTCGAGAGGTAGACACATAATTTAATAGCTCGAGTCGATGCTTGCTGGTGCTTCATACTGCAGTGATTAACGCCGCCAGTAATGGGTCAAAAATGCCTACTTTTGAGTCAGAAGGTGAAAGCAGAGCATAAGAATACAATTTTCGGTCGAACACCTTGGTCCTTGGAGCAGAAAAGATTTGAGAACAACTGAAGTTATGAAGCAAATTCGGCCAAACACGTCATGTGACACACTTATAAGCTACTTGGATGCTCATTTCAAAAATTCACGACTCTTCCAGAACTCAGAAAATGACAATAGATTCGACCGGTCATCAGTGCTTCAGCGGTCATCGTCATCCGACACGCACAAGTGTGATTCTTGCAGTCTTACTACTGTGCGTTTTTGGTATTGGCGGCACCCTCCGCCGGGCAATGGTTATCAATCCGGATTCCCACGTACTAAAAGTAACCGGAGTTCATTGCTCTAACACCTCCACGTTTTGCGAGAAAACTTTGAGCGCGAGGATTTACCAGGATATATAGTTGTCGCTATCTTTATTGCTCTTTCCTATCGCCCCGAATACCTTGTATATCGAAAAAACCGCATTCGAAATCGAAATGCCTGACCCTGTAGCGGAAAAATCTGGTTTCCTCAAGATGTACATGTCGAACCATCCCGACACCTTGGTGGCCTATGCGAAATGGTTTGGAAAGGTCAAGGAGACCATCACCAGTGCAGAGATGTCGGCCATTGATACCAAGGTGCGCGGCACTCTGTCTTCTTACAACGTCTGAGATCAACTAAGTTTGGTATCTGAATGCAGAGCATGACACTGACCTGTACATTGAAAGGAGGTTCTACGAAAGTGGTCGTAGTCCCAATAGAACCACCCATGAAAGGTTACGAGGATGTCAAGCCTCGTTTACTCGAAATGAAAGCGTTTGCACAAGAAGGCCTTGGGATGGTACGTTTCCTTTGGTTGTCGAAAGTATCTCAAGATTAACGTTCACGCTTTCCAGATCAAGGCACCTGAAATTACTTTCTTCGAATTCCCCAGAGACGCGCAAGTCTCAGCGTTTTTTGTCATCTTAAACATATTCGTCTATTATTTCCAGAACGCTCCTTCTGCCTTTGGCCGAGTCGCAGATTTCGTCGTATCTTGGACTGGAACAGGCATCGTGACCTTTGGCTTTTGGTTCATTATTGTGACACACAGCTTGGAATCTCTGTATATGTATAGTTTGTGCAGAAAGCATACAGGATTCGCCCTCGGTGTAAGTCGTTTCATTATGAAGATTTGCCTTCGAG
>Ga0247779_1000637_pt1 | contig 20167 bp, 18 predicted proteins | sample UWRJL221509R5_FD_179925 | JGI IMG/M metagenome (GOLD analysis project Ga0247779, IMG submission 179925) | Plant litter microbial communities from Arlington Agricultural Research Station in Wisconsin, United States - UWRJ-L221-509R-5 | ecosystem: Environmental > Terrestrial > Plant litter >... | reverse complement strand
GTCCCACCGCTCGACGACATGATTCCACCAGATCCAGAAGGCGGATTCTTCATAGCCGATAGCGATAACGAAAGAGGCGGAGGTGGGGGGATGTGCAACGCAAATTGTTGGAGGACATCGTTCTGGTGCGACTTGCTCAGATGTGGATTATGCGTAGGATGGTGATATGAGCTGCTGATACTCATGTTATTGCTGTGATTACTCCTCGATGTTGTGGTGGCTGTGATGACAGGACCACCAGGAGAGGTTGTCGTCGTTGTCGTCGTTGTCGTCGTTGTAGGTGCAGAAGAAAGATGGTGCTGATGAGATTGTTTGTAACCATTTGAATTCATTATCTGGTTATGAGGCGAAGTCGGTGCACTGAGACTACTCGTGCTAGTACTTGTACTGGGGCTCGTAAAAGGAGCTTGTGGAGAAAAGTAAGAGTAGTCTGGCGAAGTATATGAGGAGTTTGACGACCCAGTAGAATTTGAGGAATGGGAGGATGACGGATTGGCCGAGTAAGATTTTGAGTGAGTCATAGCAGGGCTCGGTGTTGGTGGAACATGAGAAGGCATAGCAAGAAGCGGTTATAGCTGGATAATGCAGAGGCAGACACGTTTATGAATGAATGAAAGAATGATATACAATTTCGAACAGGGTATCAGCACAATACAGTGCGTCAAAGTAATGCAGCGTTCCCGGTGGTGCACTGGATGATGGCGTTGGAGATAAAAATTGATGGGCAACGAATTTGTTAGGGACGTAATGTGGTTTCGATATTTCCGAGGAAGGTAGGCGTCCTGCAAGTCGTTAAGAAATTGGAACCTGAACGAGAGTGATCGACGGATCTAGGGGGACAATGGCCTCCAGGCATGAACGTGTCAGAAAGAGCGAAGAGTCAGTGGGCGCAGTGAAAGATGGTGGACGGCGAAGGGAAAGATTGCTGTCCAGCAGAAACTCTGTTCTGGAGTGATCAGAAAGCGATGATCTGCAGAATCCCAGGGACGCGTTGAAGGAAGAGTAATGGGTTGCTGGGAAATCGGCTGATAGCGTCCTTTCAAGTCGGCAGCTTTGTTTCCTGCCGTGCAGCGTTACACACAGGTGGAGCCAGTTGACGTAGGGCAAGTACGCCTCGTGTTCAAGTAGGAGGAATCTACCAGAATTCTCTCTGTAAGAGAACCTTTACTCGACAAGGATGATCGCGTCAATATAGTAAGCGGGATAGAAAGACGGATGCTCCAACATGTCCCAGTGGTCCGAGTAGGTAAGCAGTGGCCGTCTTGTAGGGAACTCCAAAAAGGACACCGTTACAAAAGCTGGGAAAGTATCCCCATACGATCGATGACGTAGTTATCAGACTGAATAACTTTAAGTGACATTCGTCAATTTTATGTTCTAACATGAGGCAATGTTTCACTGCAGTTTATTACTACTGAACTCACCAAGATATGTATGCAGTCATAACCTATACATTCAGAGTTTTGTAAAATAGTTTCCTCGGCCGCGCGATTTGGGAGTCAATTTCGAGAATCGAGGCCGCTACTTTCAGTATCCGCATTGAACATACGATCTGGCAGGACGCGGACGGCTGATGATCGAAAGGCTTTGAAAACAAAGCCACTATGCTCACCCTTCAGACATATGTTCTGGATGAGGCATTGGATCAGCGAGTACAAGACACGAGATATTCAAATAGCAAATGACTATCGGTTGCAGACATTGGCGCAAAATCATGTTGTGTCTGCAATGTTTCGGTTTCAGTAAACCTTCGCAGTTCAACGAAAGCATGAAGGCAAAACAAACAGTCAAGTAACCTGCCTGATAAAATAAGAATTCCAGCACACACACAGTGCACGGCGTCAGGCAACCTGGTACTAACCATACATAGAACCAAGTTTCCCCGGCGCCATTTTGAGTCTTCGAATTCAAGACGGTGTCCTCCTAATCTGAGTATATGCCTTGATCTGGTACTGAAAAAAAAGACGAATTTAGGTTTCAAGCGATGATTCTTGGTGTAGGAAGGTTGGAATAATCTGGTACAGTGGAAAGTGGACATTCGAGAGAACGGGCATAGAGATCAATAAGTTTCTGAAGTCTGAATTCAGAATGCTGGGTAGATAGATCTCTGGACAACGAACAAGGATCTTTGAGGAACTCGAATCCTTAAACAAAACCCAAGTTGTTCAAGCGGATATTCTGGATAGTTTTCAAAAAATGTATAAAAAAGACTCGGTGGTTTTGCGATTAGTCGGGAAGGCTGGACGTTGGTAATTTTGTTCGAGGATAACGCGGCCCCACTTGCAGGGTAGAGATAAGATTTTGTCCGAGAATAAATAAACATTTTTACTTTGCAGTCATGAGCTGCCAGTGTCCGACTTTTCATGTGATGGGATAGTAGTAAACACCCTCCCGATTCGTCCACACAGTATGGTCACTGTCAAGATGAATGATGTATCTATCGTTCTTCACTTTCTGGGAACAAAACCTGTTCATGTGTCGATCGAAGAATGCGCGGAAAAATCGTCGAGTAACAACCTCCAAGCCGCAGAGTTTAAATTCCAGATGTTGTAAAGCAGTAGATATTCAGTCAATCCCAGCTTGCAGATTCGTCGCTCCTTTGGAAACGAGTGGTGTGAGTATGGGCATTGGGCTGAGTCTGGAGCATGATGGCGCCACCGAGGTTGGCTCGAGTTGACAGAACGTGGCATGTTGAGAATCCTTTTATGATTGAAATTGAATTGTCCACAAGTTCAGAAGGATTAAAAATAAAAATAAAAAGAGAAATTTACTCAATAACCAATATATCCAACGGCAGACATATGATACCTCAACTAGTGAAAATATTTTTCCACCGTGGCCCACCAACATCGCCCAACACCCTCTCAACCTCTCCCTGTTCGATATTCAACATCACTCTCCTCTCCCCATCTCCCTTTCTCGAAATAGCAACACCATCCTCGACCAGAACCGCACGAGACGCCGACAAAGAGTCCAGCACCATGGTCAGTTCATTAGCCGTCGGCCTCCGCGAAGGTTCATCATCGCAAGTTAAAACATTCATATAAGTAATATGTTGGTGTTGGACCTACAAAAAAACGTAAGTTTAGAAAAGCAATGACGTTTTAGCTTCTATGAAATGAAATCAATAAAAAAACGCACATCAGTTAATTTGACCTCTTCCACCCCTTCGCGCTTGATACACTTGATCAAAGAAGCTAGCATCACCCGCTCGTGGAAGCTAAGATCGCGAAGGTACGCCGCAGTGGGGCTGTTCTGTAAAATCTGCACCACTTCTCTCACATGCGGCGCCTTCACGGTGCCTTTGGTTGGCATTACCAGCTCCACGGCGCGCCTAAAATACGAAAGAAAGAAAGAAGTGGTCAATACCATAGGACACGGAGTTAATCATGGGTATAGAACCCAAGAAAGGAAAAGAAGAGAAGGGAATATTTTAATGATAATAAAACTAACCGACAGATATCCAACACCCTCCTGGCATCACCTGTGATCCTACTAACCGTCATCGCAGCCAACTTTATCGCATCTGGAGCAATGACGACGACGTTCGATGAGAGGACAGCATCATCATCTTCTTCCTCCTCATCCAAACCTTGCTTCACACTCGCCAACCGCGCTTCCACAATTTTTTCCAGCTGCTCTCGAGTATACGGTTGGAAATTGATACGAGTCATCCCTAGAGCCGAATAAGCATGAGTATATATATCATCAAAAATCATAGAGACAAGATTTCTCGAACCTAATCGACTCCGTACTCTTCCAGTCATAACCCTCTCTGGAAGATCCATCGTGTTGGCCACAGCAATGACGACAAGCTTGCTTCCTACCAGCGTGGGCCAGTTGAAAAAATTGTACACTACGTCTTGCTTAGGCGTCACCAACTGGTCCAGTTCGTCCATCAAAACAACGCTACGAAATGATAATGATAATTAAAAAATTATGCCAAATGATATAGTGAGAATCACAAGAATCATTTACCAAGCGTGTCCACCAGGACCTTGATTTCCAGTTGTAAAGTTCCGCATCAAGGCCTTCAACGATTCCTTCCAGCTGAGACGGAGATGACCATCCTTGGCTGCATCATGCCCAGAAACACCTTCCCAGAGAAGGTTGTACGCAGCGGTAGGTTCTGGAATTTTCAGCCCATTGATTTCAACGTAAGTGAAAGGATTGATTTCCTGGAAGAAGAAAAAAACGATTCGTTCATGAGCAAAAGCACGTCGTCTCAATCTGGAAAAAAGGAGGGAGGGCACATACACTACTCTGTGCCATTCGTTTCAGTTCTTTCACAACGCTATGCACAGTCGCTGTTTTTCCAGTACCAGGTACTCCCGAGATATCTGAACAAAAGGTTTGCGTCAGAGAAAATGTGTTCTTGTAAAGGAGACAAATTAACTTACAAATGCAGCCGCCACTACCCTCTTCCAAAAGTTCCCCGACGCATTGTAATACCTTGGTGTACTCGGCTTCTCGACACGGCAGAGAATCTGGACGGCTTCCAACATGCAGAGCATGCATCGAACGCAGCCAAGGGTCTTTTGGTAAATGTGCCATGCTTGCTTGAAAAGTAAGCGACTGCTCTGGAAAGCGAATCGCGAAGGTTGCCTTGCGTTTTCGGGGCGTCGCCGTTGTAGCATTGGCTGCTCGCTTCCTTTTCGCTATAGCAGCTTTGGAGTGAGGTGTTGGCTGAACGATGGTTTTGCTACGCTTGTTTTTGCGGGGAGTACTAGTAGCTTGTATGCGACCTTTTCGTTTCTTGGAAGGCGTACGAGGTTCCCCAGAATTATCATCGTCCTCGTCTTGTTCGACACCATCTTGTTCCTCTTCATCTTCATCTGCGTCCATACCTTCGTCTTCCTCAGACGGTGCATCTACACCATCATAAACATCGCTACCAGCGTCGTCGTCGTCCTGTTCTTCCTCACCGCTCTCCGGTTCTATGGGTCGAGCCCTTTGCTTCACTTTGGCATGTTTTTCATCGACGACATCCCAGGTAGCGCCTTCTCCCCACACGTGAGCAACATCTTGTCTGGAACTAGGCCCTGCCTCGCTGGTGGGTGGTCTCGTTCTAAGCAGAGCGTCATGCTGATGACGGTCCCAGTCGAACCTGTAGAAGAGGCCACGGCGCGAATCAACGGCTAGTCGGCAGTAGAATATTCTATCGGGATTTGTGATTACGATCGACGGTGTTGTGGCCTCTTCGTCCTCAGAGTCGGCGACTTCCTCGTCGCTGGTTGGAGAAAATGTCGTAGACTTCTTCAAAGGTGACCCTCTCGGTTTCTTGGACGGTGTTGACGGAACATACACCCATTTCGACTTGCTTTTCTCTTCTTTGCCGCCCCTCTTCAGCGTGCCAGAAACTGTACATCGAGCGAGAATGACACCTGGTGTGACAATCGCTCTAGTAGCTAACGAGTAATAAATCTCATTCTACAGCAGCATGTCAGATAAGAAGCTTATTTAGAGAGCGGTATATACGTACCTCTTCGTGTTCTCGTTTTTCACGGATGCTAGCCAGCTCTGTGGGACGTAAGAACCAATGAACACGTATGCGCATTTTGCTCGCGTCCCTGTTGGTAATCTCTCCCTTGATCCTCGTTTGCCACATAGATACAATAACACCAATACTTGGTGGACGCTTAGTCAAGTATAACGTGTCTGTCTCGACCATAATTGTGTCTCCCACACGGTAAGTCTGCTCCTCTACCTTCCCTGCCGTCGTACGTCTGGATGGGCCTGTCTTATGGATTGTAACCTTTCGCTTCATCCAAAACGTGTCATAAAACACGGTCTCCATCTCCTCCCCCTCTTCTTCTTCGGATGTTTGTTCGTCTTTTTCGTCTGTGAGAAAGTCCAGATCCGCGTTTGTACGTCTAACATAAATTGGTTCGCTGGTCCATTTGCATTCGATGACATTCTTATCAGAATGCTTTGAAGAAGGTGTGGCAGTAGGCTGGAATCGTTGAGAGCGCCTCGTGGGCGTCTGTGGTACAGTCATGGAGGCGTACGAGAGGAACAACTAGGGAAATCTAAGGTCTGACGTCTAAAGATCAAGAAGAGTGCCTGGAGGCGAAGCCACACGAATCACGCACACAATTCTGTGTCTACAAATCACGCGATGTGACAGTCGCGTCCCGTTAATTAATGAACTCGTCCACGTCAGATATTAAATATATTTTTAATCCTCTCTTTCAAAGGGTCTACACATAGTAGACGGACAAAACTAGAGGGTTGACCTAAAGGACCTAAAGCCAACCTAAACTTGGTTATAATCGTCAAACTAGGGTCCTGAAATATCTCTGAATGCATCCTCTGAACGCTGAATCTTCTCTTTGAATTCCCGCACATGCGGGGTTATTCGGAATTCCTTCTCAAGGCGCGTCCATCAACTTTGCTATACCCTTCAATCGTTCCAACCGCGCCTTGTCGATTAGATGAAATAGACACTTCTGAAAACGATAACACCAGAGCTTGCCGATGAATGCGCAAGCCGTCAGCGCTAGGTGTAGAGTACCTTCCGTTTCCTCGTTGACTTGATCTATGATAAGGTAGGTAGTATCCTGCGGCAAATCTAAGTAGTGTCCCATTCCCATGTCGTTGCATTGCGTTGCGTGATGTGAGGGTTGAAGTTCGAGTAAGAAAGCTGCATTTTTTTGCAATAAAACCCCGAGTGATGCCACCTGATAATGCGAGAGCAGCTAAGTGCAATCATGGGACAAGTACACGCCGCGTCTCCTATTATCAAAGAACTACTAGTCCTGTTGGTGCCCTGTATAATGAGAAAAATGTTAACAGTAACGAGCTTTTAGTGGATAATAATCTACCCCTCCGTCGCAGTTTAAGCTATAAAACTTTGTAATCATCACCATATTTTCTTCTCTTTAAATACCAATAAAAGTTTTTATTCAAAAAAAATTCCAACCTTCGATGTCACTAAACAACAAGGAAATCCAACTGGTTCGAGCGCACAGAGTCAGACTTCTCCGCTTTCACACCATTGACACCCTTTTTCACAAACGTGACAGAGACCTTGCCGTTTGCGTCGCTGGTTTTTCCATGTACCTCAGCTCCTTGAACGGGATTGCCAGTTAACCCATCAGTTACCGTCAAGACCACAGGTCGATTGGCATGTGCAACCAAAGGCGTTGGTCCGGAAAGCTCCAAAACATGGGCTTTGGCAAAGCCGTCGAAGGCGAAAAGGACTTTATCGAGGTTCTTGACTTGTTGTTGACAGCCACCAACCGGGATGAACTGGAAGTTGAGGAGAATAGTCCAGAATTGTGTTGCGGTATTAGATTCTCCATCTATGGAGCTGATGAGGAAGTCGTCAAATTCGGAGAAAAATGCTCTGAGGGATTGGAAATAGGAGAAAGTGGCAAGACCAGTCAGTAAGTATCCTTGTTGTATGTAATTTGTTTATTAAGTTGCAGATTTTAACATACCCGTCAAAGCTAAACCGTGCCTTCTTAGCGGCATCATCTAATGCAGCATTGGGGGTAGGTCCTGGGTGTGGATTTGTGTGGTTGTTTGTCCCATCGCAGTGATGGTTCCCTCCCAAGGCAGTGGTTATGTTATGGCCTTTAGTTAGGACGAAGCCTTCGAAATGAGTTTTATTGGCCCCTTCAATGCGCAAATTGACCAGAGCTGCCTTGTTCACAACTGCAGCAGGGGTGGCAAATGCTGTGAGGGCGCAGAATCCAAGGGAAATTGCGAGTTTGTTGATATGCATGCTCTCTGGACTCGAATTTAGGAAGATGCAACAAGGTTTTGGTGTAGGGTTCCCAATCGTAGGCGTGGTGGAAAAATCTGTTCACTTTAAACTGGTCAGCTCAGGCACATCCCCACTGCTGTCGTGAGTTTAATTTATATCATGGCGATGGGCACGTCAGTCTTGAGTTTTTTGTCACCAAGAATAGCCCAAGTAATGTCATCGGGAAAACCCTTCGACAGCATCCAATATAATACCTTTCCCCCTGCTCCATTTTGAAACAGCAATTCCCTAATGAAATACGAGAATTGTAGACAGCGAGGAGTAAGTCTAGAACGAAAGCAAGTCCAATATATGTATTGATTCATAATGTGCATCTATATCTGGAGAAAAGATCTAGTAATACGAATAAAAAGAGTGAAGGAGCATACGAAGATTGTGTAATGATTAGATTCATTGAATAAGCGTTTCCGTCGTGCGAGTTCGTGTGTCCTTCAAGAACTTGACTAAGTCCGTTCCACCCGTTCCCTTCAAAGTCGATTTGCCGGAAAGTTCACTGGACGGTTTGCTTGAAGCAGCTTGTTCCAAGGCGAGTTTCGCAGCTCTTCGTGCGGGACCAACGATATAGAGAGTAGCAATAATAAGATGAGAATCACGGAATTGTTTCAGAGACGTCACAGCATGGTTGTATGCAGACAGTAGCCCAGCATCCTTAGAATCGGTCACAAAGGATCGTAGAGGTCGAGGATTGGCTTTAAGATGGTTAAGAAAGAGTCGGTGATTCCGTGGCATGTATATCTTCATGCGATCCATAAAGGGTGCTTGTCCAGGAGACGTTGGCTGGTGGTCCACCCCGAGGAAAATATCAAGGACGTGAACCATAGAGCTCTGACCTGCGCTCGGTCCGGACAATTCGGTGGGTGCCCGAAGTTCGGGGTACTCTTCGAGACCTTCAAACGTCCATTTTCTACAATTCTGGGAAGAATCCTCCCCTCTAAACCATGGTCGGACTTGATTGTAATAAACGTCGGGGTCGCACAGCCGCTTCACGTCCAAAAGGAGTGACTTGAGTTCCTGGATGACGTCTGCAATTTTTTGGAGGTAACCAGTGATCCGGCGAACTGCAAGGGCGTCCCCAATGAAAGCTTCGTCCATTGTCACTCGCATAAGTTCAAGGACCTCCACTCCACGGAGTTCGATGCGGGCAGAACACAAATAGAATTCTTCTTCATCTGTCGTATTCGTGAACATGGTTTGGATGCGAATGTTGTCTGAAGCAGGAACAGTGTCTTCGTCCTGCTTCATGTCCAATTTAAAATCCCAATTATAGAGAGCCGTGTCGGCAAACGTCAGGATTGGCGGTATATCCAATTCTTTTGATATTTGGAGGAGGGGAATGCCTATTGATTTAGGAATGATGACGGCATCGTCTGGTGGCATGCTTTGAATGTAAAAATGCATCGTATACGCTAAAACGACATGTGCTCTCCGCAGGAGAATTGGGGAGCCACTAAGCCCAGCAACGGGCAGGATAGGCATCTAGGATATTGTGAGGTATGGTCTGGAGAAATTCTTGTAATACGCACCTGGAGAACACCATTGCGCCAACAATGTGAATCAGCTGCTTCCGCCGACGTTAGACCAATTTTGTCACCAAGTTGAATTTTTCTTTCAACAGCAGTATCCAAAGCTCTCTCCCAAATTTCCCAAGTTTCAGGTAATCGAGGTACGGGAGGTCGAGGTGCCATAAACCCTGTCCGTTGGTCTATATCGAATACGGGAGTTGTCCCAGATGGCTGCAACGAATGCTTCAATTGATCGAAGTTAGACATAATGGCCTTCGGAAGTTGATAGAATGTAAGTAAATGTAAGGGATGCACGGCAGAATGGGTTCTGATGTCTTCGGGCGTGTTTGTAGTGGTATTTTAACGATCCTGAAAGAGAAATGAAGCGGACAGAGGCGGATTGAATAGAAAAACGAACCCCAAAAAACAACGCGTCGGCTCTTATCCGTCAATGTATCTCACACAAAGTATGGTATCATCCCCGGGAACCAATGGTTTTGTTATGCGGTTGATACTTACGAGTGGATTCAATGCCCCTGAGCCCAGTTGGAGCACACAGAGTTCCTCTATATGATTTGTATTACAACTTCCGCTGGGATGTAAAAGTCCGAACTGTCTTTGAAGTCGGACACGTCAATTTATTCATTGCGGAGAAAGAAACATCTCCATGATCTTCGGTAGGAAAGTGGATCTCATCTGTTATGACCATTCCAATTGCTGTTCAAGAGAAATGCTGACTCTGCACTCGGGGTACAGACAATTATAACGATAATCAGAGTGGTGAAAAAAAGTGAAGGGCGCTTGTGTTATGGTTTGGTCATATTATTTAAGTAATAAATCATCTCACGCTAAGTTTAGATTACATAAAAGGCCCTTACCACCACCCCTGAACGGGGAGGTTTGTGAGAAAGAAATACATTTTCCAGCACAAATCGCCTCCTATCATCCTAGTGTGCGAGCAGGTCGTCATATTGAATAATATGCGCGAAGCAAATCATGCTAAAGAGAGCCTCAAAAACGCCACGAGGCGGCAAGTATAGCATGGCAGCGTGCCACAAAACCATTCTAAGTAAACTCAGTAAAGTTGACCCAAGGGCAAGTCGACATGATTTACTATATAATTTATTATGCAATGAGGTCTCCTACAACAACATACCTTAAAGCTGACTGTTGCACACGGTTCGGGACCGGCCGGGTCTAATGACAGTATATCCTCTGTAAGACTTTTCTGTTGGATTTTTTGATTATTTATACAGTGAGGGTGGTACAAAATAATGTAAGCAGTAGGATTCTTTAATTCAGAAGACCGGGAATGAAACTAAAGATATATGTATAGCAGCCTGTTTTAGGGGGTTTCTAATGGTCGAGCGACAACGCCTCGTCGACCATCATCTTCATGTTAGCTATTGGGAACATAGGTGCTCATAGACGCAAGATCCCAGAGACTAACTTCAGATTCTAGTCACACGAAAGAAGTTTGATCCTCTGGATAGGATCGGGTAATTAGCGGGCGCTAAGTGGCGCAGTCTGGCACATGTAATCCTTTACATGTTCACAAATTTATATCATTCTTAATCCTTCGAGCCTCTTATAAGTACTAGAGGATATGAGCGCGAAACATGTAACTCCTGCAGCTCTCATTTCTGTATAGCTGGGAGGCTCAAGAAAATTTGGAGTGGGATGTCAAGAAGCAATGATACTATACACGTTGTACTTGATTTTAGGACTTTAAGTGGGAGTAGCTCAATAATACCTGAGGCATATACCTAAGAATATACCAAAATGTGTGCTTACTATATAAATTATATAACATCTAGAAAGCAAGAAAAAGTGAAAGACTCGGACACGCCGCGAACGTGGAAAACAATACCTCCGTTCCATATTACTGCGCACTGGTAAAACCGTTAACGCCAGTAACACATGGCAAGATGGCCGAGCGGTTAAGGCGTGTGACTCAAGCTTAGCTTGCCTGCTTTGGCGGGTCTTCTCATAACGTAATGTTGCGTGGGTTCGAATCCCACTCTTGTCATCTTTTTTCTTTTCCGTTGAATTATTTGTTCAATGTTGAAGCAACTACTGCATAATCTTGAACAAATCTTGATAGTTGAATTCTATATACAATTGACTTATTTCATATGCGTAATGCTAAAACATTATGGATTGTTTTTTAAGAAATCAATTTGTGCTCTTCACTCCGCCCTTGAGAGCTTGCCATGAAGGGCGTTCTGTGATTTCTTGGAACCATCTACATGCATTGAACCGTGAGCAATGTGAACGTTTAGAAACAGTATTGATATTGTGATGTCACGAACCTTGAGACGTTTGGATGAGATGCAAGAGCGTCAACGCCTACGATCGCGAGACTGGCACCGAATGGCAAATGGAATAGATCAATAACTGTTAATTCCTGACCGTTGGGCGTCTAATTCAATATGCAATCACCAGTGGAGATAAGATACTTGACTCACATCTCCGGCAATATATTTTTGCTTGGATAGGATGCCTTCATACGCATCCAACTTCGCAGATAGGTCTTTGTTAAGAGCGCTGATTAGAGCAAAGTCAGGTTCAAGGCCTGCTCTCCTAGATCGCAGAAAGTCGGAATTGGTACGAGAACCTAAGTAGATCGCTAAGAGATATGCTTACTTCCGTGGAGCATATGCCCTCCAAATTTGCCAGGCGTAGAAGTCAAAGTTCGCGACCTCGCTAGACGCGGCCTGTTCAAAGCTAGCCTTATTCTGTAAATCGCCATCGAGAGGGAGCAAAGGAGCGCCTTGATCCGCAAATTTTTCTGCCACATAGCGTCCGATTGCACGACTTTCGTATACTAAAAAGTCGTCATCGTCCTGAATAAAGTGTGAGAATTTGACTATTACTAGCTATAGAGTAATGAGAAACGTTACTTACGAGCAGAGGCATCTGTCCGAAAGGTTGCTTTGCGATATACTCAGGTGATTTGTGTTCCAGGTTTGCAGTGTCAAGGGCAATAAATTCGAAAGGTACGCCTTTCTCTAAGAGAACCACAGCTGCACGCTTAGTTGCGGTGGATTGGGCTGCTCCATATAATTTAACGACCATTTTTGTAACAAAGAGAAGCAAATGACGAGAGACTCAGAGTACTAGTGAGATATGGTCTGCGAGTCGATGTCTTGTGTTTCATAGGTTTTTAATCTCACTCGTATTTATACTCAGTACTGTGCATGTTAGGCACAATCTTGTAAGTCTATGATAACTCTGCAAGGCGTTGAATTTCGTCTTCGGAAGAGTTTAGAACGCAAATTTACTCACCGTACGCGCAAGCATGATGTGACAAAAACGACGCCTGTGATATGCTTATCCTTAGCATAAAACCAGTAGAAGCCCGCCGCTATGTTATATTGTTGACGAATCTCTGCGTGCGTATGACTCATAAGGGCAATTGGCGCTTGGCGCGGTTCTTTATCCGGATTGGCCACTGGAATGCTTTGTTATTTTGCGTCCAGAGATATTAGAACATGATCAACTAGGGTGCTGTATGGACGCTCGTATAGAGAGCACAATGCCTGTGCGACTGTCGACATCGGGTTTCAAAATTTCACAGCCGACGCGATAGATCATAGGACGCGTATCAGCATGTGACTTTTTTCGTCATGACACTTTACATCACGAGGTCGTAAGGCAAGTAAAGCTAAGGCCTGCGGCGGAGCACTGCTGTCTGCACATGCCACAGTGCCAGAAGTTGAATTTAACCGTCTGCTTATGGTATTAGTAAGGGTACTTGAACTCTGGTCCAACTGCTTTATTTGCGATGCTACTAAACTAGGGACGCAGTGCGTTGAACATCCTCAGCAGCGAACTGTAACCATCGAGTTCTGATCTTCTTCAACGGCAATAATGGTCAACTCTCTACCTCAGTCATCACCAATAAATGGGGAGACGGCATGTTCTGCGTCGATGTTGCATCATGATATATTATGGAAGATCTTCTCCATGAACGCCGACATGAACAACGACCAATCATATAGAGTTTATCTTTCTGATCCACTGGACGATTGGACTACACGGGCTCTGGTCACAACGTGGAATTGTACGCATGTCTGCCGTCAATGGCGAGAGTTGATCATCGGCGCTTCGTCGCTGTGGGGGAACCTCCTCGACTTGGATACCTTGTCATTCATCAAGTCCGATTATCGAGAAGAAATTCTGACCAGGACAGGGGAATCTCCATTGTCAGTGAAAGGCAAAGTCTTTGGACAGAACCGCGGAGACAGGGAACTGCTCATTCTAATCATTAAATCACACTGGCGGCGGATTCGGATTTTTCGTGTCGCGGTATCTGCGCTCGATGTCTTTCCAATCAGCACTTGGGATCCATTTTATTTGCCAAGTCCAGCGCTCGAGCTTTTTCGGTTTCGTACAGCAGACGATTTATATTTAAAGCACTCCTCGGAGACGAGGGATCCTCAGCAAATATTTGGCAATGATGCGCCCAGGTTGTACTCCTTTACTTCATGGAAGCTCAGTTCATTCCTCACTACGGATTTGGATTGGTTTGCCCAAATACGCCACCTGGATGTATCCTACCTCAGATCCACGTCTATCTCGAGGTGGATTCAAATTTTAGGGAAAATGCCACTGCTACAAACTTTCTCATTATTATACTCCGTATACCCAGTCCCTGATCCGTCATGGCCAGATACGCTACCAGTGCCTGTTTCGCTTCCCCACCTGGAACAAATCAGTGTCAGTGATCACCCAACATCGTGTGCCCTCCTTTTGGATCATATTATACCCAAGATCGGGTCCGTTCTTTCAATGTATACGCCTCATGGTTCCACGGACACTGCGCTGGATGCGGCAGCGTTACCTATTATCAGCCGTGTCATTACCAGATACACGCAGAATTGGCTTCAGACTCGAACGCCAAAAAATCTCTCGTTGAACATTCTTCACCAATCAGTCCAACTGTCCGAACGTCGACATATATCGGGCCCCGTACCCCCGCATTTTGAAATAGACTTGCAATGTGTCCGGATCCATGATTTCACCCTTCTTCTCTCGCTGCTGCGCGCTTACCTTCCATGCGACTTTTCCTCCGTCACCGAGCTTGATATGTTCATCGATTTGTTCCATTTCCAGTCCTTGAACGACAATGTGTTCGATCTCTTCCAGTCATTGCCCGCCGTTGAAAAGTTGACTTTTACCCAAGGCGATACCTTTCAACATTTTTGGAAGTTCGTAGAAAAGAAAAACGTGGAAGACCGAGAAGGATCTTCACCTCCGACACTGCTATTCTCTAGCCTTCAGACTATCAATATCGCAGAAAGACATGGAAGCTCTATTCTTCTTACCCTTGACAGTATACTGGCATTTGTGAAGTTCAGAAAGAGTATCAAAGCCCCGATTTTAGTGGTCGACCTGACAGAGTGGATGGCTGTGAAAGAGGAGGAATTGAGGTATTTCGAGGTGATACAAGGCCTCAAGATCGTGTATCGGGATGAAAGACTGGGTGACGCTGTACGGGATAAGATATGTGGTTCGTTGTGGTAGCAGCGGTGGCCAAGTTCACGCGTTGATTTGACCAAATCAAAGCGAAACTTTTTGAAGGGAAAGAAACAAACGTAGGACAAACTGAAAAGAAGGCAAGTGAAAAATTTCCGACAGAGGGCGAAGGTCCGGATAACGATGTGTGCAACCCCAGTTAATTTGAGGGTAAAAGAAGTGTATCGTAAAACGATATTGAAGCATTGACCAATAAGCCTACACAGTACACTACGTACGCGTACATGTACATAGGACAGGCAGACAAGTAATATTGACTACTGTAAAGTCCAAATTCGTTAAAGTCGTAAAAAAGGATGGTTAGCGAGTGATATTTATGTACTAGTGAATTTAGGTAGATGTAGTTAGTAGTCCGAGTGTTCAAGTCCATAATTCTGCAAACGGCGCGGCTAACAAGTAGTAAAATGTCTGTCGGAATAGAAATATAGTGATGCCGGTAGTGTGTGGTATTATATAGGATGGATAGGAGCTTTGTCCGTTTAAGGAGTTGGTTTGCCTGCGCATGTCCAGGTTGCCTATATTAGAAAGAAAAATGTGAAAGACATTATTTAGTCGAGCGTTCAAGAAACAATAGGTAGAATGGATGAGAGAAACGTACATCACGAGTGGAAGGAGCAGTAACAGATTGGTATGGCTGCCTGCCGAGGCACTCAGCGACGGTCACAAGCTTATATCCAGCATCCTGGAGAGTTTTGATAGCAAAAGGAAGGAGGACTTGACTATACAAAATGAAATCAAGGATTAGAATAAGATAAGAAGTATGTCAAAGGATATAAAATGTGTGGGTACGTACGCAGTCTGCTGGTGCACTTCGTGGTTCAAGGTAAGAATGGTGTTGGGGTGGGTGTTGACAATGTCGACGTAGCGTTGCTTCTGAGCGTCGGTGGTGATGCCCCAAGTATCGCCGGAACTACAAAGAAAAATAAAAAAGCAAGATCAGTAAATATTCGCACGATGAAAGGTGTTTATATGGGCGAAAAGAGACTTTCGAAAGTTAAACTAAAAATACTCACTCGAAGTCCCAGTTAACCAAATCCTGTCCACGCGAACCAGCAACTTGTTGCACAAGTGCGTTGGTCTCGCCGTAAGCTATGATGCAATGTAAGGACTGGTACGTTCAGGCGACAATTCAATAAGCTTACGAGCACGGGCAAAGGCCGGGTAGGCACCGGTGATCTTCGAGAGTGCCTCTAGAAAGAATTCTGTTCAAACGGATTCCATTCGAAGTAGGAACATGTCGAGATAATTTACCTTCCACGAGCCAGAAATGATTGTGGACTAGCGAAGAAGAAAAAAAGTTAGTATTTACTATGTGCAAAAATGAATAAGAATATATCAACTCACGATTGTCGAAACTCAGAGTGGTGAGGTGGGCATGGCTCCAAGTATGTGACGCGACCTGATGACCCTTGTCGTACGCGTATTTAACACGTTTTACTTGGTCTTCGTCGTAGATGCAACCAACTGCGAAAAAACAACACAAGTCTCAATACAAGATGTCAGAGGAAGCACAGGGTAGAACCAGCTCACAGTTGTTTCCATCTATCAAATAGCAAAAGAAGATACGGTTCAGTGATTATCAAACGACAAACGAGTAGAAGAAATCGTCTGAAACTCACTGAAGAAGAAGGTTCCTTTGGCCCCAGCAGCAATGAGAGCCTTGCTGATGTCGTACCTGGTAAATACATATATGTATTTCAGAAAAAAATCCTATAGATCAGATCACGTAAAAGTCTTACAAGTAACCGAAAGGTCCATCATCCTAGATTTCGAGGGGCAAATATGTCAGTATCATCTTTCATAGTTGACGGATTGAGATTGCCATACGAAAGTCAGAGCAACGGTCTTTGGGACTGTGCACTTGGTGATGATCTGTGCAGGAGCACGTTTGCCCAAGAAGGGGGTTGTTACGTTCAGGGGAGTTGCAGATACAGCGGCCACCGCCAGAGACACCGTCGCGAGGATAAGTTTGGAGAGCATTGTGCTGATAGTTACTTTTTGAACTGGAACAAGGATACTGCACAATAAACTCCAACCGAATCCAGAGGAAGAGAGGAAAACAGGAAGGGAAGCACGAACGAAAAACTAAGGCCCTGAAAATAGTCCCTTTTTAACCTCTCATCACTGTTACCGAAAACGTTCGCGTACCTGAAGGCGCGTCGTGCTAAGTCCTTTATTCAATGTTCAATCACCTTCAATCACCAAAAAAAAAAGGCTGGGCGTCCACAATGTTCAGCGACCCTATACGTCCGCATAGACACCGACTGGGCGAACCGAGTCATCATGAAATTCATGGCCCGAATATGCCTTGAGATGTTATTTCAAGTTGAGCATTACAATTACTATCGATGCGGGTTCTGACGCACCTTCTACTAGTTTCTTACCAGTTATATCCTTAGCCCTGTGGACTTTACGTACAATTTCATCAAGTTGAATGATAAGTCTTTGATATCGTACTTTTGGCCATTTCACGTTCACAGCAGTGAACAAGTCGACGCCTCAACAAAGATCAGCAATTGTCGGATCAACCAGCGCTTCAAGCAAGGTGAATTGGAGCCTTGGAGGGCTTTGTATTTGTATTGACTTATGTAATTAGATGCCATCATCGGCGAATAGTTTGCCGTAAACCGGGGAGCCCGCAAACGTTGTCTTGTCGCGTCTTGTCTGGACAAATGTGTTTGAAGCCCAATGTCACATAAAAGTCTTGTATTTCTTTGAATCTTTGTACAGAATTCTGATTCCCAATTTTTGATCAGAAAGCCATTGAAAGTTTTCTACAGAGCCACTCTCAGGAAAAGTCAATTTTACTGACAGGTCGGAGGATCAGAAAGACGAAACGGCTGGGCCTAGGGAGGTATAACTAACATAATTCCGGATCCACTGCGGCTCAACGCTCAACGGTCATCCATGCCCTTCGTAATATCAGAAGCTGATCCTTTATGTCTTTTGACCCGGTAAAATGACTCGTACACACCTCTTGGCCCGTAAATTGCGATTCTCGACCTATAAGCACCCACCATGACTCAGAGAAAACAAGTTCTGTATCATATCAAAGGACTTAAAGCTCTTTCTGATAGTAAGTTCTGTCTCCTGGATTGATGGATCAGCAGGAAATCCGCCCGTTCTCTTCGCTTCGGATCCTGCTAGACGGAGGCTTCAAGCAAGCTTCAAGGTTACAATACATTATAACCATTCATCTAACAACGTTTTCAACTTCGGCATACTGAGAGCATGTACGGGAATCACGAGTACGTGGCTGATTTTCTGGTTTTTTCATTCAGAATTCTACTCGCAGTCGCTGTCTTTCTCCTGACATAGGCCCATGTTCTCATGTGGGAATTATGAATGTATACTATAGAGATCAAAGATAATAATAAAAAATAGGGGGCAAACGTCGGACGACGGGATATGGATATCTCTCCGACATATGTGATGTTTCGCAATGGATTGAAAGGAGAAGCATTTCCGAGTCACTTCCTTATGTTAATCATCAATTTGTCGAAAGGATAGACTCGTCTGTCCGAGTCTCCGAGGTCGTTTCTCTAACAAGAGAATCACACTTGAAGGCGCCATTGCCAACCTTGAAGCCCGAGACTTCTGAGCTTCAGATTGTGCTGACTAGAACAAACAACAAATATGAGCAAAATCTATCCGATACGTCAGCAGAAATACGAATTGCGCGCTTATCTTTATCTACCTGACTCAGAGCACACAGAGAATTTCGTCATTGCCGGCGCCAGTGTACGTTATTTACTGATTGTCCAATACTTATTCTGTCAAGTTATCCTACCGCGCAGCATTCTTCTGCTCTATCTAAATCCTTAAAGAAGTTAAAGGCTCTTCTCTCCTTTCGTACATGATATTTATCTGCTTTAATAATGAATTGTTACACTGATACGACGTATATGTGCTGGTACGCGTCGATAGTATCCGGCGAGTTGCTCAATATCTCCGGTAAATTTCTCAAGCGATGCCCGACTCTGAGCAAGGCTGACGTTCATCGAGGAGCTAGTTTCAAACGTGGCTTGACCAAGCCCCTTTGCGCCCCTTTCCTAGTCCGGCACATATGACCATCATGATCATTTCTACTACTTACCGCCGGCGTGGAGAGACATCTGATGGTGTATATTCTGATTATTATTCAAAAACCATTCACGCCTCAGGAATTGTGATCAGAAAGACCCTGCAACGGCCATCTTTCTGAGAAAAGAATTACGGCGACCTACGGGGCTCATATATTAATAAAACGATTAAACCATTTGCGTAGTATAGGTCTTTATTTAAGTACTCTTACGTGACATAGTGTCATTACAACGGATACAAAATTAACTATGAACGGTATTACTGTTATTGTCGGCATCAATCGGTTCGGAAATAAGATAATCTAGACCTTTGACTTGAAGAGTACACATCTGCATAGAGTGTACTTGTTGCGCAGCGACGGCTCTTCTAGTGTACTTCATAGCTATTTTACATCTGGTGTCCGCGTAACAGGGCGTTCCGAAGCATATCCTCCACGCCAAAAGTCTGATGATGAAGCAGAGATGGATAATGGCGGTCGTACCTTCCACGAACTAGCGCTATCGCCACGCAACAAAATGCAACCAACAGATTCCGATCTCACTACGATTTCTTCCGTATTCCTGGCTTAGTATGGCGATGAACGCACAGAATGCAACTTGAATGCTCTTCCCCGTTCTTTGTTCAGATATCACGACTGCGGTCAAGGTAGTTGTCTAGTAGTATTTTTGTTTCAATAGAATCACTTTAATGATTTGCATCTTCTTATCCCATTTACTTCCTAATGAATGAATAAGTAACTTAAGGAGAACGAGAAGAGGAAACACATACAAACCGTCAATCTCATTTAGGTGGTTACTCCCAGGGTTGCTTCTCTTCTTCTCCTCGGTCGGGGCCGTGATGGGGTAGGAAAAGAAGGTTGTCCACTGACTTTGAGAGTCATCGCGAAGCCTACACTGTTCTGATCACAATTGTACCGCCGAGAGACCTCTCAATGCGAGTTTCCTAAATCGATGTAAATGGGGAAACAAATTACAATATGCAGCCAAATTAGAAAATAAAAATGTGATCAAGACACAACTAAGTAATTTTGTACGGTAACAAGGTATTGGTTCAATAACAGATTTCTACCTTGTCTGATGAGATTTTTTTCGGGAAAGAACCATATTGAAGGATAAGACGTACTTGACTACATAACTTGATATCAAAGACCATCGTCACTCAGTGCGCACGGTGACTAACGTGGATGATGTGCTGCGCATGGTCTGGAGTGTGCACAAGTTGCTTGCTCAGCCGATTGCCCGCCCTCGTCCAATAAAGGGGTGGGAGTGGG
>Ga0247779_1000636_pt1 | contig 20172 bp, 17 predicted proteins | sample UWRJL221509R5_FD_179925 | JGI IMG/M metagenome (GOLD analysis project Ga0247779, IMG submission 179925) | Plant litter microbial communities from Arlington Agricultural Research Station in Wisconsin, United States - UWRJ-L221-509R-5 | ecosystem: Environmental > Terrestrial > Plant litter >... | reverse complement strand
CGCTGCCTCCCGGAGAATGAATCTTAAGTGGAGCGAGTTAAAGGACTAGCCAAAATTTCTGTTGATCCAAAAAGGCGGCTATATGCTGCGTGCTGCGTGTTGCACCCTCGCCCAGCGAAAAGACAAGCAAGTGCTTAGCTCAAGGCACCTGGGTACCCAGAGATATGTCCTGAAGGTTGATGAACGTGGCTAGCGCATGCATAGTACCTTACCATGATGGCGATACCGTCAAGATACGGTGTGGTACGGTAAAACGCGCCATCGTGGGTGTTCAGTCTGTCGGGGATGAGGACGGCGAGCTGTACAACGAATTTGCAATGCGGATATTGAATATGTGTATCGGGCCCGGACCCGCATATATACACATGTACAGACACTGGAGCGTGCGTTAGTGCTAGTCTGATAATTTTTTAGCATAGAGGTCACCATGATGGGTGTTCATGAGTGTCAGCTACTGGAGCGGTCGTTGTTGTTGGATTCGATGAGCATACGAGTCTCAACGACGAAGTCGACACCGGTCCCGTTCCCGCTTCCGGGCCAGGTCCAGGTCTAAATATACATTACATTTTGATTGGATCAAATTTTGACGAAAAAAAAAACATGAAAACGCGCGGAATCGGATATATACGCGCATAATATTGCGCCACGCCATGCATCGTGCGTGCATATTTGTAGGCGCGTATCAGAGCCGGGTATGTTGCTGTGCTGTGATGGGGTTAGCGGCCAGTTTGGGGATAAGATAACTGGCAGATGGGATAACTCTGAGAAGATAATTCAAGGATGGCATGAGAGTGCTAAGGACTGCTACGTTGCGACGCCACGCTTTGGCTTATCTGAGGGATCACCGTGTAGAGAGAAAGGAATCTAGCGAAAGATGATCAACATGCTGCAGAGATTTATCCCAGGGCCCTCAACTGTGGGCCAGAGTTGTCGACGAGGGTTGGGGGATCGTGTGCGCAATTGCTCGTACGACCATGGTCACGAGGGAGAATCGGACATAATAACAGAAGTATCTGGATCCATCCAAGCGAGTTCAAGGAAGAAAAGAAAGACAGGCCATGTCAATAAAGATTTGCCTCGAGGCATCGATGAGATTATGATCGAAGTATGTCTAATTCTCAAGAGACAGGCGGGAAATACAATATTTATTTTTCTGCAGAATTACTAAATGGAGATAAAAAGGCAGATCAAAAAATGGTTCATAATTTAGGACGGGATTTTTTTGTGGTTGCACCCCCCTTGGTTCTTGCCTGCCGCCTACCTGGGCAGACGCAACGCTTTATCTTCCATCCTGGATTTAAACACATCCTCATGTTCAATAAAAACAAATCATGCAAAAGAATCGTTTTCCCAGTTAGTTTTATCTTTTTTCCTCCCTCTTTTTTATCTCATCGTAGCAAGCAGTCCCTGCAGCCCCTCCCATGTCGCTTACTCATTCCTATACGATAGTCGCTCACGACGAAGACGACGACAGCGACATTTGTCCTGTCTGCGACGGCGAGTGCACCTGCCACAAAGCTGTTCCTACAACCATGCCCCAGCCTCAGACTTTCCCAAAACCCCCCGGCGTTCCCCTCTCAATGGCAGAGCTCAGTCTCAGATATGCTTCGACGACGGTGACGTCCCCAATCTCTTCTTCCTCTGGCCCGTACGCCCACTCCCAGCCTGCCTCTCCCCCAACATCAGCCAGTGTCTCTGCTCCTACACCACCTCCTATGCCCCAACAACAGCAGAGACAGACTCAAAAACCATCTCTCAAGATAAAACTCACTGTCCCACCGGGGCTTCTCGCCAAACAGCGGGTCCCGCCCGCGTCATCGTCCTCCGCCGGAAGTTCAGCCGTCGCGCAAAAGCACCATTATCAGCAGCAGCAGCAACACCCGGCGACGTCACAGCCACAATCGCACCAAAAACCACCACAGCATGCTGGAAAATCGTACAAGCATCTCGGCGCGACGATATCAGACTTCGGAACCGTCGGATACGGCAACAAGCCATCCTCATCCTCACAGCCAAAGAAACGCGGGCGACCGCCCAAATCTTCTTCGTCGGGCCACGCACAAACTGTGTCCCAGAACTTGACAACGACTACTGCTACAAGTATAACAACTACTCATGGCTTCAGCGCCAAGAAACTCCCACCCAATCTCAAATTCAAATCCAAATCCAAATCCCACACATCAGCAACGAACCAGAAACGCTCCTCATCCTCCTCTGCCCCCAACAGGGTCCGTCAAACTTTCAAGTCGCGCGCACCAGGCGTGGGCGGTTTGGTGAACAAGAAATCAGCGGCCAAGAAACGTCGGATCCTCCAGAGCAGCGATGAAGATTTTTCGTCCGCGTCGGACTCTGTCCTCTCTGACATTGACATGCTTGATGTCCATAGAGGCATTGTTGGCGGTGGCGTGTATTTGGACGACGACGACGAAGCGAGCGGACTCCAATTCCCCACTTTTGTTTCAGCGTCAGCCATCTCATCGAGCAACAGCTCCGACTCATCCGCGTCCTCTTCCTCTTTATCAGAGTTCGACTCGGATTCAGACATCGAGGCTGAGGAAGAGAACTTTATCGTTGCAGATGTGCATGATAAGGCGAGGATGAAGCGCGAGCTGTTGGGTGGTGACGACCATAATAACCACCACAATAACAAAAAGCGGACGACGAATGGCGATTGGGTGATCAGGCCAAGGAAGAAGAGCGTCGGGCCCGACGACGTGGAGATGGACGTGGACAGCGATGCAACAGAGGACGATGACGACGAGGATGAAGAAGAAGACGAAGACGCGGCGGATGGAGACGGGGTTGGTGGTGAGGCGGATGAAGACGAGACGGAGGAAGATGTCACCATGAACCCTGCCGCAGGTGTTGTCGGCGTCCCACCCCCATCGTCGTCGTCACAGCTTGGATTTGACGATGACGACGAGACGACCACGGACGATCAGAGACGCCGCTACGTCGGCGTTGCGACAGGCTGGTCGGACGACGACGACGAGTCGAGCTTCGATGCAGATCTGTTCTTTGCCAATCTGTCGGGATCATCTTCGTCCTCTGGCTCTTCTTCAGACGGCGACGACGACTTCTCGGACGATAGCGATCGCTCGTCCACCCCGTTCGCCTCTGCTTTTCATCATCAAAGGTCCAAATCTATGCCTGTGGGCGTTGGCGCTGGTTTTGGATTTGGTCTTGGTGGAAGTATGGGAGAAGAGGGCGACCAGTCGGACATCTCTTGCATGAGCGAGTGTACGGAGCGCTTTGGAGGCGCGGAGTTTGAGGTGACTGAAGGCTGGGATGGCCAGATCGTGTTTACGAATGGGATCCATGATGATAGAGGTCTGGTGGATCTGGAGTTTGAGGCGGATGCGTATCGGTTTGATGGCGGCGGGTTAGGGAGCAAAGCGAGCAGTGTGTTTGGGGATGATGAGGGCGAGCAAGGTGGAGATAGGAGACATCATGGGAAGGAGAGTTGGAGGAGAAAGAATCGTAACAGAAAGATGGCTGGTATGGGGCTTGGGATGGATATGGGCCTCGGGATGGGCATGGATATTGCTCAGGGTGCTGAGGAAGGGAGCGATGAAGATGATGAGATGTCGGAAGGAGGCTACGAAGAAGGTGATGATGGTGAGGGCGAAGGAGATACAACGGATGAAGAGCTTGTTGGAGAAGACGAGTTACCCAACGAACGCGCTATGCGTCTCTTCAGCCTACCGATGTCGGTCTCGGCTATCAACCCCCTGTCGACGATGAGCAGCCCAACTGTGAGCCCTGGAAGGAGGAGAAAGGAGGATGAACAGAGTAGGGAGAGGAGGAGGAGGAGATGGGGAGGAGAGTCGCCTTGCGCGTTGGATATCCTTCAAGGCAAGGTGACGTTTTGGGACTCGGATGAGATGGAGTTCGACGAGGAGGTCGATGAGTATGAATCTGCGGCCAATGGGCTTGGTGTGTTTGCAGGCACGTTGAGAGGCAGCAGCGAGAGCGCATCGGAGGTGAAGAGAGGACCGAGAAAGGGCGTCTTTGTTCCATCTAAGGAGACCAGGCAGGCAGTTATTGGCGATGACCATAAGGGCGCGGAAGTTCCTTCCCCGCATCCTAGGTTTAATAAAGGGAGAAAGGCGCGGTATAATACTGTGCGTCTTTTTCCTTTTTTTTTGTTTTCTTTACTTGCAGATGTTCATTTTCTTCTTATCATCAAGGTCGAGAGTTTGCTTCGCAGGCACCTGCGTTCACTTACCGCCTCGATCTCAAGCACCGCTGGCAGTGAGGCACTGTTATCTCCCTCGGGCGATGCCATGGGACAGAGTGAGCAGTCTTCTCTGGAAATGCTGTTGACCAGTGCTGCTGCCGCCGCGGCAAATGGTTCCAGCGAAGATGTGAAGCAGGAACAACAGCCAGAGGCAGAGCCTATTCAGCTGGACGACGTGCTCGATGCTGCGTTCTTGGACGATCCAGAGCCCTCTTCGTCGGCGATGGATACCACTGTGGTTGACGGTGGAGCAAACTCTGCTGATGGTGTTGGTCGCGATGCCTCTTCTTCCTCTGGTGTTGTCGGTCAAGAGCAAGGCGAGGAGCTCCAGTCTGTGAAGAACTTAAGCAGGTGGGACGTCATCTCTGTCGGCGCGTTTAGGCAGGTGAGGGAGAACGCGTGGCCCGAGGCGAATCGTCACTCTCTGCACACGCCTGGGTCGAGCGTGGATCTGGGTAGTGTGATCAAGAGCAGCCCGCTCAGCTCGATGGTGTGGCAAAACGCTGCCGGTGCTGCTGCTGCGTCATCGAAGGACAAGTCGTCATTGTCTGTTGGTGGTAGTGGTGGGCGGAGAGGCGGTGGACAGGCTTCGTCCTCGGGGGCGTCGTCTGGCTCGTTATTGCCTTCGGTGTTCAAGAGCGGAAGTGCCGGCAGTAGCAGTAAGAGCAGCAGTAAGGTGGCGAAGAGGAGACGCATTATGATGGGCGGATCGACGATGTCGTCGCCTTTGATTCTGCCCCTTGGATCTGGTTCGACGTCGAGCGCGCAGACGACGCCGAATGGGTCGAGTATGAACCTGGTTGCGGACAAGATGCACTATCAGCAGCAACAGCAACAGCAACAGCAGAATCAACAACAGCAGAACCAGAAGAGCAGGAAGGAGCTGAGACGGGAGAGGAAGCTGATGAAGAAGAAAACTACGTCGTATGGCACGCCGCATGTGCATGGCCACCATGGACATCAGTTCCATGCGCACCATGGCCATCACCCGAATTCGAAGATGAGGAGCGTTAGTAGTTCGCAGAGGTCGAATTTCTTTGCTGCTTCTTCTGTGCCGCCGTTGAATTTGTAGTCTGTTTATCTTCTATCCATCCATCGTTGATTCTCGCTTTTCACAAACATCGTCACCGACTGTCATTGTCGCCTCCTACACATCATGGCCAATGCTTACTCCTTTCCCAAACATCGTCATCGACCGCCATCGTCGCCTCTTACAAATCCAGGTCGACGTCTCGTTTTCTTCTTTTAGCAATCATCAACATGGAACGTAATTGGAACAACACACGCAACGTTTTGGCCCAAAAGGGTTTCTTGCATGTTTCAGTCCTCAATAACATACCATTTTTTTCCCAATCTGTTCATACCACTGTCCTTTTTTATAATTAATCCACCATCATCACTTCGCACCTTCTTGCGACACCACACTCTACTCATTATCAACCCCTTTTCTTCTCCTGCAAAATGCTTTTGGATCCTTAGTATTGGATGCATTCATCAGCCGCCAAGCCACAATCACGGCAAAAAGGATGCCTTTTGGCATCTCAAACACGCATATATTCACATAGCAGTTCCTTGGATCCCAATTCGCAAAAAGGTCCATTGGACGAAAGGTTTTCTTCTCCCAGCTCAGCTCTATCTTGCTCTCTCTATTGATCATGGTCCCGCCTTCCATGTATAACATCTTTTCTTGCTTGCTCTCTCCTCTCAAAAAATCGACTCTTTGTTTCTTGACTTGAAAAAATCCTGGGCGTATACATATGGTATACAATTATCACTTCCCTTCTTCTCCCATCATCATCACTACCAGCCCAGCGTCCATCCACTGCTATCCACCAATGATCATTAACGAAAGGCCGATTCGAACCAATTGTTGTGTTTCTACGAATGCTTACTTGTCTCTCAAATCAAAACTCCCTCGGTTCTCTTTTTTAGGTTTTTTTTGTCCATCCAATTCCAATCCCCCATCAACCACTTCGAGCGAGCAAACCGCTCTTCATTTTTCTTACTTCTATCTACCTACTGAAACATCCACGTCCCTCCCTCCTCCCCTTCCCGATTTTCTTTTGTTGTGTCTAGCAAGTTGTAACAGATTGTTGTCTATTATCTTATTTTATTCGTTTTTTCTTTTTCTTTTCATCAACTATCATCCACGGTCGATTATCATCATCATCATCATTAACCAATCCAATCCAATCAATCATCATTATTCCAATCCACTTGCAACATTCCCATCCCATCTGCGACGACTCTGACTTTGGCTTTCTTGAGAGAGCCAACAACCAAAATTGATACTTAATTCTGTTTTCTTATGTTTCTGTTTCTCTCTTTTTCTTTCTCGCGAATTCCAAATGTCCAGCCGACCGAATCGAATCGAACGTCATAAGAAGACTGCCTGCTGCTTCCCATCGCCATCCTCTTATTCCTCTCCCTCCTTTTAGTATGTATACCTCTTCTGACTTTCCAAGTCCATTGGGTTTTTAGACAGATAGATTATATATCTAGGACGGTTCGTTTGTACCTCACTTGGGCAAAGTACTCTTTACAAATTTTCTTGATTGAAAAGGGATAACAAGAAAATGGGGATTTTGAAGCACGCCGGTCATGGTCCCATCCTTGTTTTTTTTCGTATGTAGAAAATTGAATCACTGAATCAAAAAGATTTGATCTTTATGTTGATAATTTTTGAGTGTGTTTCGGTGAGGTGAATGTTGGAAAATGTTGGCAGGCTTTCGAACAGGAAGATTCCCACGAGTACCTTTATGGCGAAAAATACTAAATTGGCATTTTCTCTCCATCGCTCCTTGCTTTTGACCTCCTTTGAAGAAACTCGATACAACATATAACCATTATACGCACAATGTGCTGGGACTGAGATGACACTGTCTACTCCGTGGCTCACGATGACAGATTGGGAATATATGGGCTCCATGAAAAAGAATAAGGAGTAGGGTGGAAACCGAGGGCACCACTGTTCCATCTCGCCTCCACAGTTCTAGACCCAAGCCTCGAGAGTCTGAATGAAGGCATATACATGCCGGTGTAATGGATTCTACGGTTGTAATATCTGCGGAAAAGGCAAGGAATTCACACTCTCAACAACATGGAACATACGACATTATGACTGGACGCCATCTGCACGAAAGCATCGCACTTTAAGCTTCTATTAAATTCGACTTTGGAAAGAACGAGATACGCTCTATGGCCGAACATCCAAAAGTGACGTATTTGTTGCATGACCATTTTTTGAACCCTTCATCAGGGGCTCTCACTGACTCTCACAATTTCTTGAACACGGGCAAAGCAAGGAGTATCTATCGACTTTCCACTGATATAGGCGGAAAACCAGATGTTTCTCTCATACAACCCCTCCACAGCGGATAGGAACTCTTCTTCCCCTCCAGTTGCTGTCCCTTCTGTTACACCTTAAGTAACTTCAAATTTTTGACATGATGCCCGTGTGTTAGAAAACCATCCCAGCAAATGTCTTGTGACTCCATCAACCCCACATTGCGCAGTCATTAATATCGGTTCGTGGGGAAGAAAAAGAGAACCAAGTTTATTGCAGAAAGGCACATTTTTTGCCGACTGCGATGCACTCCTGGGCAGCGTAGAACTTCCAATTCCTTTCATTCGACATTCATGGATATAGCACAAAGTCTTAAGCTTGGAGCTTTGTGTTAAACCCTGTCAGAACCCGTTAGTGCTTGCCAAAGCTATCTTGGTAGCGCAGGGCTTTCGGTTTCAAAGCGGCTACGTGCCTGCCACTGCTACTATTTGTAGTTTCTGGCCCTTTCCTTCGGGTCTCTTTGACCTCGATCTCGCCGGACTGTTGGAAGTGTTTTTGAGCACATACTCAGGAACTTATTTCGACGGTAGCTTTCGTTCAAAGAATTGTGGTCGACCTCTTATAAGGACACACAAGGTTCATGGATCAATGCTAGAACGACGAAGATGTGAACAGTGCGTGATCCCATTGTCGCAGAGACCAAGCACGAGTCGCATTGTAAACGTACAAAAACGTAAAAATCTCGGTGAAATTAAAGACTCATCCCTGCCACAACCATACCAATGGTAAGTAACTCTTCTAAATGTTCGCGTCTTCATTTCACTGTTGATGGTCAGCCATGTTGCGTTCTACATCCACGAATAAACATGTCTATCACTGGAACCGTTAATAAACGCTTGCTTCTCACCCAAAGTCGATAAAGGAGCATCGGTTATTCTGCAGTTATCTCCGTTCTTAACAAAAACTATCCAGTATACTTATAATCACTCTTGCTTATTTACTAGGCGGGACGATTCTCCGAGGAAAGGTCCTTGTTGAAACACGTCTCGACTTTTACCAATCACAGTTGGGGAAATTGACCTAAATTCTACCTGAAAGATACAGGAGCAGAGAGGAGCAGCACCTTTTCTGCACACGATCACTGCTGGGATTTTTTCCTAGGTTGAATATGTGAAGCCGGACTCAAATTTTCGTGAAGCCGGACTCCCATCGAAACTCATCCCGAAAATATTCCTTTTTCACAGGAAAATCAGCTCTTGTACCAAGATCAAAAACATATCTCCCCGCGTGACCACAAATTCAGTCTCTATGAATTGCCGTCCGCTGATCTCTATTTCTAGTGCGTTCAAAAACTTGCACGTTTTTCTTTATTGCCGTCATGCCATCCCACTTCTACAACATCTATGTAAAAGAAGCGGTACAAATTTGCGCTTCTGAACACGTCGAAGCACAATGAATCACACACGCAAAAGCAGCGCGTTCGGAGCTTGCAAACTTTAAGTACCTGCAAATGTAAAATTCAAATACCGCGACTCGTTTCGTGCAGAGTATTCTTGTCCAGGCACTTTGAATGCCGCCTCCGCATCACGGGAATGTTCCCCACGGGGAAGCCGTGCTATTGGAGCTAATTGGGGCCATTTTCCTAATATTCCGTGATATTACATTGCGCACCACAGCTGACCCTCCGTCTCTATCCACAGTTTCCAACAGAACAAATAAAAGTTGCGCAGATCGCTCTTTTTATCCTCCACACTTCCATCAGTGGCTCTACCTTGGGTTCTTCCGAACACTCCTTCGGCTAAAGACCAATCAGATTGGCCTTGTGGCAAGATTCAGCAAAACTGCCCGCTGCAATGGCGTATTCGAGTAGTCTGCCAATCTTGAATCTGCCACTTTTTGCTCTAGAACTCCTCGGGCCGACCATGGGTAATGGTTTATAATCCAAAAATACCAAAACTCCGGAACCAAACAAACTGTCCTTACTTACCGCCAAGGGTTCCGCGATTAGTATGTGAATAATAATACATCCTGCATGAGATTGGGTATAAAGGCAGCTCTCGTCTGACTTTTGAAAGGCCAGTTTTTCACCCCGCTATTCCATAATCACTAAAGGCCTCCCGAAAATCATATTTTGTCATACCCTCAAAAACAATGTCATTCTCCTCATCCTCATCGTCGGAATCATACTCTCCCCCAAAGGCGTCATCGTCTCTCCAAAATTTTGACCCATTTGCGGTCCACCCATTCACCAACTGTTCTCAGGCTGGGCAAAGCAGCAGCACATTGTATAGCAGCAATAAAGCTTACGCCGGCGCTTATCCTGGCAATTACAATAACCAGTTCAACACAAACGCTCCTCAAACACCCAGCATGCCTAGCCCCAGTAGCCCTTCGCGCTCGCCATCGATGCCGTACGGATATCAGCAAAGGTCGACTGGGATATTTGAGCAATTTCAATTGCAAAAAGAAAATTCATTGCCAGAACTCGACGATGTTTTGAAGTCGAACAAGAGTCCCGTAAAGACGACGACCTTGTCGGGGACGTACAATCCTTCCAAGCCAATACCAATAGCTCAGCCACGCAAATTCTGAAGCTATTCTTCTTTCCACCGTTATTCGCCTCACTATTCGTTTCCGTATTCGTCTTTCCCCTAAAAGGGTGGCAGATCGGCCAGTGGCTCCTCCTTACGACTTCTAACTTCACGATAACCTTTCATCATCAAGAAAAATTCATTCAACTGCCCATTACCACCCTTCTCCGCCCTCACTATCCTTCAGGATGGACTAATGATCCTTTCCCCCTTTCAAAACAATCCATATTCCATATGTAACCCTAGTCAAAGATACCCTTGCATGATTTGTATATTGTATAAATAGTACATGTATACATACAGCGGAAGACCCTTCCATCAATCCAGGTTGTCATCGAATTGCTCTGAGATTTGCTAGTGTGTTTTCTGTGAAGTGTTATTCTTCGCACTTTTCATGAAACATAGAATTTGCGCCCCCTTCGTTCCTGCTGTCAATTTCGCAACTAATATGGGCCATATGGCAAATAAACTTTGTTCGTCAGCACGGTGAGGATTTACCCTGTACTGTACCTTTGCTATGGTTCTTTGAGCTGCTGATATAACGTTTATAGCACATGGTTTGTGCTGCATTCTGTCTCGATGGTGGTTTTAATATTTGGGACATGACCGCTGATGGATCAGTTTGATGGGAATCTCGAGACATGCAAATCGCAATCTCTACCTGGTGGGATTCCGACAACCAAGACGGTAAATATGCAAAGGAGGCAAGGTCGTATCGTGTTTACAAAACGTCCTATTCAAGCTAGACCAACATCGTTGTACTCCAAGGAAAATATCATATTGGGATGATGTCGAACCAGAAAGTAGCCGGCTGTCTTCTGGAAATTTTCAAATGTTCTAAGTGAAGGACATTACGTCTTGAAACGGGTCCATGGCCATGAACGGGTAACCGTACGTAGAACAGTCCAGTGGAAGTTGAGCCTCGTGGATCAGTGGAATAGGCGGTGACATCGGTGCCCCGCATAAAGAGACAAAAGCAGAAATAGAGTGGAATCGCTGATCAAATTGTTGGGTAAGAAAGGAAAGTCACAAACTGATCTGCAATCTGTATGTCATGGAAGCTCATTCGGTTTCCGTTCGCGATGAAGGTAGAAAATCGTTATTAAGACTTGTGAGAAGGGGGTCAATGAAGCTGTAGAACTCGTTGCATCTGAAAAGGGCACTGTCCTGCACGGTCTGAGTAAAAAGTAAGTGAATCTGATAACAACAGTGCCGGAGTAAGATATTCTTGACGGACATTAGGCCCCGAAGGGCCTGGATGACGTAGACCTACCTGATGTATACCACAAGACGACAAGCAGTTCATCTATGATTGCCATTACACCGTCAACCAGAGGTACGGGAATGCTTCACGGAATATTGACTTCTTGTCGCAGTTCTATGCCTGCCCATTCTGCAACGGTACAACCTGTGCTTTTATCACGCAAGCTTGAATCTGCTTGATGATACTTATGGATCTTCGGTTGATACTCGGCTTTATATAGGTCTACAAAACACCAAAGCTGCATTTCATCGATCGTCCACTTTCCTAGAGGTGGAAGCCAAAGCCATGCAAAGCCCTCGCCCACGAAGGACGGACAAGGTGATGGTAGCGGGTGCTTTATGCTTGTCCTTGATAGGAAAGGAGGATTGCCGGTATAAATCTGGGAAAGAAAAAAAAAGATTGTAGATTTTGAACCAAGGCCTCGGTGAGCAATATTTATTTGGATCTAAGATTTCAGGCGCGGTGTAGCAGATGAATTCCCGGGACTCACCAACTCCCAAGGCGCAAGGCGACTCAAGATGGCATTAATATCTGATCCACAGTTGAGGAATCAACAAAAAGGATCTCGAGATGTTTTACGCACATCAAAAAACGAAAAATAGGCGTCTGTTTCCGGAAACTAGGAATATCTACCTATCAATTCTACACGATGTGCACTGAGTTCGCATTGCTGGCCTTTACGGGAGTGCTGTTGTTGAATAGTAGACAATAGGTCCAATGGTAGGGTTTTTTCAATAGGAAATCGGGCCACGCAACATAAAATCATAGCGTTGAGACCCCTCGAGAGCTTCAGTTGTTATACCTTGCGATTGCCTCGTGAAGCAAAATGGGAGTCATTTGACCAGGATCTTGCGGTAAACAAATCACAATCTTTTGAGTAGAGATTCGAGTTCGGTAGAGGCTCGCGTTGAGTCATAATTATCGAGATACGGAGAAAGAAAAGCGTACATTTATTTATGAGGTAACCTTTCATATTCGAATCTTATTGAAGACGCGACACAGGCCGTGGGAATGTCATGTAATACAAACTCAGATGATCTGAGTTCGAACTTCGAACTTCGTCATTCATCGAGCTCGACAGAACGTTTAATGCAATCGGCTATGGATGGATACGAACCTGCGAACCTGTGCATTTTCTTGTGATTATAACCGCGATTTTCCCCCTCGAAATTTATGCTCGAAGCACTGAGATTCTGGAGCCGTGAATGCGATGTGAAGGAATCACCCATTCCCGTGAGTGGAGTATATCCTGGTGTCTGATGTACCAAAATGACTCAGTCGATTACGCTGAATCAGCTGATAAATAATAGTTCGCAGATTGAAACTAACAGAGAGCCAAGTCGGATAGATGGGCTTTTGTACCTAACAAGCTTTAACGGTTCTCAAACAGGAACGATGTTGCGGCCTGTGTCCAGCGCCAATCAAACGAGGATGGGCCCACTCCCAGGCACCGGCTCGGACCTGTGCAGACAAATCTCAATCAACGTCATCAGTACGGCGTTAAGTTAAATCCTCCCCTAGCGCTCACACTGACTTGGAATGATGAGTGAAGGATGAAGAATACAGAGGATCCAGGAACATTCTCTGTTTCTCAGCTCGGGAGGCTCGCGCTCACGCGATAAGATGTCGAACTCAAACAAGCACTGCACGGAAATTTGCTCCTGGCTGTGGCTGACTTGCTTCTCTCACTAGAGTCCATCGTTGGTTACACCAACTGAGCTTACAAGATTTACTGACTTCTCGGGTCTCAATAAAATGTGGTCTATTCGTTTTGACCATCAGGCTCGCCTTCAGCATTCATAAAGCTTAGCATGGGCTGGAGTACCGACTGCTCTGACATCGCAAAAGACATCTGAGACTCCTCGAGGGTCAGATTATTCCTTTTTAAGGTGCATCTAGAGGAGGGCATACTTTTAATATCGGATTTTTGTCAACTACTGGCGTTCAAATTTGGATGCGACGATTTTCAGAGGTCAATTACAATGCCCAGTCTCTTCGGAGCCGGACTTCTCTGGGGATGATTCTAGGGATGATGTTTACGCTGAATTGGATCCGCACAATGTTACAGTTGTGGGAGGTCAAGTATCCCATGTTGGGGAGGCAGGGTTTACACTTGGAGAGGGTGGGCGTCGCTCCTATTCAAAAAAAAAAAATCTCAGTTACATGCCACAGGATACTCTTGGATCACCAACCAGTACGGACTGACCGTTGACACAGTGACAGCATCTAAGTTTGTCAAGCCTACCAGCGAGGTAAAAACTGTGAAGCAGCAATCTGATTTCAGTCTATTTTTTTTGGTTTGAAGGTTCGTTTCTCCTGAATATCATATTCTATGATTCTCACTGATCATTTCATCTTAGGGTGGTCTTAACAACTTTGTAAATGACCTAATTTTCATCTTTTCTGACCATGACGTAGAATATATTCACAAAATTTACACTCAAAACATATCCATCAAGTGAGTGTCGTTAATTTTTCATGTGTAAGTGAATTAATGACCCATGGCGCGAATCGCGATAGGCTGATGCAGCGTGAATTGTTTTCCACGTGACCGTGCATCGTAGATTTAGGTTCCTCATCGGGATTCCGGAATCTGCTTCCACCTTCCAACATCAATGCGTCAAGGGTCTATGCTCCTACAATCTCATAATTCGCCTGAGTTCTGTCAGTCTCACTGCCTCCCTACGATAATTGAATTAGCTGGATGTGAGTCAGCCGTTGTCAAGTTCCTCTGCTTCAAGGGATCATTCTTTCGCCGGAATTGTACTGGAGCCATCTTCGCTTCCGAACTTACCAAACCAGCAGAACGCCTGGCTATATCCTCAAATTAAAAAAAAATATATATGTGAGTAATGTCTGAGTGAACGTGAGGCGCTTAAGTTGACAGCGCAGGCATATGTATGAAAATGAACTTTGGGTTTTTCTAGCATACACCTCTGTGATGATCCATAACCCATCCTATTATTCATGACTTAAGAGGAATTACGACATAAATACACCCTTTGAACCCGAACACCAAGATCGTGAACAGTGAAACATAAATCGATACACAGTCGCGTAACAGTGATCCGTACGAATGCGAGGTGTGGTGCGATTTTTATTATTTTACTCAAGGGTTTGTTTTCGGCGCTTCAGAACCCGAGAATAATAGTTGGATATAAAAAAGGACGGTGTGGTACCAACCACCGCTCAAAAACACCATTCTTGCCCTACATGATTAGGCTCAACGCCCTCGGGTCGCTCCTTTCTTTGGTAATACTAGTTTCGGCGTCACGCGACAGCCAACCCCCACGCGATCCTGTATGTCTGGAAATTCAAAAATCAATCTCGCACGCAAGCAGTGTGTACTATCAAGGTACAACTTTTCCCTTGATTTTGCTTTGTTTTTTCTTTCTAAAAATTTAATGAACGACAGGAGATGATTTGTATACGAAGGGGATTTCGCACTGGGCTACATCAAGCACCCAGAATTCAACCTGCGTAGTAGAACCCGGTACATCGTCAGATGTTGGTGCTATTGTATGACATTATTTCTTCTATTACTGCAATGATATGTGCACTAACCTAGACGGATAGCTTCGTATAGTGGGTCGGCATAAAACGCCCTTTGCGGTGAGCAACATCGCCTACTTTTTAACCATCTCGTACTTACACGTCCGTGTAGGTAAAAGGAGGGGGTCACGCCTCAAACCTTGGCTTTTCTTCGACGCCAGGTGTACAAATCGCAATGTCAAGGTTCTCCAAAGTGAACTTCAATGCGCGTGCTCAAACTGCAGAGATTGGCGCTGGCTTGCTATGGGATGATGTTTATGCTGCATTAGATCCTCACAATGTCAGTGTAGTTGGAGGCCGTGTCTCAGGCGTCGGTGTAGCTGGGTTTACTCTGGGCGGTGGTATGCTTATTTCTGAATATCTTCGAGCTTCTATGTGTCTAATTTTTTGTCATTAATATTTAGGTTATTCTTGGCTCACTAACCAGCACGGAATGACAATCGATACGGTCGTTGCATATGAGCTTGTTAAGCCCAGTGGACAAGTGGAGTTTGTGACGAAGGCGTCAAATCCAAGCCTGTTCTTCGCTCTCAAGGTTTGTTATGATACTTTCATGTGACGATCTCAATACCTCATATTTATATATTGCTAGGGTGGCTTCAATAACTTCGTGAGTTTATTATGCTCCATTCGCCGATACTCAGGTCGTACTAACCGACAGTCGTTGAAAGGGAATAATTACTAAATTCACTCTCAAGACATTCCCGTCGAAGGGCGTTTGGGTAAGTCATGTTTTCTTGTAAGCATTCTCTCTCCATCTTATATTACTTGCTTATAGGGGGGCTTCCAATTCATCGATGAAAACGGTATTGATCAAAATACCGTAGCAATTGCAGACTTCTGTGCGACAGTCAAAGATCCAAAAGCAAACATCATCTCAAATTACATATGGTTCAATGGCCAGGTAATCCTTCTATGCTGACAACGGAGGTTTTTTTACTGAATTCCTTACCTAGCGCATCGTTTCGCAAATTCTATTTTACGATGGACCAAATCCTCCTGCTGGAATCTTCGACAAATTGCTGGCTACACCCACTATGCTATCTGATATCTCTTCGAGAAATATGACGTCTTTCGTCAAATCAGTACCCGATAACGCTGGTCTCCGGTTCGTGCTTCCAATATTGTGATTTTGCAATTTGAGTAACAAAACCTGTTTGTATCATGAAGTGCTGCGTTCCATACTGTTCCTCTACTCAAGTTTACACCATCCCTCCTGAACGTGATTGCTAACGAAAGCATCGTATGTACTCTGACTTCTCATTTAATCCGCACCCCATTACTCACCAAGCATCGTATTAGTCCTGGGGTAACCAGCTAGCTTCCAAAAGTGGCGCTTTCATCTCTTATGCCATTGAACCATTCCAACCCGACATCTATTCTCATAATCCCGACAAAACTGCTTTCCCACCTGTCCGGTCGCAAGGATTCCTGCCACTGAACCTCTACTTCGGATGGGCTCTTGCTGAATTTGACAGTGACTTCATTGCTGCGTTAAAAGCGAGCGGAGATGTCATTCGAAGTGCTGCTGTGGCTGAAGGACAGACGAGCATTGTTGATGCGCCTCTTTATCCTAACTATGCCTTGAGCGATACCCCTCTATCGAAAATGTATGGCAAAAACGTCCCGGAGCTTCACAGGATCAAGAACACCGTGGACCCGAAGAACATAATGGCTCTTGCTGGGGGTTTCAAGTTCTAGTACAATGTTACCCTGTTTTCTTTCTTTCGGGCATGGTTCTAGTTATTTAATGTTTATTATATATAAGTACACATACACTCTCCTCAAACGCAAGTTGACTATCGTGCCATCACTACCCTATTTATTTATCAGCATCCCTTTCATTAAACCTGTAAATTTATAGTCGCGCGGACGCAGCATTGGTGCGCTTTTTAGCCAGCGTAACCGCCTCTAACACAGACTCTTCCAGCACTTTTACCACTGTGCGCACATCCTGACCCTCATTGCCCACTACGCTCCATCCCATATGGCCAATCCGAATATACTTGTCCTTGACCTCTGCAACAAGACCACCGGCCATTACCACCCCACGTTTCCCGACGCACGCTAGCACGTCTGCTGCTGTAAGCGGCACGCCAGGAATCTCTGGGACATATAACGCAGTCATCCCGTGCGCCCGACCTGCAGGCTCAGTGGCCACTTGCGTCATCCCGAGTCTCTCGCCGGTGCGTTTGATGAGGTCGCTGGAAGCGGTGTGGAGGGACAGGCGGGTGGATAACGAGACTGATCCTCTGGTAATTTCGAGCAACGAAGCATGGTATGCCCGTACAACGTTCACGGCGGGAGTACCAAAATAAGCTGGTTTATTCTGGTCGTAGGCTCTCATGATTGGAAGCCATCTACAGGGGCGAGCATCAGTTATGTGTGAATATGTTGTATATGAATAGCAATATGAAGAAAGCGGACATTTACTTTTGCCAGCTGGAGTAGAACGAACCACTCTTCACACCGCGCTTGATCCTGTCTTCAAATGCGCTGATGACGCGTTGGCTTGCAACGAGGATGCTCAAACCAGGGGGAGCACCTAATCCTTTCTGACTTGCAGTAAGGATTACATCCAAACCCCAAGCATCCATCTGTACATCTTCGGAAGCGACCGAGCACACAGCATCCAGCACGACGAGCGTTTCTGGGCTGACGCGCTTTACGCAAGCCGCAATAGCGCGTGCGTCAGAAAGAACACCTGTTGAAGTGTCGACGTGGGTGATGGTGACCATTTTGTAATGTCCCTTCTTCGACCCGGTAGTTTTTTGAGCTTCCTTGAGTGCTTTTTCAATCTCACCCAAGGGTACTGTGCCCCCTAAAGCAGACTTAAGCACATCGACTTTTGCACCATAGGTCTCTAGACTATTGACACAGATATTTGATCGCTTGTTACTGGTGGAATTGATCAAACTTGCATGTAGACGCACCATTCTTTAAACCCATCACCAAAATACCCAGTGCGCAAAACGAGTGCACGATCGCCTACTTCTACGAGATTAGCGCCGACTTGATCCCAACCGAATGTGCCGCTACCAGCGAGGATGAAGACAGTCGAAGATCCATTGGCTTTGACTACTTCTCTACATTGACAAAATAAGATATCGCTAGTACTTAACAGAACAGAACGTACCTCGTCATGTGGATAGACTCCTGGAATATCTTCACGAACTCAGGAGACACATGAGAGAGGGGTGCCAGTGCAAGGCTTTGCTGCACCGAAGGCGACAAAGGGATCGGACCTGGGATACTAGAAACACCAAGATGAAGACAAGATCAGATCCTTGGAATGATTGTCATAGATGAGCTGACATACGCAAGGAGTTTTTGAGAAGGAACGGCCGTCATGTTGAATGAACGTATAGATGTTGTTAGACTGTGCAAGTGGTAAGAAGGAAAGATCTACGTTGTCGGCCGTTGAGTGATTCTATTTCCTCGATTTCGGCAGATTGAAATAACTTCCATAACGCATCAGCCTCCGATGGCTACTTTGACTCGGCGTAGCTTGATCCCCTTGGGAAATATCGAGCTTCTGGATCATTTGACTGCCGCCTCACACTACACATGTACCGAAGACTGCCCGTGAGTTGTCTGCGGTTCACCGGTTCAATCCTAGGACCACAATTATGAGCATTTGTGTCATTTGCATTTTAGGTCATTTTCGCTGATCATTGTGATCCCGAAAGCCCGCTCATGGAGTCGTAACGCGGTCGGCTTATCCTTGTTACAACTCATATCTAAAACATGGTTAGTAACGCATCTATTCAAGAGTATCGAAAACCATGATCACGATACGCCGGCTAGACAATAATGTCTTTGTCTCGATCCAAAATCGACCAAAGTATATCGTAAACCGTTGACGAGGCTGGAAAGCAGCATCAATTCAAAGTAAGAGTACGTACTGAGCAAATGGTTCATTCTCTCAGCCTTAAGCTCTTAGCTTTCGGGCCGATTCCACGTGTTCGTAGGCTCTCACGTGTTTACTAATTTAGGTGTCTATTCTTAGTAACTTTCCAACTCGCTTAAGTAGTTCTGTGCGCTACATAGAATCAACATACATAGAATGGGAATAAAACTGGGCATTATTCTTGGCTTACATGGTTTTTACAGCTGTTTTACTTGTAATAAGTCAACAACGTATATCCAGAAGTCCGAGGTCTCATTGAGATTCATATTTGCAGTCATTCTATTTTCATTTCTCATAGTAAGATCTGTGGGTGTATTCCAAAATTTACGTATATACTAACGTATCTATGCATATTCATATCCAGTGCAGAGTAGTCCAGAGTTCGCATTTTTCGTATTTCGGTTAATCCGGTTATTCAAGTTACCGAATTGTAGGAACATATAAATAGATATATTCCCCAAAAATAGCCCATGTTTTCAAAATGGTCAAAACCTCGCTCGGTTCTTGTACTAGGAAACACTATCAATATGATCTGAAAGTATCGCCGGATTCAATATGGCAGTGTCGTCAAATACAGTAACCCAGATTTCTTTCTTGACACAAAACACTTGTACGAGTGATATTGAACTTTTGTCGAACCTGATGAAGCGCAAGATTGGGTGAATTGATTTTTGTCCTATGCGTATGTCTTTGAGCGGGGATCAAGATCACTTAGATAGCCAGATATAACATTAATAGTTTCAGCTGTACTGCATCAATATAATATAAACATATGTGGATAGTATGTACCACCCAAAAAATAGTAAAGTTACTTGATAGAAAAGTTCCGTCTTATCCCAAAGTCAACAGAAATTAGTACTTGTTGTTAGCGGTGCTCGTGAGGTTGGCATAAGGGAAGACTTGAATGCATCCAGAATCCTTGACACCAAGGAAAAGGAATTCCAAGTTGGTGTTCAATGCGTCGAGCAAGACGCCAGAGGGGTTAGGATAGAGTCCGAAGATGGTCTTCTCGACAAAGTTGGTGTAAAGGAGGCAGAAGGTGTTGAAATCAGCAGAGGTTGGGTCGACGGTGTAGCTGTTGACTTTGCCACCGACATTCCCTCCTGGAGCGATGAAGGCACCCGCTGCGACCTGATCAATGCCGTCGGCGCCTTTAGGGCTACTGGCGCGGAAGAAACCGTCTGGCATACGGGAGTCTTGGAAGAATCCACGGGCAGTGACCATGTCCAGTTGACCATCGTTTTGTCGACCGTCGACGAAGAAGTTTATTGGGAATGTAGACTCTGCGTATGCGGTGAAATACCTGGGAGAGACGAAGGAGAAGGTTGG
>Ga0247779_1000635_pt1 | contig 20232 bp, 20 predicted proteins | sample UWRJL221509R5_FD_179925 | JGI IMG/M metagenome (GOLD analysis project Ga0247779, IMG submission 179925) | Plant litter microbial communities from Arlington Agricultural Research Station in Wisconsin, United States - UWRJ-L221-509R-5 | ecosystem: Environmental > Terrestrial > Plant litter >... | reverse complement strand
CGATCTGCATGTTGTATTTTATGACGATAAAATCATTGACACTCGTCCCGCAAGCAAAAATCCTGACGATGTTGAGGGTGAATTGATCGTACCCCATCCCAGGGTCCAAGAAAGGGAGTTTGTATTGAGACCTCTCAATGAGTATGTATTTCTTTTTTTGGGGTCTTTGTTGTTACAACTAAAGCAATATTCCCTAAAAGCATGATCCCTGAATACGTCCACCCTAGTTTGAAGAAGAGCATAGCCACCCTTTTTAGAGAGGTCTGTACATCGTCTAGTGCTCCAATGAACAAAGTGATCCCATTCCCTCGATTACCGATCTCCTCCCCATCCATAACTTTATCGGCATCGCATATACCCGACACTCTGACCCACTGGAAATATCCTTCTACCATACATCCTTCCTCGACTCAACAACCGGGGTTCCGCAAGACTCATGTAATGGCGACACTCAACACTACCCCGGACTCATTCTCTGACGGTGCACAACACGACGCGTTACCCGCTGCTCTGAAGTATGCACACTCGTCTGTGTCTGCCGGTGCTACTGTCGTTGATATTGGAGGGTATTCAACTCGACCTGGTGCAGCCTTCGTTAGTGTCGCTGATGAGATCGAACGAGTGGTACCCGCTATCAACGCAATTCGGGATGCTGAGACATTGAAGAGTATCATCTCAAGAATAACTGATTCAACAGACGGTGCACCCGCTGCTTTTGATGTGACAGACGAGGCTATTCAAAAAACGACGAATGTACTCATCAGCGTCGACACATTCCGATGGCAAGTTGCTGAAGCTGCTATTAGAGCCGGTGCGAACTGCATCAATGACGTATACGCTTTTTCTGGTGCTTCCCCTTGGTCTCTTTCTGAAGCGGATAAAGATGCAGAGGACGAGTCGATGGACAAGATGAAGGCTCTCGCTAGAGAATATGTCGTCCCGGTTATTTTGATGCATTCCAGGGGGGATGCTGGGAAAAACAAGGATTATACCCAGTACGATTATACTCTTGGTGATGGTGATGGCCTGGCCACACTTGAAGGCGTTCGAGTCGAACTTGGGAAAAAGGTTGATAAGATCGTGCGTGGAAAGGGAGGCGTGAGGAGATGGCTGGTCATCGTCGATCCTGGTGTGGGCTTCAGCAAGACATTGGAGGGCAATCTGGAGGTGCTGAGAAATGCGAAACAGGTTGTTGCGGACGTAATGGTGGGACGTACGTTCCATTTTATGTCCCCTTTCTCTTCTGTATATTGATATACTTTAAACTCTGTCAAGGACCCAAACCGTATAGAAACCCATTAACCGGTTATCCACAACTTATAGGAGCCTCCAGGAAATCGTTCTTGGGGACTATCCTGGCACAGGATCCCCTTGGACGAAAGACTGAGCCGAAAGAACGATCTTGGGCCACAGCCGCTGTGGTAACATGTGCTGTTCAGCAAGAAGCCTTGATCGTACGGGTCCACGATGTCCAGGAAATGGTGGACGTCGTCAAAGTGGCTCAGGCATTGTGGGGATAAGCAAGTGGAGATTTTGAGGTAGCGTACGGTTATTCATGAGTCTTGTGTTAACTTTTTTTTTTACGTTGGAACGTTGATACTAGAGTTAAAGGCGATTCAATGTCTCTTTAATACTACTATAAATTACATTTTAGCTCGGGGAAGAAAAGTATGGGTATGCTTAAATAGATATTTCAGTGTCCTTTATCGTTCTCCTTCCTGGCTGCTCTCTTGCCCTTCTGCTCATCAGAATCTACATCTTCATAATCGAGGCCTTGTGTACGTTTACCATTGATGGCGTTGACTTTGCGCTTTCCATTCCCATTCTTCCGACTCCCTACAAGGAGTGCATCGGATAGTTCTTCAACACCACCCTTGCTCTCGTCCATGGTGTCGCCTTCGGAAGATGACTCAGACTCAGATTCGGTATCTTCGCCTTGTAAATCAATTTCCCCTTCACCATCCTCATCGCCTTCATAGTCTTGGGCGATCCTTCCTATTTCTGCTCTTAGGGCTTTCCGTTCGCCGACAATGTCTATCCAGCGCTCGATGTCCAGACCGCGTGCTTTGTAAAGCGCTTCGCGACGAGCTGATATGCTGCTTGCCAACACGGATGTATAAGAAACTTCGCGGCCACGGTAGAGGAACCTATGAGTCGATACAGGAATGAGCGTTTGTTAGGTCATGATGAGCACAGAGAATGCCTACCAGAGATATCCTAGGATCACCATGGACAAACCAGATAGATAGGTAACAGGTTCCATCACGTCCCTAAGAGAATGATATCGTTGGTTCGGTGGCCAGGAGAAAGTAGTAGAAGACGTACCATCCGTAATCCCAGAATGTCAACCTTGCAACGGTGGCCCAATAGACAACAAGCATTCCGAAGCCCCCAAGTGCCATTTTACGCGCTCCTGCATGAGCATCCTCGTCGCACTTTGCTTTGAGGTCTTCCAGTTCGCGTAAATTGGCTTCTATAACTTCAAGTCTCCTTCTTAGGAAACGCGTCCTGTCAGCAAATGTCGGCACCGCGACGGTTATATGTGTTTCTGTGATGCCTTCTTCTTTGGCTTCCTTCGCTTCTTGTTCTCTATCTATCTCTACGAACCGCGAGTTCTCATCTGTTTTGGGAAGAACGCGTCTTCTGGCAGCTTTGGGTCCATAAGATATGCATATGGTAAATTCGGCGGAACGGGCTGCGTCGCGAATGAAGTCCCCTAAGTCGGTAGAGTCGGACCACTGGAATACCTGACCTTTAGAGGTTGTGTTTCTGAAAGATATGGATGGCGTCGCGGGAGATAGAGATCCTAGGATGAGCTCACTGACGTGCGATAGAGGTTGAGATGGATGTAGCAGGATGACGGTTGGTGGTACTGATACTGTTTCCTTATCTCCATTTTCAGGCTCTATTCTTGTGTTAGAGGGGTGGGATATACTTCCAAGCGGTAGTATTAGCTTGAATAGATGAGACGAAGTTGGAGACAGTTTTCCTGTTGATTTATTAGGGTTTGGGTGATAAATAACAGACATAACACGAGCCTCTGGTATTTGTAACTCCTTCAAATTCATCATCTCTCCCAAGTCTCCGTCCAGCTTTCATTTTTTCGTTATCCCATCTTGCCCTTGGTGAAGCTTCTGCAATAAAGTGAGAATGAGAGACGTCAACCTCCTTATTCCGACCTCCTGAATGCCAGCACTTGGAGATTATTGTCGGCCTTGACGCTGTTAGAGCGTGGTGCTTGAGATGAGCGCGGGTCGTGCTTACAAGACTTTTGCTGAACATCTAATGGAAGAACATGAGGATATGTTGTGCAAGTGCATTCATTCCCCAGAGAAGACGTCATAATGGGGAGTTCGGTCAAGTCAAATCGGGTGATTAGCCGATCACGGCTGATGCGGTCGGCATTTAGCGAAACCTTAAGCTACGAAACTGTACAGTTTCCAGTCATTTCTCATCACCGCCTACAACGACAACCGCATCCTCAAGACAACATGGGAAAAGGTACTGAACCTTTGTTCATCGTCCAGCTGAACGTTTTCTAACGACATCATGCCCTCTGCACCCGGATAGTTCACGGCTCCCTCGCCCGCGCTGGTAAAGTCAAGTCCCAGACACCAAAGGTCGACAAGCAAGAGAAGAAAAAGACCCCCAAGGGTCGTGCTAAGAAGCGCATTCTCTACAACCGCCGGTGCGTCTGCTGGATGTTGGGATTTTTTAGGCGGGAAACTGATTAATGGTGGATTCTGCAGCTTCGTGAACGTCACCACCCTGCCAGGCGGCAAGAGGAGAATGTGAGTGTTTTTGTTCATTTCAAATCCTTGGATTTTTTGCCTCCGCTTCCACCACATTGTGTGATGATATCCAAAAACACGCATAGTTCACACTGAAACTCTCATGTTGATACTTAGCATCTAAAGTCTTTCGCTCCTATCTGACTCCATCCATCCATCTTTTCATATATATCTATCGATTTTTATGCTGACTACGGAATACATTATAGGAACCCCAACCCCGAGAAGTAAAAGATTCCCATTCCATGTTCATGATCTTGACGGCCACCCGTCGTTGTATCTTGCTGGCGTCGATAATAGGATAGAGCCGTGTCAGCAATCGGGCAGTTAGTTGGGCGCTGTCTTTTCGCTTTTTTATTGCTTTTCTTTGCATCATCATTACCCTCGCATACGCTACATGCTCGCCATATGCCCAATTCAATTCTATGATCCAGGCTTTTCCCATCCGGAACTTGTGCTCAAGAATTTTGTGACTATGAGTCCACCATCCATTTAGGACTACAAGTCGACATCACTTTCTTAGATTGAATGATATCCACATCGGCTCTATACCCATGTTCAAAATCCGCGTGCTTTCAAGATGAGTCGAGGGATTTTGTATTCGGACAAGATAAAATTCCGTAGTTTGGGAAAGTTCATTGTTATCCATAATCGATTAGTCCTGACATCATAAGTCACTTATGCTGAGAGGTGACACTGGCGCCAGAGTCCAGATATCCCAATTCCATGTAACTCTGTCAAAGCAGCAGAACAGTACCATAATTTTCGTATGTATGTGAGCTTTATATGTGCACACTGCCAATAAACGTCGAATTGACGGACGTCGGAGAGTACTCGGACGTCACCTCGGTGAAAGTACTGTGGAATCTGGATAAGGCACGTGAATTGCGTAAATGGTAACGTGACGAATAGCTTGTAACGTGTCACCCCAAGCCTCTCATCGTCACCCCACTCCCCAAACTTCAAAGTGACTTTTCTTTTATAATTCACATCTCAGGTTTCCCATTTCTCTGACCACTTTGCCTGACTTCCGTGCCAATTCTTCGAAATCCTATCTGGAGTAACATAAAATGTTCACCGAAGAATTGAAGGCGTTCAAACGATTGGGATTCCGTCATGTAAGTTTCAGTCTCCAGAAATTATGTGGAACAAACTGTCCTTACATGTCTTTTGCACAATAAAGGTACTATTACAAGTCCTCAACTTTGCTTCTGTAATTGCATCTGGTTTGATGATTTGGAAGGGTCTCGGGATCATCACCAATTCGGAATCACCCATCGTCGTAGTGTTAAGGTATTATCCTTATTTCCTAGACAAATGTTGGCACCAAGGAAAGTTCCTGACACTGAGCTTCTTAATATCTGTATAGTGGCTCAATGGAACCTGCATTCTACCGTGGTGATTTACTCTTCCTCACCAACCCGCCAAACCAGCGGTACCAGACGGGTGACATCACTGTGTACAAGATTCCTGGAGCCGACATCCCCATCGTCCATCGTGTACTAGAAACTCACGACGTTGCACCTAAGAAGACAAAGGCATCGAAGAAGAAGGACAGCACTGCTGCTGCTGCGGACACGACGGTGGTGACGCTAGACCACCAACGGTTGTTAACGAAGGGAGACAATAACTACGTTGATGATATTGAGCTGTATCAGGGTCTGGAATGGCTGGAGAGAAAACATATCGTTGGGAAGGTTAGAGGGTGCGTATAGCTTGGTTTTTTGCGTTCTTGTTCCGTTCCGTTCCCCAGATTAACTTGAATCCATCTGCGTCGTATAGGTTCCTGCCTTACGTTGGATATGTCACAATTGCCATGGTGAGCTATTTCCCCTTCTGCGACCCTTAAATGTTGGTATAAAACACGTCTGATATAATTCTTTGCCTGTGGTGGTAGAATGACTTCCCCCAACTGAAATATGCTTTACTTGGTGGGCTGGGACTTCTGGCTCTAATACAAAGAGAATAAAATATTCGCTTGTCGCCTTCTGATTCGGTAACAGCTCTGTATACCCTTTTCATGTACTATCAGAATCGTTATAATCTCACTGACGATTACGAGCCTTTTTTATTGAGACCGCCTTCGACATGCTGCGAGTGCTTGAAAATGCTATGCAATTAATCTGTTGGGCTGTTTGTGACATGGAGGGGATGAGCAAGGAAGATGGTGTAATGTTATCGTAAGGAATATTAAGTACAATAAATCAGGCTAATAAATTATTCAGTCTTGTTTCAACAGATCTTTGAGGCAGTCGCGTGCTGCAGTCTGTTGATGCTACTACTGAAGGACGCGTCAATCGGTAACATATGTTCTCTTGAAGGCATCTTCAATTTGAAAGTGGAAGATTCGGATTCGTCGCTGTTATGATTTGTCTCGGCATCACGATAGTATGTCTGGAACTCTCCTGCCTCTGTGTAAGGAGAGAATTTCCAGTAGCTGAAACATAGAAGACGTGTCAGGAACCATATGGCCATGATAGAGGCAGCAAAGCTTGACGGTAAATGATGCTTACTGGCGGTGTAGGTGGAAACCGACGTGGTTGACGACCCAGCGCATAGAGGGCGGTACGATTGGCTACGTACAAATTTTAATGGTCAGGCGGACCGCCCGACGGGTCTTCAAAGCTTCAAGATCAAATGAAAATCCACTCACCCAGTCTGAAGCATCCTCTTTATTATGGTTGGTTATCATGAATGGGATTAAAGTGTGAGTATCCTTCCAACGATCTTTGTTGTGCTCTTCTATGTCTGAAACGAGCATTGGCTTTATTATCATCATTATTGAAGACACGAAGGGAATAATACATACTATGGGCCAGATCTCTTAGCTCCTCTTTTGAAAGGGTGTACAGCGTCTTGGGACAAAGCGTCACAGGCTTGAAAAACATTTTCAACAAATTGATCAAGAAGAAAATAATCACCGTGAAGTACCTCTGAATGTAAATGGTCCACGAGCTTGATGCCCAACTCTGCTCGAAGGCACAATATCTTCTCGCTATCATATTCTTGTTTTTCATCATGCACATCCCGGAGGTACCTTTCAAATGCGTCCAGCGGCTTCTCAAACGCAAGATGTTGCACGACGTTCGCGCGCATGTCGACTTTCTGGTTTTGTGTCTCCTGGAGGCGGGGAAAAATAACATTTTCTTGGAGTTCCTGGTGCGTCATGCGAATCATCGAGGCGCATGCGAGCCCGTACCCTGCAAAGTCCTGTACGTCCTCTGGAGCGACAAGGGGCGCGTTCAGCCAGACCGAGTTGAGCGCCCGCAGGATGACGTTGTGCGATAAAGCGAGATCGGTGGAGAACCATTGGGAGAACTTTTCGGGGTCGTGAAAGTCGCAGGTGGTGTTGGTGATTGCTATTAGAGGGTAGGGTCCTTCAGCGTCAAAGGAGACAACGGACATGGTTTGATTCTTATGTGTACAGTTTTCGAGTGTTCTCTGGTTAACTTCTTGGAATCAATATCAAGTATGTCAACTCGTTTAATAGAAGAGATTCTGGCACTTGAAACGCCAAAGTACTAAAACATTTCCAAGAAGTTAATTAATACAGAACAACAGCTTGGAACGCATCATCAGCCAATTGCTGAGCGCTGAATGATTTGTAAACTGGAAACAAACCCGAAATACTTGCCTGAAACCCGACATAGCATCGGAAAAAGGCTTCCCAAAGAGTCCGAGAGCGTAGGGCTCATAGGTCGGTTGAATTTCTTTTCCTTGAGCCACGGCAAAATGTACGTCTAATTTTATACAATTACCACTTGTTATGTCCCTATTCTTTATGTAGAAAGCAAACAATTGCAGGAAAGTAAAAGAAACCTTTTTATATAAGAATATACTAAAATTTACAGCAGACCCGCAGGTGAAGGTACCATATACCAGAATGAATGAATGAAAGCAGTCCAATAATACGTAAGAGTAAGTAGTATGCGAAATAGCTGGTAAGTAAGTAAATAACGAAAAGCGGTTTAGTTGTTTGTGGTTATACACTGATGTACAATTGGAATATCACTGGTATTTTTATGCCGGAGCAGCAGGCAAAGGGAGAGAGAAAGAGAATAATCGAGAAAGTGGATGATAATAAAATAAGCTATAGTGAATAAGGAGGATAGAGGTAGGTGGAATGAGTAGTTAAATATCTCAGGATGATCTTTTGGATGGGATGGATATGTATGTAAGCAGGAAGACGGCTAAAGGAGAGTCAGGGTGCTGGAAGAAAGAAAGGAAGGGAAGGGGGCGTATGCTGGCGTATGGTTTGTTGAACGAACACGTGCAGTATCCTGCCATCATGAGTAAAATCTAAAGCTTTCCTCGTTATTCCAGAAAGTCTGGTTGTTTTGCATCCCTTGGGATTGTTGCGGATGTTGATGTTGGTGTGGTTGTTCATGCTGACCAGCGGGCCACTGCGAAACCGCATTGATGCCCATCGACAATGATTGCGGCAAAGCACTAGCACCACCATGCTCTTCGTACACCTGCCTTTGCCGCGTTTGCTCGAGTACAAGCTGTTGATCGTGTATATGTCGACTATCCATGCTGGGCTTCATACCAAACACGCTACTGGGATACTGTTGTTGTTGCTGCCGGCCAGGTTTATCATGCGCAACAACCTCAGACATCGTCGACGACTGGCTACTCATCCGCGTATTCTCCGTCGGTATGATACTACCATGGTGAGCCAAGCTAGTGGCTGTCGGCGTAGATCCATAAGCGCCATTAGGGTTAAACGGGCCAGATGTCTGATAATACGACAATGAACCTGGAGGAGGTGGAGGAGGTGGTGGTCCACCAGGCTGGGGACCAAACACGGGTGGTGTAGGCCTACTACTATTCCCACCGTTAAAAGTGGGTGTAGGCGGATGTCCCGCCGAGCTTGCGTTGCTCGCAGGCGGAAATGGGGAGCCAGAAGACGATGGGGGTCCATTGGAGTTGGAGAAGGGGCTTGAAACGGAGTTATACGACGGCAGTGACTCGGCGGAGGAAGGAAGCGGCGCTTTATCATACGTCGTTGTCGTCGTCAAAGAGTGTGATTGCTCATACATGGTAGGTGAATATTCCTGGCTGCTGCGAGGCGCATATGATGCCTGTTCTGGGGAGAACGGCGACGGCTGTAATTCGGGACTGGGACCTAAAATGTACCCTGTCGCCCCCGAGGAAGGTTGCAATCCATCCCGATGAGGTGGCCCATACGAGGCTGGGTATTCACCCTCAGAGAGCTGTCTCTGACGTTGCTGCTGCTGGAGGTGGGGATCAAAGTGAACTTGACCATATGAAGGTGAACGGGAGCGCTGCTGAGGCGTTTCCGCAGACATAGATGATTCCGCAACAGAAGACATGCTTTGTTGACTCTTTTGTTTTTGCTGTAGCTGGTACGCCAAAACAGATTCTGCTGACGTCAAGGAACGAGGTGTGGAAGTCATTGAAGAAAGGGAAGGACCATTCGTTGTCGTAGTCACAGATTGAGTTCGTGACCGGTTCATGGCGTCTTTGCCTGTCCGAATTCGGATTCCTACAGAGGGGTATGTATGCGACTTCTTTGCATGTTTCTTTTCTTTTTCGTGATCCTCCTTATTTATATCTTGAACACCAGAGCCACGCCTAGTGGAGACGGGCGTTAAGGCATCTGCCAGCTGGATCTGATGCTGCTCGGTCCGCGGAGGTTGAGGTTGATATTGATCAGACGGAAATTGTTGATCTGAAAACGAGGAACGAGAGGATAATGCAAAAGGAGAAGTGCCTAGTATGCCGCTCTGTTGTTGTTGTTGTTGCTGGGCCACAGAAACAGTGGAATGAAGGTAGATCGGACCTTGCTTTTCGGCACTGGTGTCTAAAGACCCTCTACCAACTAGGTTGGTGTCCCCATGAGCACCGTCATCGATTCCCGGGTTCGTCAAAGAAAGGTCATGCAAATTACCTGTGTTGGCACATCTAGTTAGCAAATGTACGCGATAAAAACCGCAAAAAGTAAACTTACTATGTGAAGAGGAAGGATCGCTGACATCCACTCGACTATGTTTCCTCTTCAAACTTAGGTTGCTGCCACGATTGGATAGTATGCGCTTAGCAAGTGCGTCAACGGCACTCTTTGGTCCTTCACCCAGCGACTCCCCAAAATCCAAGAGCATATCAATACCAACACCAACATCTTTCATAATACCGCCTCCTGCATCAGTCGAAGAAAGCGCCCGGACTTTCTCAGTAAGTCCAGCATGAGCGCAAATAACCACCGCATTAAGAAGGACCTTTTCTAGAGGGTAAAACTCAAAGAAAGTGGGCAAAACATTTGTCGTGCCGCTTGATGTCGATTCATTGTTAGAACGAATGGATTGTGCCGCGCGTAGTATCATCTGGGCGGCAGATGCGGCAGCCTGCGCCGCAAGTAAAGTCGGTGGACCTGATGATAAACTAATTCCTATTGCTCCTGCTCCTGCTGGAGCAGAGGTTGATGCCAAATTTGGATGTAAAAAGGGGGCATAAATTTTGACCACGAGCAGGTTCGCCAAGATTGCCAGCTCACATGCCTGGGCATGCAGGGATGCGTCCGCCGAGATAGTACCTGGCACTTGGAGTGCAAGGGGGAGATCTGCTTGCCAGCGTCTGATCTTATCTTCGAGGAGCGCGGCGTTATCGTAGGTGTACCCGCAGCAGCAATTGGGACTAGTGCTCTGTTGCTTAATTGCATGTGCAATTTGTGTTAATCTGTATAATAAATCATTTTTTTAGTCAGTGGAGATGAATATATGCGCATAAAACAAAAAGGTAAAGGACGTACCTATAACGAGAGCCAAGATAGCCATCTTCGTCACTTTCAGGCGTTAGGCCTGATGCATTTCCGAATGAGTTGCTGGGATTTCGTTCGCTGTCGTCAGCAGCATTCCCTTCTAGCTCGGCATCATTCTTAAGCACAGCACACGATGGTAAGCTCATCGAAAAGGAGTTAGAAGGGACGTGTAGTGGATGGCCCAATGTATCGGTTGTAAACCTGAAAATAAACCACAGGAAAAAAGAAGGGATTTCAGTACGTAATTCCATAGATAGATAGGGGATTAAAAATTTTGAAGGGAAAAAAAAGAAGAAAATAGACGAACAAATCGTAGAACACGACCTCCCAGAGCATTCTCTTCTTCCATTCTTCTCTTGTATGCTCTTTCATTGCTTCTTTTTCTTTCTTCCCGCGACTTGAAGAAGAAAAGGAAGCGTTCGTACCACTCGTAGTAGTCTCGGGACTCGTAGTGGGTTTGCTCTTTCGACTAGAAGCACCGTCTCGCCCAAGACCAATTCCGCGGGCGATGTTCACCATTTTGCTGACCTATGTTGGGGAAGAATGTGCGTAAAAAGGTCAAAAATAAATAAATAAAATAACGGAAAGAAATGAACGCACAAGAGCCTGAATCTGCGAGGGATTTGAGTTTATCTCAGCCTCGGTTGTGCCTCTATGGCTCTTTGAGAGCAGGATATACTGCATGCCCATGAAGCAAGCCAGGAGATATTGCAGACGTTCCGCGTCGTAAGCTGCAGCATTTGAAGGCCCGAATGATGTTGTGTGGGTATCCCAGACACCTAGAGCTTGTTGTGATAAAGCGTAAAAGAATGCAGGACTTTGGGTCGCGGTGGTGCCAGAGTTTGACTCATATGATGGTGAAGAAGAGACGGCTCCAATAGCCAATGCCGCACACATACTCGCAAAAAACGTGAGCGTGCGGTGTTCGTCGAACGCTTCCTTGCCACTCCCACTCCCATTAAGCTCGTCCATTTCCACATCTTCAGTCGACTGCTGTAGTCCAGGAATGCCATTAAAGTAAATCTGTCTTGCGCGCTTGTTCTCCCGTAATCTCTCTTTATGTAATCTCTCCTTCTCCTTCTCCTCGACCGATTCGCTGACGAGCAGCTTTAAACACTTGCTCTCAAACTCTTTCCATCCTCTATGTGCCCCTGTTTCGAATGGTACGGGTCTCATGCGGAACACGTCAGCGGCTCTCTGGAGTAGAAATCTACAGGCTGATAAAGACGGCAATAGCGCCAGCAGTTCGGGTGTCACTTGCGGTTTTGTTAACTGCGGTTGCGCTGGGGAACCGCTAGCAGATGAGCCGATCGGAAGAGCGTTTGTCAGGCTCGTAGGATATTGAGGGAAGGCGGCGGACGAGGTTGGTGAGGTGCCAGGTAATGCAACTGATGGTATGGGATAATAAATGCTGAGCGCGGGTAGGTATACCTGAGCTGCTGGAGAGATTCGTTGAGAATACGAATGCGAATTTCTGTTTGCTGGAGGCGTTGAAGTACGAGATTGTTGAGAAGACGTACTTGGCATGTGGTGAGCACCGTCAATGTCAATAATCATAGACCCATTGTCGTGATTATTGGTGCTAGGATGAGATAGGCCAAGGTCCCCTGAACATGGCTCCAATTTGATATAATTTGGGCTATTGGCGTTGGTGTCGTGCTGCAAGGTTGGTATGCTGAATTCTTGATCGAGGTCGTTCAACCATATTGTCGTAATATCTTGAAATGAAAGCATGATAGAGTCGTTAAGTGAGACGTGAGATGAGGGAGCGGCGTAGTGGTGGTGGTGTTGATGAAGTGTTTGCGAGCCTGATACTGTGGAATTAGTTGAACTTGAAGCGCTCGACAAGGGGTAGGCTGGCTGAAATGCAGGGGGAATTTGGCCTGCAGTTATCATGGACAGAATCGACTCAACCTGAATGAGACGATTGTTTAAAGAATGCAAATCTCTGGAATAGATAAATAGTGAGAACTGATGCGGTTCCGCAATACATAATTAGAACATACACTTTCTCAGCCGCTGCAGGAGAATAAACACATCTTGGAACGGTGTCGCGTTTTGTGCAACTACCGCAAGGTGACCTTCTGTCGCATTTTAGCTTGAGGCGCTTGCACTGTATTCATATAAGAAGGATATCCTGCGAATAAATGGTTCAGAGCGAACCTCTGCGCAGACCACAGTAATTCTGGACCTGATTTGACTATAAGGTTGAGAACAACAATGAATTCCATGTTTGCAGATCGTAGGGTAAAAGAACTCACGGTCCCGTCAAAGTCGCTGATGGATTCGTAGAAGACGGGGTCTGAGACGAACTGGCGGTTGGTAACGAAGTCTCCATACGAAGCGAGAACCAAGGAGAGCCAGAAAGGGGGAAGGACGGGAAAGGGAAAGGGAGAAAGTGGAAGAAAAGAGAAGGAAGGAAAGAGAAGGGAGTGAGAACGACCTGTTTTTCCAAAGGATGATAACTTCCGCCTCTTACAGTCCATTGCCACTTGACATATTCAGGGTTGTGACTACCGTGAGTCTACCATTTATTCCGTGACTTTGTGACATTTCCTCTTCTTCCTCGTGCCCCATCTCATTCTCCTCTGCTATTATCATTAATTTCACGGCTCCTCAAAATGAGCAATATCCCAGGTCTCATCCTTCTTCAAAACACCGTCTGCAAGAATTCCCTTCTTGTCCCTCTTCAAGGCTGTTACCCGTTATTTAACAGGCACCATACTTTCTAGCTCGTGTGAATTCAATCTCTATGTTCCGTATCAAATACGCCATTTGGAACTGGATCTCTTTATCTTTTCTTTTTTGGCAAGCAAATAACGCCCTCAGCACATGCGCCCATCAAATCATGATGATGATGACGATAATAGAAAACTTCCAGATCCTATTTCGTCTTTCCACTGCTAAACAGCCTCAAATCTGTTTGGTTTACTGGATTTTTCGTCAGTCATCGATACCCATTCGGGCCGCCATTACAATCGTAACATGTCTTCGACTTATCGGGTTAGATCTGTATCTCGGGTAATGGCAAATGGCCCAGCCGCAGCGCCTCATAACAGATTGTTCAAACACTCACCAGTGTGCCGATGTTCCTTTGGACTACAACTACTGACGTAGGTACATTACCCACCGTTGTTGGTTTTTCCGAAGTTGAACGAAACTTGGATGCAATTTCCCATCGCTCAGCCAAGTTATTTTATAACAATTAGTCATCAAATCCACCTTTTTTACGCCGAACCGTTGCCTTCCTCTCGGTGGGCCTCTGAATTTTAATATGGTGAGTAATGTACAACATACTATCCACTCTGAGCCATACGGATATAATAACATTGGAAATAGACAACTGCTACAAAGATTGCCACTGAATGTTATGTGATGCGCAAGTAAATTCATCTAGGCCTCTTCATACCGCTACAGCTTACTTATTTGATCCGTCGGCAGACTCTGAATTTGAGTACTTGAGTACTGAACCGGAAGAATCTGCGAGATGAATTGTCGATCCTAGTTATAAGGACGCACAGATTAATACGGCTTCTTTCTGAGAATTTCAAACAATTTTTTTTATCTGGTAGTGAGTTCAACATCGAATCGCAGAATCAATTTCATACTCCCGGCCTCACGCGGCATCGTCCAGTTTCAAGCAAAATGAGGTGATACATATTTTCCACTCTTATTTCTTCACGTCCGCGGTTCTGTATGTTTTGCATGTTTTGGGGATATCGGTAATATAATGGAGTTGTCAATTTGTGTAGGTACTCATTTGTTGAAACAGATGCAATGCCGATGGCTATTGCCGTTCCTCAGTCTGTGTCGTCTCGCAAATTTCCATGACACGTTGATGTGTATGTAAGTTATATTATAAGTCTTCCCCCATTTGATTTCACCCACAACTCCATACTGTCGTAGTATCGTGAGTCTTATTCATATAGACCTATGAAACCCTGTACTTCCACGTTGTCGACGGGATTACTACTTTGTTGACCGTCAATATGGTAGTGCTGTATGAAGATCATGAATTATTTAACCCTTTTCGCAGTTATACACGCCACATGACGTTGGGACTCGGCCAGGAGGCAGGATTATCTTCATTTTGGTTCACTCGATGCGTTTTTGCTGCCATGTGCTCTACTGATTTCATTACTGTCTTTTTCACGATGTGCAGATCCGTCATACCATACCGCAAGCGAAATTACAAGCAAGGGTGTTCATCGATTCCCGTCGATATTCACCCCCTGTATGATCAAGTTCCCTCCTGATCATTTCATTTGTTAGCCCTGCTGCTCTTTCTTGACACACACATGACGGGCCATCCTTGACAAAGACGTCGGCGAGAGGTTCGGATCAGTGAGGTTCTTGCGTACCCACACATCCCAGACTGATATTCTGTCCATCGAAGTATCTGCCAATTTGACGTATTATTGTATGTATCGTTTATCAAAAAATCTAAAACCTGATTTTTTCAGTTATTAATATTTCTCTGATATAATGTTCTAGCCATTGCACCCATCCACTATCTGAAGAGTGACCCACTCGCTTGCCCAGCTCTACGGTTTTTCACGCCCAAGCGAGCGCACCCAAATAAGCAGGTACGGGCCTGAGCCAAGGACTAATGACTTCGGCACATTGATTAATTTATTCCGTCCGCAAATAGCGCAAAAATCTTCCCAAGTGTCTGGGAACCTTGCTGGCCAGAAAAGGCAGAAGTAGAAGGTAAATTATAAACATGCCGTCGCCGAGATTGTCACGATCATTAGGTGAAGGTTGATATGTATGTATGGGGGTGTACTCCGTTCAATACGGATGGCATGCCGGTGTTTGGAAGTGACATAAGTAAGTAGCAATGTGAGCATGCTCATGTTATTTTAACTTTAGGATCCTCTGTCTTCGTGGTGACCGGTGACCAGTGGCGGCCTACGTTTGACAAGAGGCGAGATAGTGAGCCAGAACAAGCTGTTGTTTATCTTTATCTCTTCGGGAGCGGACCGATTAGCGAGATGGGTGCATATTGCGTATGCCGTAAGGGTAGTCAAAGTAATTTCGGAGGCCGTACTGGAACCACACGGAACGTATCAATGCGAAAGAAGAAGAAAACACAGGTTCAAGGGTCATGAGTATACACACATCTGGTATAATCTCATAATTATCATAAACTGTTGACCCCACTTGTACATTTATATGCAGTGAAAAAGCGCGAGTGAATACATTCATACTCCACTATCTTCCGAGAAAGTCAGGGCATCAAATGCTGGGCATCCGAGGGATACATACAATGTCATTCAGACGATGGCCGACTAAGAAAGTTGTTTTGTGCCGAAGATTAGCCACTCTGGCTTAATCAATCTGAAGGTTCTGAAAGGATATGTTTTGCTTTCTAAATCTCTCACCATCTCTTTAGAACATGACAATCTCTGTGGCTTGTGATCCTATCAGCTTATCTTCTCTTTTTATCTGAGCTTCCTGACGGTCTTAAGGCGGCCGCCTTTTAAGCGAAGGAATTTTGTAGTAATGACTTATTCTACCTTTATGTATAGTAGTAATACGTCATTCAAATAGTAAGGATCTTCCCTTGGCTCATTCGGCCGCAGCTTCCGAACTGAAGCATTTTGAAAGATCAAGTGACTCTGAGCGGTATATCAACAAGCTTGAGCAGGATCGTCAAAGGCGTCGGTTGCTTTTTAAATAAACAGTGAAGATTTTGATAATAAAATTACTCTATTGACAGACAAAGCACCTTATCAATCCTGCATACTTCCCGCGCAATAACGCTCAAAGGGTCTACAACGCACAGGGCTTACGAGGCAAGAGAAATAATCCAACCGAAAATAACCCACACAGGAAACCTATGATGCTTTTAAGTATATACTCAACGCCTGGGACGTTAGGCGGCCGTGGTCGTCAAGCGTCTGACTGTGGCGTACATACCGTACATATGTACATAAGCGCCGTCCGCCGTATATTTAGAAACCGACTCGTTGTACATTTACGCGGTGTCCAGACGAACCTACATACTTGGAGATAAACGGGCGCCCTCTATTTTCAGGAACAGACGCCGAAGACCCCCAGATCTCAGTCGTTAAGTATATTGATATCACGGCTGGCGCCGACCTATGTCAGTCCAAAAGATAGACATTCCAATAGATGCTCGGGTATACCTTATAAGGTATCTCCAAAAAGTTTGTGTATCTGTTTCTGCTGCGAACAGATGGAAATAAACAGAAGATATGTTAAATAATACCTATTTATGAGACTAACACAGGTCGACGCCAGCAGTGTATGTTTTTTCCGAGCTTACACACTATATGGTAGTCTATGGAAGCCTTTTGCACGATACTACGCTGTAGATGCTCCGTTTTCTGGGAAATTTTTTGACCGTGACGGTACCGCAACAACGAACATCGGAAACGCCGACCTCTAGCATTGTTATAGTAATTTTCTACTTGAAGAATACAAGGGTTGTCATTATGAGCTGCTGATTAACTTGTTCCTGAAGGTTTGGTAAGTTCTTCAATGGTCACTCCCATGGTCGTAATTTAGTTCGAGGCACAGTAATGGCAGTGCGCATATGTATACACGTATAGACATCGTTCCTATTTTAGGGCCACTGATATGCCAAATTCCACCTCAACTAGTGCGTATCAGTGCTGGCTTCATATTCTACGCTTCTAAGTTTTGCAGTTGATAACGATGAGACCTTTCCGACTTCAACCTTGACGCTTGAGCGCTAAAGCACGGAGCTCAATGAGAAGTTCCAATTTCTAAACAAGTTCGTAAGGATTTTTTCCCCTTCCCTGTCCTAAAGTCAGGCTCATATTTTCTGCTTTCCCAGACCTATAAATCGAGACACATTCTTTGATTCTGCAGTCAACAACGGTTTCATAAATTGCTTGCCGAGGTGACCATAACACCGATTATCCCAATTAGGCAATTCAAAATGATCTGCGTGGCGCTACCAGTCGGCCCTTGCACACTTTTATTTCAAAAAGACCATTGAACAGACGGTCAAAAATAAGAAAAAGAATCAAAACGTCACACGAGAAACCTGACATATAAGTACTTCAGTAAATTAGATTCTCCGTGAAGAATTCAAAATAAAGGTGTACAGGAGAGAGATGTCCTCCGAGGCCCAAGGAAGTAATTAAAGGAGATGAAACCCAATAATCCAACGTTAGGTGTATGATTTCTAGGGTGTTTCGCGGAGAGTAATCAACGGATACTGACTGGAATATGACAAGACGTTCTGCGAAAGAAACTCACAACTACACGGGTCGTATTTTGACGAAAGATTCGTGTCAGTGTGGGGCAAAAAAAGAGGCCGCCATTGCACAGCTCGTGGGTAGCAGACAATGTAAATTTCGGAATCCTATTGAAATCAAGTTTCACATATATTGAAGAGCTTCGGTGAGAAGGAAACAAAACGCATCTGCCAGAGCGTGTGGAAGATATGCATTACGAATAAGTAATATAAACTTGGTGGAATTAAGGTATGATCCTACAACGGAATAGTAGAGTGGAGAGATGATACATGCTTGCTCTGCAATGAAGTGTAGATATCGACGCAAATGTCTTTTATTTTTTCGCATCAAGAAGATTCCTCTCTTCTTCAACGTATTTTTGCATAAGAGACACCACACGATCCAAGTTCTGGCTGTACTTGGCCGAAACTGGGATGATGTCAAGCTTACGTCCACCTTTGGTTTTTGTCATATCATCCACAAACTCCTCGAATTGTTTGAGTTTATTTCGTGCCTTTTCCACTTCGGCTGGATCGCCATCTCCCGCCAGAAGATCAGCTTTGTTGAGAATGATCAAGCGAGCCCTGTCACTCATTCCAGGTTGGTACATTTCCAGCTCTTCACTGAGAACACAGAACTCTTTCCATGGTTCCTCCACGGTCAAGTCAACGACATATACCAAGGCAAGAGAGCGTTCTATTGAACGCAGGAAAGCGTGTCCGAGACCAATGTTTTCTGAGGCACCAGAAATAAGACCAGGATTATCAGCAATCGTGAATCGGAATTTTTCAAAGAGATCAAAGTGGTGTCCAGCTTTAACAGGCGCGGTCGATGTTTCGAGTGAGACGTTTTCTGGGACTTGATTGCGCGTAGGAGCCGTCGCATATTCGCCTCTTTCGAGACGTTGTTTTTCTTCGAGCTCTTCTTTCCAAGTTTCGTCATGTACCGTATGGCCCGTTATTGAACCTTCGAACGTGCCGTCTTCCGCCACGCGGACGGTGCCCACGACAGGATTGAGTGTTGTAAATGCGTAGCCTGCCACCTCGCTTTTAGCTCTCCCACCAGTTAGGGCTCTGAGCAACGTGCTCTTGCCAGCATTCGGCATCCCCACCAAGCCGATATCGGCCAAGAGCTTCAGTTCGAGGAATAATGTCAAACGTTCCCCTTCGATTCCACGAGTCGCAAATTTGGGAGACCGGTTCTCTGCAGAGACGAAATGAGGGTTTCCTAAACCACCCATGCCACCAACAGCAACTAGTTGTCCGAGTGGTTCTTGGTGCCGTGTTCCAAGTGGCGCATCGACAGGTCTTTCGAATACTTCTTCCTTGTCAAGATCCAAGTAAAGTGGCTCGTTCATCGCCTTCTTCCTACTATTGTATCTTCGTATCCGTTCTGCTTTGTAGTAAGCTTCTTCGGCTTCTAGGAACGACTCTCGTTCGACGTTGGCGTCTTCATACTCAGGGTAGTGAACCCATCTGTTCGCTCGCATTTTGTCGCGCTTTTCAGACGGGGAGAGTCCTTCCAAAGATGCTTCTTCTGATTCCCATGCATCGTGCGCGCGCCTTGGGTCGTCCCACGATAATTGACGTACAATTGTGCCTACTGGCACTTTGATAACAAGCGGTTCCCCAGCCTTTCCATTCTGCCAGGTTCCTTGACCATGCGCGCCGTTTTCTGCGCGTATTTTCTTTGGTACATTCGAGAGTGTCGTCAGATGGGGAGTAGGGAGGATATAAACGTCGCCGCCGCGTCCGCCATCTCCACCAGAAGGTGGTCCGAAAGGTTTGAACTTCTCTCTATGGAAGGCTGCACATCCATTCCCTCCAGTCCCTGGCTTGACAATTCAATCTTTAAAAAAAATTGCAATGCGAAACGAAGTCGACAACATACCGGCACGAACAGTGACGATTACATTGTCAAGATAAGATTGACCCTAAATGACGCTGTGAATATGTCCATCTATAAGCTGCGTATATCACCTAGATGCGTACCTTTTGCAACCGTTTCCAATCCGTCTTACGCCGCCGCCGAAATGTCTCGAGGTCTTCAGTTGTTTCTGGACTCAGTTCTTGAAGTTTGCGTTCAGAGAAGGCTCTCGTAGCTCCATTAAGACATTTGGATGCTCTAAATGTCTTTCCTGACCCGAGGAGAGAAGGGAGCCTCATGGGCAAGTGTTGGGTAGACGTGATTATCGTTGAGTAGTAAATAGAGCTTGAACGTCGAGTCGTTGACTGTTTCTAAAATTAATAATAGACTCAAGCACGTGATGTCATCGTCGCTAAACCTAGCTAAGGCTTTGGCTTAGGCTCGTAACCAGCCTGTATAGCAAGAAGGGTCAGGTGACCCATGCAGAGCATTTCTTGTGTATACAGGCTGGTAAATCTGAGTTTAAATCCCCGTAGCGCGCGGCTCCCACGCTTTTTCCGAA
>Ga0247779_1000634_pt1 | contig 20244 bp, 15 predicted proteins | sample UWRJL221509R5_FD_179925 | JGI IMG/M metagenome (GOLD analysis project Ga0247779, IMG submission 179925) | Plant litter microbial communities from Arlington Agricultural Research Station in Wisconsin, United States - UWRJ-L221-509R-5 | ecosystem: Environmental > Terrestrial > Plant litter >... | reverse complement strand
AGAAGAAATAGCCATCGAAACGCAGCAAGGGGTTGCCGTTCGTCAGCAAGGTGGACGCGCCGCCGATGAGCATCACGATGAAGGCCAGGTCGCGCACGAGGCCGGGCTGGACCGCGAGCCACACGCCCATGGCCAGCGCGGCGAACAGCAGCTCGGCCATGATGCCGGCCGCACTGACGATCGCGCGCTGGTAATGGTGCCGAAAACCGTCCGCCGACGACGCATTGACGAAGGGCACCGGCGACAGCAGGAAGAGCGTGACGCCGGCCTGCCGCACGGTGCCGCCCCAGCGGCGGATGGCCAGGCCGTGCGCGAGTTCGTGGGCGGCCTTGATGAACGGGTACATCAGCCAGGTCATGAACACGTAGCGCGGCGAGCTGAGGACCTTGCTGGCATCGCTGGCCAGTTCGCCCCAGTGCAGCGCGGCAGCCAGCAGCGCGACGCCGACCACGATCAGCCAGACCAGCAGCGCCCCCTGGGAGAACAGCAGCGGCGTGACGCGCCGGAAGCGATCGAGCAGCCAGCTCGGATCGCCCAGCGGCAGGCGGAACGCGAGCGGGTTCACGCCCTGGCGGCGCGCGCGGCCCTGGCGGGTCTTCTGTGCGTGGAAGATCGACTCGACGTCGGGCGTCACGTCGGTCTGGAGCAGGCCGCGCTCGTGCAGCTGGATCAGCAACTGCACGACCTCGTCCTGCGTCATCGATTCCTCGGGGCGCGCCGCCAGCAGCTCGGCCCAGATCTGCTGGACGGTGAGTCGCCCGTCGCAGCGGCCGACGAACTGATAGGCCATACCGTTGAGCCGCTGCATGCGCTCGCTGCCGGGTTCGTACAGCAGATACCAGGGCTCGCCACGCTGGATCTGGCGCTTGAACTCGACGTGGCTGCGCAAGCTCGGCCGCAAGTGCTGCACGCGATACCAGCGGTTACTAAAAAGCGGCTGGTCCATTGCCGCCATCCCCTTTCTCAGCCCACCCACGCCCACGTGGACATGCGGAGCCAGTCGACGGCACGGTGCAACCAGGCCCATGCCAGCGTGCGCCGCCCGACTTCGATCTTGGCAATGCCTTCGAGGCCGGGGCGGATGCGGGCGGCGTCGCCGGCGACCTCGGTCTCGACGTCGAACACGTTGGCGCCATCTACCGCACGTGCGATCGGCGCGATGCGCGTGACGCGTACCGGAAGCGCGTCCCACGGCAGGGCCGACAGCGACAGCCGGCCGGCCTGGCCGACCTGCACGTCGGCGATGTCGCGTTCGTCGATCTCGATCACCACGCGACGGCTGTCGCCCGGTGCCAGCACCATCAGCACCTTGCCGCGCTGCACCGGCGCGCCCAGGCTTTGCGTGAGATCGCCTTCCATCACGACGCCATCGAACGGTGCGGTGATCCGCGCCCGCTGCAGTTGCGCCTCGACCAGGCCCAGATTGGCGCGGGCTTCGTCGGCCTTGGCCAGGGCAATCATCATCGCGGCGCGATCGGAGCCGGCCAGCGCCGTCGCATAGGCGTTGTCCTGCTGGGCCTGCTCGCCCTCCCATTTGCGCTGCTCGAGCAACAGGTCCTGATCCGCCAGCTCGACCAGCAACTGGTCCTTCTTGACGCGATCCCCCGGCCGCACGGCGACGGCCTTCAGGAAACCATCGGCCGGCGTGACCAAGGCACGCTGCGATTCACCTTCGATGCGTGCCTTGCCGCCGACGCGGTAGCTCACCGGCACCAGCGTCAGCAGCCCCAGCACGATCACGCCAGCGATCAAGCCGATGCGCCACTTGGTGCCATCCGCCGAATTCAGCCGCTGCCAACCCCGGCGCAGGCCCCGGCCGACCCGCTGGATCCACGGCGCGTCGCGCAGGTGCATCAGATGGAGCACCGGGCCGACGAGGCTGACGATGTGCTCGAGTTCCTCGACCAGTTGTTCGAGCCCGGCAAGCGGCGTGGCCCACTCGAACGTGACCGCACCGACACCCTCGCCGAGGTGAACGATGGGCACGGTGGCAATTGCACCTTCACCGGATCTGGGAACACGGCTGTGAGCGAGACGAATGGCGGAAACGGGCGTCGCGCCGACCGGCAGGTAAAGGCTCAAGCCCTGTTCGATGGCCTCGTCCATCGCCGACGTGAGCGGAGCGAAGCTCTGGCCGCCCAGATCCTTGTCGCCGCCATGCGAGACCGCACGCAGACGGACGTCGCGCCCACTCACGAAGCCGACAGACACGCGCGAACAACCCAGCGCGGTGGCCAATTCGCTCGCGAATGCCGTCGATGCTGCGGCACAGCCGGCGTGCGACAACACGATGGCCTGCAACTCGAGTGCGAGCTTGGCGTCGAGGCGGAGCGTGCGGCTCACAGTCACAGACTCCAACGACTCCTGCGATGAAGCTCCCACCGCTTCCGCGCGGCGGGCAAGGAGCGAGAGACCTAGTGTCTGCGAGTTGGGTATCAAGGCATTTTCGGCACGGCAGTAGTCTGAATTACTAATACCGTTCGCCATGAATATGGGATTTTCTTGAGGTGTACCACTTTGATTAAGTCGACGCTAGTTCGCCACTGCGCAAACCCCGCAGCCGTTCGAATTACGCACTTATCGCCGCTGATCACCCGCTTTTGAGACATTCCGCACGAGCTGCCACGTCGAAAGCAGAAAAGCAAATGCACAAGCCGCACCGGCCGAGCAGATGAGTCTTTTTCAGTACACCATGGCCCAGTAGACGGGGAGATGTAACCAGTACTGCAATTGTCCGATTTATGACACTTGTACCTCGCCATCGCTCGCGACACAACGTCGACTGTCTCGGCCTGGTCACGAAAGCGCTGAAAACCTTGCGCTGACACAAGAGCCTCGCGTCCCAGATTTTTCTTGTCCGGTTCCACGAGCGTGGGATGGTCGCCCCGCTCCAAATCGTTCAACCTGCCCCGGATCGGCTCCGCGCCCCACTGCGCGTGCCGCAGGCCCGGGCTGTCATTCTAAAAAGTGATGGCCTCGCGTCATCTGATCAAAATAATCTTATTGTTCATTTTGTTCATTTAAGGGACACTGCCAGCATGAGAGGCAGGCCCTGGATCACCTCCCAGCGCGGGTTGTCGCCATGCGGCAAGAACCATCCAAGCACCCGTTCTGAGAGGCCAGCCAGCACGACCTCTTGGTTAGGCATGCCAAAGAGGAACCCATGCACACAGCTTCGGTGAAACAAGACAGCGCCCCAGAGACCCCGACCCATGACGCGGGGCTCAGCGACCTTCCGGCAAGTTTGTCGGCCGCGGATGCAAGCCTGATCGAGCGCGCACTGCGCTGGACAGCTGGCTTTGCCGGCTGGTCCGCGGCAGGCATCGCAGAGCTGGTTGCGAGCGCCAAGCTGAAACGCCACGCACGCGGGAAGTCCTTCGTCTGTGGGCCCGATTGCAGCCCGGAGTCCTTGCTGGTTGTCTCCGGCTACCTGGTGGTTTCCTGCGTTCGCGAAGGGCTCGACGGAACAGAGAGCCTTTCGCCGCTCGAAATCGTTGGGCCAGGCCGGCTGATGGGCGGGATGAGTCTTTTCGACGCGGGCGCCGAAGATGTTCGCTTCCACTATCGCGCCATGGAGGACGCCGTCCTCGTGCGCCTACCGGTGCCTCAACTGGTCAGATTGCTGGACGCTCAACCGCGATTGTGGAAAGACATGGCGCGCATGGTGTTGAAGAACCAGCGCGCTTCTCTGTCGAATCTGCTGGATCACCTTACCGGTCAGTTGCACGAGCGACTGGCCGCCACGATCGATCAATTGGCAACCCAGCATGGCGTACCCGCGGGAGCGGGAGTGAAGTTCAGATTCAGACTGACGCAGAGCGATCTGGCAGCCATGCTTCAAGTCACGCGGCAAACCACCAACAAGGGGCTGGCCTGGCTTCACCAGAGCGGTGTCATTTCGCCAGACTACAACTCGATTACCGTGCTGAATCGCCAGGAACTTCAGCGCATCGCTGGAAAAGGGCAGCGTACGCTGGCTCAGCTCCAGCCCTAAGGTGCTCCGCACGCTTCATCTGATTCCGCTCGAGTCCGAAGAGTCTCGACACCAAGGTCAAGCAGCCGAGGTGAGCGAGGGCCAAGCTCGCATCGCCACATCAACGACCCCCTTCAACTCTGCCTTGCTCGCGCCGTCGCGCGCCTGCACCGCGAGGGCGACGTAAACCCCCAGGTAAAAGCGACTCAGGGATTCAACCTGAGCCGTTTTCGGAAGTTCGCCCGCCGACACCGCGGCACGCAAGCGCGTGCGCAGCCTCTCCAGGCATTCCAGCCTGATCCGCTTGAAAGTAGCGCTGATTTCGCCCGGGCATTCTTCGCTAAGTGCACCGAGGGCCACCATGCATCCGGCAGGTGCCTTTGCGGACGCGGGCAGGCTACGGACGGCCGCCTGCAAGACGCTTTCCACCGCAGCCCGTGCGCTGGGGCCGCTTGAGAGGCGGTCCCAGATTGCAGTGCCCACCGTGCGGGCGTAGTGGTCCACGGCTTCGAGGTACAGGGCTTCCTTGCTTCCGAACGCGGCATAAAGACTGGGTGAACGGATGCCCATCGCTTCGCAAAGATCGTTCAACGAGGTCGCAAGGTAGCCCTTGCGCCAGAACGCATGCATGGCGAGCTCGAGCGCCTCCGTGCGGTCGAACTCTCTCGGACGGCCAATCACCGACATCGCGATTTCCTTTTTTGTGCTGGTCGACACAATAAAACCATTGACAGGGAAAATCAAGGCATCTAGTCTTTATGTGTCGTTCAACACAGAAAGGATTTCGACATGACGCTGATCGGAAAGCGCGCTCTCGTGACGGGCGCAAGCAGGGGCATCGGAGCGGCCATTGCGAAGGCGCTCGCCGCAGAAGGTGCGGATGTGGCCATCACCTACGAACGATCCAGCGACGCCGCGACCCAGGTCGTGCGATCGATCGCTGCGCTGGGACGGCATGCTGTCGCCATCCAGGCCGACAGCGCAGACGCGGAAGCCGTTCGGAGATCGGTCGACCAGACGGTAGAGGCACTGGGCGGGATCGACATCCTCGTCAACAACGCAGGCATTCTGCGGCTCTCGGCTGTTGCCGATATGGCTTTGGCGGACATCGATGCAACTCTGGACGTCAATGTGCGTGCGCCGATCATTGCGTCGAAAGCCGCCATTCCGCATCTCGGCCGAGGCGGTCGAATCATCAACATCGGGAGCTTCTTCGCGGATAAGGTCCCGGGTGGCGCCGGCCTGTCCGTATATGCGCTTTCGAAGTCCGCACTGACGGCGTTCTCGCAGGGGCTGGCTCGCGAACTGGGTCCGCGTGACATCACCGTCAATGTCGTGCAGCCCGGTTCGATCGACACCGATATGAATCCGGCCCAGGGCCCTTTCGGCGAGATCCTGCGCTCGATCACCGCCCTGGGCCGTTATGGCAAGGTGGAAGACATTGCCGACATGGTGACCTTCCTCGCAGGACCGAAGGCGTCTTACATCACTGGGTCGACGCTGACCGTCGATGGGGGAGCAAACGCCTGACCTAGGGTTTTCGGACAGTTCCCGGCTGTCGCAGGGCGGTCCTCCACAACAAGGATCACCTTGCAGCACTCATTCCGGCCGGGCCCGCCCGGAGCCTTGCGTCACGCACAAGGGCTCGCCGGCTAGCGCCACGACTCGAGCGATCCTTATCCCGCCGTCTCGCGATCGCCCCGGCCACGGTTGCCAGCGCGAGGGCATCCAGCGCGGTCTCTCACCATGGCGAGGCCCGGGGCGGGCGTTTCAAGCCGTCGGCGCCACCATCGGAACTGCCGATCGATTCGTCACGTTGCGGCACCGCCAGCAACACAAAGCTGACGGCAAAGTTCAGCACCGCTCCAGCACATGCCAGAGCCAAGCGTTCGCCAGTCCACTCGCTGAAGGCAGCCAGCGCGGCGCTCAGCACCGACGAGAAGCGTTCGCCAGTCCACTCGCTGAAGGCAGCCAGCGCGGCGCTCAGCACCGACGAGGTCAGCAGGAAGCCGATGGCGACGCCCGTGTCGGTGCGTAGTCACTCACCCAGGGCCGCGAAGGCCTGGCGGGCCAAGGGCCAGGGGTCGGATGTCGGACAGCTTCATGACCGGGAACGCCTCGTCTGCAGGAAAGTTCTGGAGACCGCGCTGCGGCACTCCGCGTGCCGCGAGGCCAGCGCCGAGGCCTGCGGATCGTCGCCAGCAGCGACGCTTCATCGAGGACAACCAACGACCGTTACTTCGGCGTGAGGCGATAGAGCCCGCCCGGACTGGCGTCCTCGAGCAGCCATAGCGCCCCATCGGGCGCCTGTTCGACATCCCTGACCCGGAAGCCGAGGTTCCAGCGCTCCGCGGGCTTGGCGCTTGCGCCGTGGATAACGATTCGATTCAGCGACAAGCCGGCTAGCCCACCGGCAAATGCAGAGCCCCTCCATTGCGGGAACATCTTGCCGCTGTAGAACATCAGATTTCCGGGAGCGATGACCGGGGTCCAATAGATCACCGGCTTGGCCAGATCGGGGCGCGTGTCCGGGCTCGGGATTGGCGTGCCGTCGTAATTCACCGCATAGGACACCAGCGGCCAGCCATAGTTCTTACCCGGCTCGATCAGATTGAGTTCGTCGCCGCCCTTGGGACCGTGCTCGATCTCCCACAGCCGCCCATCCGGTGCAAACGCCAGTCCGTATGGCGTGCGGTGGCCCGAGCTCCAGGTCTCGGAGGGCGTCAGGTTGGGCCCCGGGAAGACATAGGTCCGCACGATCGGCGCCGTCTTCGCCGCTTCCGTGTTGGCTGGCGGGTCGATCACAGCGACGGAACTTGCGCCGACCTTGCCTGCCATGGGATTGCCCGGTGCCGGCTTGCCATCCAGGGTCAGGCGCAAGATCTTGCCGGCGGGCTGGTTCGGGTCCTGCGCCGGGGTGAAGCGCTGACGTTCACCGGCAGTCAAGTAGAGGTATTTCTGATCAGGGGAGAAAGCGATGGTGGCGCCGACCTGTCCGCCCTTTCCCTTGATCGGGTCGTGCCAGATGACCCTCAAGCCGCTGAGGGACGCCGCGGTCTTGTCGATTCGAAGCGTCGCAAGGGCAAGGGCGAGGCTCGACGTGCCGGGATCCTCGCCGGGCTCGGAATAGGTCAGATAGACGCCGTGGTCACGCGCATACCCTGGCGACAAATAGACGCCGAGCAAGCCGTTCTGTTTCTCGAAGAGGACAGGCGGAACGCCGGTCACTTCGGTCTTTTCCCCGTTCGGCGTCGCCAGGAAGAGTTTTCCGCCCTTCTCGGTGATCAGCATTCGCCCATCCGGCAAGAACGCCATTCGCCATGGGAGTGCGAACTCCGCCACCTTCGTGATCTGGAACGGCGGCACCGCCGTGGGCGGCAGACTGCCGGCATTGATTTGCGCGATCGCTGGCGATACCGCCAGCAGCATGAGGACCATCGTTCGATTCATCGGATCTCCTTTCATTCGGTATCGGCCATGATCTGCTCCCCGCCCGGTTTCAACCCGGCACAAGAGCATCTCGTCCGGGTCGAGCAGGGCAATGCGCAGACCGGGGTGTGGATGATGGCGGAGCCTCTGGGTCACTGCCATTCCCCAGCCCTGCCCCTCCGACGCGGCTGCGAGGCAATACGAAAACAAGCCAGCCCCGCCCTGCCATCGACGCCAGCGCTAGCCAATTTCACTAGGCGTCTGCTGTCGGCCGGGAAGCTGCGCAGTGAGACGAGCGACGTCCCGGTCTCACCCGGATCAGCGGGTCGAGCTTGACGAGCAGATGGGCCAGTGGCGCACATCGAAGCCCTCGGTCGACAATGAACACGACGCCCAGCGCAGTGCGCGTCGTCTACTTCAACAACCAAGAGGCACGCATGTCCCCTTCCTTTCCGCCTACCGCGCTGCAATTGCACTCGCTCGTACAGGCCGATGGCACCTTGCGGATCAGCCTGGAGCCCGTGCCCGTTCCGTCTCCGGGGCCTGACGAGGTGTTGATCCAGGTGCAGGCAACGCCGATCAACCCCTCGGACATGGGTCTGCTGTTCGGGCCGGCCGATCTGTCCACCGTGCAGGTCGCGGGTAGCGCTGACCGGCCGGTGGTCACCGCCCGCATTCCCGAGGGCGCGATGTCTGGCGTTGCCGCGCGCCTGGGCCAGAGCATGCCTGTGGGCAACGAGGGCGCCGGCCTGGTGGTGGCAGCAGGCTCCTCGCCCGCCGCCCAGGCCTTGCTGGGCCGCACGGTGGCGGTCATCGGTGGGGCCATGTACGCGCAGTACCGGACCCTCTCTGCAGTGCAGTGCCTGCCGCTGCCGGCCGGCACCACGGCCGCCGAGGGCGCCTCGTCCTTCGTCAACCCGCTGACCGCGCTGGGCATGGTCGAGACCATGAGGCGCGAAGGCCACACGGCCTTGGTGCATACCGCCGCTGCGAGCAACCTCGGCCAGATGCTCAACAAGCTCTGCCTGAAGGACGGTATCGGCTTGGTCAACATCGTGCGTAAGCCCGAGCAGGCGGAACTGCTGCGCGAGATCGGCGCCAAGCATGTGTGCGACAGCAGTGCCGCCGGATTCAAGACCGACCTGACCGAAGCGCTGGCGGCCACGGGCGCCACGATCGCGTTCGACGCCACCGGAGGCGGCACCCTGGCCGGGCAGATCCTGCAATGCATGGAAGCCGCCATCAATCGCAGCGCGAAGGAGTACAGCCGCTATGGCTCGGCGGTGCACAAGCAGGTCTACCTGTACGGTGGCCTGGATCCCCGCCCCACCGAAATCCAGCGGACATTCGGCATGGCCTGGGGCGTGGGGGGCTGGCTGCTGTTCCCCTTCCTCCAAACGATCGGACCGGCGGCGGCGCAGGCACTGCGTGAGCGCGTGGCTGCCGAACTGAAGACCACATTCGCCAGCCACTATTCGCGCACGGTCTCGCTGGCCGAAGCGCTGAGCGCCGAGGCCATCGCCTTCTACGGCACCCGCAACACGGGCGCCAAGGTCCTGATCGACCCATCCGCTTGATCGCGTGACGCCCAATCAACAGGAAACATCGAGATGCGCAGAAGCCCCAATATCCCCGCCGGCAAGGTCCATCGCCTGGCCATCGACAGCCAGCTGCTCGCGGGCAATCTGCTCCGCGACCCGAGCTTGCGCGCCATCGACGTCTACGTCCCCGCCGGGTATGACGGCCATGGCCTTCCGCTCCTGGTCGATATCGTGGGATTCACCGCGGGCGGGCCGGCACACACCAACTGGAAAAACTTCGGCGAAAACGTCCCCGAGCGACTCGACCGCCTGATCGCGAGCGGCGAGATGCCCCCTGTCGCCGTGGCCTTCCCGGACTGCTTTACCCGACTCGGTGGCAATCAATACGTGAACTCAGCCGCGGTCGGCCGCTGGGATGATTTCCTGCGGACCGAGGCGGTGCCGTTCGTCGAAGCCATGTTCGGTTGCGGGGGCAAGGGCCGGCGCGGCATCTTCGGCAAGTCCAGCGGTGGCTACGGCGCGATGGTCCATGCGTTGCTGCATCCAGACTTCTGGAGCGCGGCGGCTGTGCATTCCGGCGACATGGGTTTCGAGCTGCTCTATCGGCACGAGTTCGTTCCGGTGCTCCGGGCGCTGGCCAAGGAGCCCGACATCGGCGGATGGATCGATCGCTTCTGGCAGGCCAAGAAGGTGAAGGATAGCGATGTGCATGTCCTCATGATGCTGGCGCAAGCCGCGAGTTTCGACCCGGACCCTTCGGCGCCCTATGGTGTGCGCCTGCCGGTGACCCTCGATACCTGCGAGTTGATCCCCGAGCGCTGGGCGAACTGGATGGCCTGGGATCCGTTGAACCTTGTCGAGAAGCACGGGCCCGGATTGACAGCGCTGAAAGCCCTCTACATCGATTGCGGGGACGTCGACCAATACAACCTGGTCTATGGCGCCAGGCGAATGCACAAGCGGCTCGTCGCCATCAATGTGGCGCATGTCTACGAGGAGTTCGGCGACGACCATACGGCCGTCGACTATCGGATGGACATCAGCCTGCCGATTCTGGCCAAGGCGCTCACCTGAGCAAATCCCGGTTCCGTCTGCCACCGATGCCACGAGACTCGTACTAAGCCTGATAGGTGGTGACCGGAAGCAGGTGCGCCACTATCGACGGCTCGGCCAGCCGCTGCGATTTGACTCGTCCGGTACTCAGCCCCGACGGGAGCGTCGCGTCGACGCGAACGGCGTTCCACTGCTCGCCGCCGGCCGGTCTCCGCGGGCTCGCCAAACCCGTCCGTAATTCCGCCAATTGGTCGTTTGCACCGACATGGATCAGATGATATTCGCCTAGTCCCGGCGCTGACCTGGACGAACACCTTCGTCTACGAGCACAGCCGCAACACCGGCGAGCCCTTCCTCTTCTACATCGACGCCTATGACTTCGCCGGCAGCCAGGGCCGGCTGCCCAAGGTCACCTACCGCTACGACGACATCAAGGTCGACAACAGCTACTACGACGCGACCACATCGCTGGCTTCCACCGGCCTGAAGTGGCAGATCGACGAGCAGTGGAAGCTCAGCTACCAGCTCGGCTACTCGCGCAAGGACCACCAGTCCAACAAGTCCTTTGCCTACCTGCTCAACGAGGCCGGTGACTACGAGGGCGAGATGTACAACTTCGCCGGCCGGCTCAGCAACCTGTTCACGCAGCTGGTGCTGGAGGGCCAGCTGCGCACCGGTTCCGTGAGCCATGAGATCGTGGCCGGCCTCGGCATGCGGCGCAGCACCGACCGCTGGGGCCGCGAGTGGTACTGGGAAAACGACTTCAACGGCAATATCTTCCAGCCCCAGCCCTTCCGCGTTACCCGTACGCCGGATTTCACGCTCGAGCCGGTCAGCGCCGATGTGCGGCAGCGCTATGCCTTTGCCAGCGACTCGGTGGACTTCAACACCGCCTGGCAAGCGATCGTCGGCCTGCGCTACAACGACTACCGCAACAAAGACCTGGACGGCGACCCCACCGTCGATTCAGGCTATCACGCGAGCAAGGCAAGCCCGACCCTGGCGCTGATCTACCGGCCCAGCGAAGCCACACGCCTGTACGGCAGCTATGTGCAGGCGCTCGAGCCCGGGTCACGGGTCGATGGCATCTATGCCAACGCAGGCGAGCTGCTTGGCGCCTCGGTGTCCAAGCAGTACGAGCTCGGTGCCAAGCACCAAAACGGGTCACTGGCCTACACGGCGGCCTTCTTTCGCGTCGATCGCGCCAACCAGCGCGACGTGCTGCGCGAGGGCCTGCGCTACCTGACGCAGGACGGCAAGGTCCGCTACACCGGGCTGGACCTGTCCGGAAGCTGGCAGGCGAGCCGCCAACTCAACGTCGGCCTGGGACTACTGTGGCTGGACGGTGAGATCCTCAAAGTCTCGCCAGAAAGCGCCGATCTGCTCGGCCACACGCCCGCGCTGATGTCGAAGTGGCAGGCCGTGGCCAATGCCCGCTACCGCGTGGCTTACTTCCCGGGGCTCACGCTTCAGGCCAACGTCCGCTACTTCGGCAACGCCTACACCAGCGATGCCAACCTCTGGCGCCTGCCCAGCCGCACCACCGCCAACGCAGGCTTCAGCTACGACCTGCAAGCCTTCGGCCAGCAGATGCAGCTCGTCGGCAATGTCTACAACGTCTTCAACGCCAAGTATTGGACCGACGCCAATCCCGGCGAGGCACGCAATGTCGCGCTGTCGCTGAACGTGGCGTTCTGAGCGTGCGCAGTTGCCGATGTGAATCTCGCACTCAAGCGGCTGGCGAAAGCGCCGCGGCGATGATGGCCGCAGCCGAACACTCTCGCGAGAGCATGCTGCGACAAACAGCGCGCCAGCGCGGCGCATGCGTGGACCTGGCCCCGGGCAGACCTCACGCGCCCGAATGCCATCAGCGAGCGAGCCGTGCCAAGATCACGCCGACGGCCACGCCCAATCCGAGCGCAGCTGCCACCGCAGCCAAGGGATGCTCGCGAACCCATTCGCTCATTTGATCCAAGCCGGGCGGCGGCGTACTCGGATCTGAGGCGGTGTCCTCTTGCGGCGGCTCTGCACGCGAGTCGAACTGCGGCGGCTCCGGGGGGCCGGTTTCATCTGTGGGAATGATCGTGGGGCGCGATGCGTCCTCGCCGAACGAGGGAATGTCTTGATCCATGGTGAGGCACCGGTTGCTTCGTTGGCGAAGCTCAGGCAAGCCAGATGCCGCAGGCGGAGCAGCAGGATGCGAGACGATCTCTCCGAAACAATCGGTCGTGAATAGTCGCAACCCGCGCATTGGTCCCCGACGCTGTGCCTCGATCATTGGGAAAGACTTACGGCGCCATTGCTGGTAAGCAACAGCTCAGATCGCACGCGGGCCCGCGGAAATAGTGGAGGCGCGCCTGGCCTTCGAACCTGCTGGGGGGTGCACTGTCGGTCCGGCGCGGCGATGACCACACAATCGGCCAGCGCCCTGGGCATGTGCCTGGGGACTGCCGCTGACGTCTGAAGGGCAGCGGATCCTAGCGTATTCGACTTGGGAACAATCGCCAGCGTCGTGCGCAAGCAATCCAAGAACCGCCGTTCCGTCCGAGTCCTCCGATGCTTCAGCCGGGTTCGTGTTCCATCCTTCGCCTGATCAGCAGCGCCGCGATGCCAAGCCCCGTCAACACCAGGGTTCCGGGTTCGGGCACGGGGTCGGCTGTCAGCGGATAAATGGTCCCCGACTCCGCAGAAATGGTGATGCTCGGAATGAGCTTGCCAGTCATGTCGTAGGCTTGAATCGAAGTCAGGACGGCAGTGTCGGCAAAGTTGGCCAGCGCGCTTCCCGAGTACGTCGATGCAGAATAGGCCGCTGAAATCCCCGTGGCCGCATACACGTTGGTGATGAATTGGAGATCCAGCGGTCGGTCGAAGTAAAACGGCAGCATGCCGGTCAAGGTAACGACGCCTGATCCGAAGACCTGGCCGCTGACAGCCTTGCCCGTTTCCGTGCCGCCGCCGTCGGGATGCGCGTATGAATTCACATCGGTCGTGAGCCATGCATCGCTGCTGTAGTTGGGACCGCTGCCGCTTACGGCAGTCAAGCCGTCGATCGTGAATGTCAATTGCAGGTTCGCCCTGCCAACGCCGCCCCCGATGGTCAAGGTGTCCACGGCGATGCCCGTGGCACCGGCTGAGGTGTTGAAGCCCGCCGTGTTGAAGGCATTGGCCCCAGCGATCAGGACCTGCGCCGAGCCGTGGAACACGCCGTAGCCTTGAATCACCGAGGCACGATTGGCCGAGCCGTCCGGGATATGCGCCTCGGCTCCAGCTTCACCCACGGCGCTGCTGTTGTCTTCATTGAAGCATTGCGATGAACCCTGTCCCGCTCCGTTGTAGAGACAGACCGACGCGGCAGCCGACAAGCCAGGGATGGCGTAGGCGCAAGGCGGCATCAGGAATGCGGCGCAGAGGAGTGCGGTTCCGGCGAGTGAGCGGGTCAATCTGCGATGGTGAGGTGACATGGTTGAAGCTCCTGGAAAATCAAGGTTGTCAGGCTGCCCGCTCATTTGTCGATCGAACAGGCACCGTCAATACCGCCCATGCGGTACGAGCGAAGGACGCGGCACTCGCTACTTGTTGAACGAGGTTCAGGGCTTGGAACGGTCACGCAGCGATCTGCCTGAACCGCGGCGACACAGGCTCGCGCCGAATACCGCCAAGCCGCTCAGAAGCAGCGGATAGGTCTCAGGCTCGGGCACCGCCTGCACGCTGATGGAGCCGTCGATGTAGAGCTGCGAGGCATCCGAACGCATCCCTGGGGCCAGGTGCAGGCCGGTCACGTCGATGTTGTCGAAGCTGCCGCTCTCGCTGCCCCAATCCAGCAGATCGAAGCGCTGGCCCTGCTGCGCGGTGAAGCCATTCCATGACACGAGCTTCAGCGTGCCACAGATGCCCAGGTGACCGTCGACCGACGCATAGAGAGCGGTCATCTTGCCGTTGCTGTACAGAAAGCCGCGTTGACCGCTGACGCCCGTCACCTGGCCCGAACTGCTGATGCCTTGGCCCGTGCTCGAGCCGCCGTACAAAGTGCCGAGATCCAGCGCCGTGCCCTTGCTGAAAAGGACGGCGTGGGTATCCCCACCGCTGGGCAGATACGAGAAACCCGCAACCTGGCCCGCTTCGTTGATGGCGTTCCCGGTGCTTGGGCCACCGAGCGAGCCGAGGTCCGTCATCGAGAAATTGCTGTACAGAAAGGCATGGTCGCCCGTCTTGGAGCCCGCTTGCCCGGTCACCTGGCCGCTGTTGTTGATGGCATTGGCATAGCTCGCGCCGCGGCCCCACCCTCTGACTTGCTGAACGACTTCTCCGGAGAAATTTGGACAGCAGCGAACGGACGCGAATCGAAGAGTCGGCCCACTGAAAAATTCCTGAGCACCGCTGTCCGGTGTACGCCTCGTACCTCGTTCATTGAGATATCCGCCGCTGAGCGCGCTCGGCAGGATCACTTCACAACGAGGATGTCATGCTCGATCCTGTCTGCCATGCGGTGCGTTCCCAGCTTCCGCGTATTGCCCACCTCCGGGCCGCCTGCAAGCGGGTGAGGCTGATGCGGCTGGCCGTCCACTGTGCTGTTCTCTTGTCCGCACCGACAGGCGTGTTTGCGACGCAGGCCGTGAACACCGAGCTGCTATGCAGCCTGCGCACGGGCGAATCGGTGGCGACGCTGCGTGTCCCGGCCGGTACGGATCCGCTTGCAGCGTCAAGCGTCCAGCTGGGCGAAAGCTTCGAACTGCGCGCAGTTGCCTTGAGCGGAGACAGCGGCCCTGGAAGAGTCGCCCGGTTCGTTGTGACCGTGCTGGACCTCGACGGTCAGAGGCGCCCGGTCGTACTCACGCAGAGCCGTCGATCGGCCGCGGGACACGAAGCGCTTGGCGAGCAGGCGGCGTGGTGGCCGAACCTGTCCGGCTGGGAACGCGTGTACTCGCCACGACTCGGACGCGAGTTGGCCTGGGGCTGTTCCCTGGTACGCGAAGGAGCGGCACCCGAGGGATGGGACCGCGCGGACGCGACCGGCGACGGCGCTTACCCGGCCGAGCCCCGGGTCGGCCCGATCAAGGCTGGGATGGCCGCGGCCACCGTCCGCTTGGCCTGGATGGGCGACGTCATGCTGGCCGACGGGCCGGGGCGCGACATCGCGCGCGGGCACGATCCATTTCGAGGTGTCGCGGCGGCGATGCGGGATGCGGACCTGCGCATCGCCAACCTCGAATGCGTCATCGCCACCGGCGGCCGACGGGATGACAAGCCCTGGACCTTCCGCGCACATCCGCGCGTGCTGGACGTCTTGCGTCGCCACATCGACGTCGTCTCGCTGGCCAACAACCATTCGGGTGACTTCGGCCCGCAGGCATTTGCCCAGATGTTGGGGCGGCTCGAGCGGGCCGGCCTGCCGTATTTCGGCGGCGGCGCGGACCTGCGGGCCGCGCATCGGCCGGCCATCGTCGTGCGCCGGGGGCTTCGCATCGCCCTGCTCGGCTACGACGAGATGTTCCCTCGCCGCTTCGAAGCCGGGCCGGACAGCCCCGGCATTGCCTGGGCGGATGAAGAGCAGATCGTCGCCGACATCCGTGCCGCCCGCGCGCAAGCCGACATCGTCATTCCGTACATGCACTGGGGCCAGGAACACAGCGCAACCTCTCACGCCCGGCAGCGCGCGCTGGCCCGCCTGATGATCCGAGCCGGCGCGGACGCCGTCGTCGGTGCTCATCCCCACATCCGCCAGGACATCGAGCTGATCGATGGCAAGCCGGTCATCTACAGCCTCGGCAACTTCGTCTTCGACGGCTTCAGCGATGCCGACAACAACACAGGCTCCGTCCTGTGGATGACGGTGAGCGCCGCGGGTGTGACGGACTGGCAGCTGCAGCCCGTGCACATCGATCGATCCGGCAACCCGCACATGGCGCCCGGGCCAGCAACTCGTTCAGCAGCGGGCGCCGTGTCGATCCGTGGCCTCCGTGGTCAGGGTGGCCTCATGGCACGGTGAGCGCCGCCAGCCCGAGCGACGCGATGAGACGAACCTTGCAGGACGACGTGAGGAATAACGGTCAGATTTTCCCTGGAGGCCCCAGCTACCATCCTCGTCAGGAAACCTCTTTGAGATGGAACCACGACATGGGGGAAGTGACGCTGCTGATCGGAGCGGCCCGCGCGGGCGATCGTGGAGCCTTCGACAAGATCTTCGAGCTGCTCTATCCCGAACTCCGCCAGGTGGCCCGAGGCGACGCAGAGCAGGTTACGCTCAACTCCGAGCTGATCGGCACCTTGCCAGCCGAATCCGACGATGTGCTGGATAGGCACGCCACGCTCGAGGACCTCGGCCACATCGACGAGCGGCTCGCACGAGTCGTGGAGATGCGCTACTTCGGCGGCCTGGAGGACGAGGAGATCGGCGAAGCGCTCGGCCTTTCAGCCCGCACCGTGCGCCGCGATTGGGACAAGGCTCGACTGCTGCTGGCGCATGCACTGCGCGGCTGACGGCACTGGTGGTGTTGATGCCGGCATTGCCAGGATGATGCCATGACGCCGCTCTCGAAATTTCAGGCCGACTGGCCCGCCATCAGCGCACTGCTGGACGAGGCGCTGAATCTGCCGGCGTCCGCACACGCGGCCTGGCTCGACGGCCTTGTCGGCGAGCAGGCCATGTACCGCGAGGCGCTGCGCAGCTTGCTCGTGCATCAGGTCGGTGTCGAGACCGATGTCTTCCTGAACCGGTTGCCTGCACTTGATCTCGATGCACCTTTGCTTTCGGCAGACGGTGTCGGTCCGGGGAACCACATCGGGGCCTACCGCCTGATCTCGGAAATTGCGCGTGGCGGCATGGGTACCGTGTGGCTCGCCGAACGGTCGGACGGCCTGATGAAACGCCGCGTGGCGCTCAAGCTGCCGCGCGTCGTCTGGGGTGACACCTTCGCCGAGCGCCTCGGGCGAGAAAGGGAAATCCTGGCGGGCTTGGAACATCAGCACATCGCGCGCCTCTACGACGCCGGGGTCGATGCCCAGGGGCGCCCTTTCCTGGCCATGGAGTACGTCGAAGGCCAGTCGATCGATGCCTACTGCCATGCGCATTCGCCGAGCGTGCGCCAACGGATCGAACTGCTGCTGCAGGTGATGGCTGCCGTTACGCACGCGCACGCGCGACTGGTCGTGCATCGCGACTTGAAGCCGGCCAACATCCTCGTCACGCCAACGGGCGAAGTGCGCTTGCTCGACTTTGGCATCGCCAAGCTCATGGAAGCGGGCCGCACGAACGCGACTGCATTGACCGAACTTGACGGACGTGCACTGACGCTCGACTACGCAAGCCCCGAGCAGATCCGTGGCGAATCGCTGAGCACGGGGAGCGACATCTACAGCATGGCCGTGGTCGCCTACGAGGTGCTATCGGGCACGCGGCCCTATCGCTTGAAGCGTGCGAGTGCCGCCGAACTGGAGGAAGCCATCGCGAGCGTCGAGCCCCCGCTGGCCAGCAGTAGCGCGACGGACCCGCGCGTTGCGCGCCAGTTGCGCGGCGACCTCGACTCCATCCTCAACAGGGCACTGAAGAAGGCACCGGGCGAGCGCTACTTGACAATGGACGCCTTCGCGCAGGATCTGCAGCGTTTCCTGCGTGGCGAGCCGGTCGAGGCGCGGCCCGATCGATGGGGATACCTCGCATCCAAGTTCGTGCGGCGCCACCGCTTGCAGATGGCCGCCGGAACGATGGTGGTGGCCGCGCTGGTCGCGGGAACATCGGTCGCGCTATGGCAGGCGCGCGCCGCGCGGTTGTCCGCCGAGCAGGCGCGCACCGAGGCAGGCCGGGCCCAGGTCGAAGCCGCGACGGCCAAGGCTGTGCAGGGATTCATCGAATCGGTCTTCAACGCCAATTCGAGGAACGAAGCCGATCCCGAAGCGTCGCGCTCGACGACCGCGCGCGAGCTGCTGGATCGCGGTGCCGAACGGATCGACAAGGATCTCGCTGCGGCGCCCGAGGCCCAATTGCGCCTCTACAGCCTGTTGGCGGAGATGTATGTCGGCATGGGGCTGCAGGAGCGCGCGCTCGGGCTCGAACGTCGCGGGCTGGCGTTGGCGATCCGCATTCATGGACCGGAGAGCACGGTGGCCCTCAGCGCAGCGTCCGACCTGGGACAGACACTGGACGACATGGGCCAGCGTGACGAGGCACTAGCGACCCTGCTGCGCGCCGACGAGGCGGCCCGCGGCCGTCATGAGGATCGCGACTTCGCCCGGATGATGATCGACACCGGCCTGGCGCGGGTGTACTCGTTCAGCGAACTTCCCAAGGCGCTCGAGCGCGCACGCCGCGCGGCGGAGATTGCAAGACGCCTCGGGCCTTCGCAGGACGGCATCGGCGCGCTGGCGATGCTGGCCATCATGGCGCGCAAGTCCGGGCACCTGGAGGAGGCACGACAGGCACTGATGGACGAAGCGGCCTGGATCGACCAGCGGGGCGACACCGGCATCCTGGGCGACTTGCTCGGTGTGTTGGGTGAGCTTCAGAACGACCTCGGGCAGTTCGCATTGGCAGAGGCGACCCTGAATCGCTCAATCACGCTGGCCGAGAACACACGCAACCCGCAAAACCTGCACGGCGCCCGTTACCGACTGGCTCGGTTCCAGTATGAGAACAGACTACTGAACGACGCGCTCAAGACGGCTGAACCCGAGGTTCAATGGGTTCACACGTTGGGACGCCAGCATGAATTTGGCGATCTGCCGGCCCTGGTGATGTTCAACTTCGGCCGGACGCTGGCTGCGTACGGCGATGCCGCGCGAGGCCTTGCTGCGATTGATGAGGCGCGTGCGCTACTGCCGCCGCAACAAGCCGTGGATCGCCTGGGGCTGCTTCTCGCGGCGCGGGCAGAAGTCCTGCTCGAACTGCAACGGCCCGCCGAAGCCGATGTCGAACGCGCGGTCGAGATGACATCCGCCGCTGGGGGCGCGCGCGCTGAGCAGGTGCGCATCATCCGCCGCCGCTACCTCGTCGCGGTGGGCAAGGCGGAAGAAGCGCTTGAGGGCTTTTCTGCGAACCCGCCCAAGGCCGGTGCGCCGACAAACGCGCTCACGGCGCTGCGGCGCCAGGCCGAGCACGCAACGCTGCTGCTCGCCACGGGTCAGGCCGCCGCGGCGCGTACCGCGGCCGAGAACGTGCGCGCAGTGGTCGAACGCTGGCCCGAGCGCCGCTTCGCGCTCAATACCGAGGCCCGCATGTCGGCACTCGTCGGCGAGGCGCTGCTGCGCGAGGGACGTGCGGGCGAAGCAGCGCCTGTGCTGCAGAAGGCGCTCGTACAGTACATCGAGCAGTACGACCCGGTCCGCAATCCCGCAGTCGCAGCGCTGCGGCGCCTTCTCGCGCAAGCCCAGCGCGTGTCCGGAATCCGGACTTCTTCTCGTGATCAAGGGTAGGACTGGGGCGGCAACGTCATGCGCGCAGTGAGGCGCTGATCAATGACCCTCGACGTCGACGTTGCCGAATCGCCTTGGTCCCTGGTCCCATTTGACCCATGGTTTGCATCATTGAGAGGAAACAACCCAATGCCGATCTACTTCATCACATTCCTTGCCATGCTTGGCATAGCGGTGCTTCTTTACGTCGGCGCGCTACTCACATCCGGGGTCATGCGCAAGCCACCGCCATTGCTCGTCAAAGGACATACAGCTCATGCTCTTCAGGCCCTGCATCTCGCACTAGTCTGGGCAAACGTCGGCGTCGGCTGGCTGCTGTACTTCAACGTCTACCGCATCCACGCAGACATGGCCGCCCTAGGCGATGCCGCGTTCCAGGCCTTTGCTCGCGGCTACACGACACGACTGCCGATCGTCGTACTCCCTTACGGTGCCGGCGCGCTTGTCGCGACGCTCGGCCTGTGGGCCGCACCCGGGCGCTTTTCGCGCCGCGCGCTGTGGGGCATGGCGACACTGTGGATGCTATCGGTCGCGGCGACACCCTGGGCCGCCGGTGCGCAAGGAGACATGCATGACCAGGGCTTCAGCGATGCAGCCTTCCAACAACTCCAGACATCCCACCTGGCCCGATCACTGTGCCTCAGCCTGGCGGCTGTGTGGGCGCTTCTTCCAGGCACGCGCCTGCCCGATTGATCGGTTGCTGCCCTTACCCGCCCTCGAGCAGACGCTTCAGCGCCGCAAGATCCTGCGCGACATGCGCCGCGTCGCGTGCCAGGTCTTCGGCGCTCATACCGGGCGTCTGGAGCACGACGAAGGTCAGCACGCTTCCTTCGCCGGCCGGCG
>Ga0247779_1000633_pt1 | contig 20258 bp, 16 predicted proteins | sample UWRJL221509R5_FD_179925 | JGI IMG/M metagenome (GOLD analysis project Ga0247779, IMG submission 179925) | Plant litter microbial communities from Arlington Agricultural Research Station in Wisconsin, United States - UWRJ-L221-509R-5 | ecosystem: Environmental > Terrestrial > Plant litter >... | reverse complement strand
CGCCTCGACCGGCTGCGACGCCCAGCCCTACTTCCGCATCTTCAATCCGGTCTCGCAGAGCGAGAAGTTCGACCCGCAGGGCCAGTTCATCCGCCGCTACCTGCCCCAGCTTGCCCGCCTGCCCGACGCGCTGATCCACGCACCATGGAAGGCCCGCCCGGTCGACCTGGCCGCGGCCGGCGTACGGCTGGGCCACGACTACCCGGAACCGCTGGTCCGCCACGACCTCGCCCGCATGCGCACGCTGGAGCGCTACGCCGTGGTCGGCAAGAAGCGCTGAAAAGGCTCAGTCCCCGTTCTTCGCCAGGCGCGCCACGAGCTTCAGCAGCGTGGGCACACGCTTCCTGCCGTGCATCGCACGCAGCCGCGCCTTGGCCGCGCCGATGTCGATGCCCACGCAGGTCACGAGCAGCGGTTTCGTTTCCTCTTCCCGCATGACCTCGAATTGCGCAGACAAGCCGGGCCGGCCCGACTTCGAAACGCCGACGATGGGCACCGTGCCTCCCAGCGCCTGAAACAGGTACTGTCCCAGGCCCGGCGTTTCATCGCCATCGAGATGGACGAAACCGTCGATGACGATGAGCTCCGGCTCCAGCCGGTGCTCGCGCAGCAGTTGCATCACGCAAGGCAGTTCGCGCAAGTCGAGCGCCCCGCGCTCTGCCTTCTCCACATGGGCGATGTGCGAGAGGTAAGTCTTCGTCGCTTCGGGCGAATCCCAAGCCTCGAAAGACACGGCGGCGGCATGCGCCTGCGCACCGTCGAAATGGACAGCTACGGCGAGTTTCATGGAGCGAAGTAGAACCCGATCAAGGCAACGGAAAGAGCAGAAGATACACGGCGTGCGCGGCATCTCCCTAAAGCCCGAAGACCTCCAGAACCGCGTCCGCAAATGCCTTCGGTGCTTCCTGAGGCAGGTTGTGCCCTATGCCGCCTGGGACCTCGCGGTGACGATACTTGCCCGTGAACTGCTGCGCATATGCCGCGGGTGGCTGATGGGGCGCTCCGTTCGCATCGCCCTCCAGCGTGATGGTCGGCACCGATATCGCCGGTCCCGACTCAAGTCGCTTCTCCAGGTCGTCGTATCGCGACTCTCCGCCAGCCAACGAGAGTCTCCAGCGATAGTTGTGGATGACGACGGCGACGTGGTCCGGGTTGTCGAAGGACTCTGCGGTGCGCTGGTAGGTCGCTTCGTCGAATCTGAATCGCGGCGACGCGGTCTGCCAGATCAGCCTGTTGAAGTCGTGACGCCCTGCGGCATAGCCGGCGGCCCCACGCTCGGTGGCAAAGTAGTACTGGAACCAGGCTTGCAACTCCGCCTGGGGGGCGGCGGGCTTGCGGGCTGCTGCTTGACTCCCGATCAGGTATCCGCTGGCCGAGACCAGCGCGCGGCAGCGCTCCGGCCAGATCGCGGCAACGATATTCGCCGCCCGTCCGCCCCAGTCGAAGCCGGCCAGCACGGCCCGTTCGATCTTCAAGGCATCCATCAGGGCGATCAGGTCGGCGGCGAACACCGACTGTTGCCCGTTGCGCGGTGTATCGGCCGAGAGGATGCGTGTGCTGCCATAGCCCCTGAGGTACGGAACGATCACGCGACAGCCCGCCGCGGCCAACAGCGGAGCCACCTCCACGAAGCTGTGAATGTCGTGCGGCCATCCGTGCAAAAGGATGACGGGCGGTCCGTCGGAGGGACCCACTTCGACGTAGCCGATGCTCAGCCCGCCGGCTTCGATCTGACGGGTGGGCGGGAACGCCGGCCCCGATGCGGAAGGAGGCGCAGGCGACGGCGCCGCGCTGGCCGCGGGGATTCCGGAAAGATCCAGTGCACCGAGGCTCGCCATCATGGAGGTGCGCGTCAGGAGGCGACGGCGCTGCACATCAATCGACTTCGTCATGTTCAAGGGCTTTCGAAGTGGAGTTCGTTGTTCCGCAGCACAGCGGGAACTGCGTCGCCGGTCGCGGCCGCGAGGCCTCGGCGACGCATAGAGCGCTCAGCGACGCGCGATGATGCTGGACAGGTCAGGGTGCAGATTCCGAACCGGGCTCACGTCCTCCAGCAAAGCCGCCAGATGGAGCAGGGTGGACTCGGCCAGCCAGGGCGCCACCAGTTGCACGCCAATCGGCATGCCGTCGCTGCTGGTCCCGAACCGCATGGTGAGGCCCGGAAGTCCGGTCACGCTGAGCGGAGCGGTGGCATCCATCACATGCAAGGAAGAGACGGTCTGGCCGTCGATGATGAACTCGGCAGCATCGTGCCCATGCGAGGAAACCGGGATGACCGGGCAGATCAGGGCGTCGTAGCCGCGGAAATAGCTGGCGAAGCCGTCCCGCATGAATTCGATTTTCTGCTCGGCATCGACGAAGTCTTCAATCGAAGTGTCGGGCGTGTCCAGCACGCCCTGGGCGTGCTTGAAGATCTTCTCCGCGTGCCCCGCCGTCGCCTTGCGGAACTCCGGCTTGCTTTCCATCGCCTGCACCTTCCAGAGCAGTTCCAAGGCGTTGATCTGCTCAAGCACCGGAATGCGCACGGGCTCCACCGCAACCCCCTGGCCCTTCAGCGCCTCGGCCGCGGCCTGCACGACCTTCCCGACGGCAGACTCCACGACACCGAAGCCGGGTTCGACCAGCCAGCCGACGCGCAATTTCCGCCCGGGCTTCGCACCGACGCCGGTGTCGATGCCGGGCGGGCTCGTCGAGTAGCCGTCCGCTCCGTCCGGGCCCGCCATGACGGAATAGGCCAATGCCAGGTCGCGGACGGTGCGCGCCATGGGGCCGGCGTGCCAGAAGCGGCGCGGCACGCGGGGCCAGATGCCGGTCATCGGAATGCGCCCGTGGGTCGGCTTGAACCCCATGATGCCGGTCAGTGCTGAGGGGCCGCGCACGGAGATGGCAATGTCGGTACCGATGCCGAGCGGGGACATGTTTGCGGCAATGGCGGCGGACTCCCCGCCGCTCGAACCGCCCGGCGAACGATCCGGATTCCAGGGATTGAGAGTGCGCCCGGACAGGAGGTTGTCGCTCTCGATCCAGTAGGAAAACTCCGGCTGATTGGACTTCGCCAGCACGATACCGCCCGCCTTCTTCATGCGGGCGACGATGGTCGCATCGGCATCAGGTGTGCGTCCCTTGAAGATGGGCGATGCACGCTGGGTCTGCAGTCCGGCCGTGTCGATGGAGTCCTTGACGGTAAAGGGAACTCCATGCAAGGGGCCGAGTTCCTCGCCGCGCATCACGGCCGCTTCGGCTGTCTTGGCGGCTTTCACGGCGTCATCGGCGATCGTGACGATCGCATTGATCTTGTGATCCACGGCGTGGATCCGGTCAAGGTGCGCCTGCACGACCTCGACGGGAGAAACCGTCTTGGTGCGAATGAGCTCGGCAAGCTTGGTCGCGTCTTCGTATATCAGTTCGGTGCTCATGTGGGGACTCTGGAGGTTTAAGAGGTGGAAAACAAAGTCGGCAGTGTCGACATTGACTACCGAACGTTTGTTAGTTTTGGAGAATAGGCGCACGAATGCACTGCGTCAACCGTTTTCTGGCTCGGGTGCGCGCGGGCCTGAAAGCTAACTAACAGACGTTAGCTGCTAGAATGTGAAGCTCTTCATTCGAGGCAGCATTCGTGGAAAAGCCGATCACTGGTTCCAGAGACAAGATCCTTGCCGTCGCTACGAGGATTGCCCAGGCCCACGGCTACGGAGGGCTCAATCTCCGCACCCTGGCCGAGGAGGTCGGGATCAAGGCGGCGAGCCTGTACCACCATTTCCCGAGCAAGGCCGACCTCGCCACGGCGGTGGCCAAGCGCTACTGGGAAAATGCCGCGGCGGCGTTCGAGGCGCTCTCTGCGAAGACGCCTGATCCTGCGGACCGACTGCGCAAGTACCCCGGCGAGTTTCGCAAGTCACTGGAGAGTGACAACCGCATCTGTCTCTGCAGTTTCATGACGGCGGAGTACGACGACCTGCCGGATTCGGTTAAAGCCGAGGTCCATGCGTTCAGGGACGTCAACGTCGCATGGCTCGCGAAGACGCTCGTCGCCGCGGGCATCGTCAATCAGAAGGACGCCAAGAAGCGGGCGCACGCCATCTTTGCGGCGGTCGCGGGAGCGCAGTTGATGGCGCGCGGAAATGCCGATATCAAGCTCTTCGACTCGCTGATCCTCAGTTACCGGGCGGCCGGACTCCTGCCGGCATAGGCGCGCACAGGCGAAGGTTCCCGGACGCCGCAAAGACCATGGAAGTCGCACGGTTAACCGGGCATATGCCCATAATCGCCGATGACTTCAGCTCATCCACCCGGCACATGCTGTGTCACCGCGCTGCGCAAGGCATCGCGCCGCGTCACGAAGCTCTACGACGATGCGTTGGCACCCGCGGGGCTGCGTTCCACTCAGTATTCGATCCTTGTCGAGCTTGCGCGACGAGCCCATGAAGCGCCCAGCCTGCAGTCGCTGGCGGACGCGTTGGTCATGGACCGCTCCGCCCTGGGTCATACGCTTCGCCCGCTGGAACGCGACGGCCTGCTGGAGGTGCGGCAGGGCGAGGAGGATCGTCGCCAGCGCCGCGTCGTCTTGACCGAGCAGGGCCGGACCGTGCTTGGCAACGCACGGCCCTTGTGGCTCAAGGCACAGGGCCGGTTCTGCGAGGTGCTGGGCAAGCAGGAGGCAGCCGAGCTGCGCGCGACTCTGCTGGAGATTGCCGCCGAAGAGCGCCTGGGTTCGCTGGCGCGCTGATCGCAGGCACACCTGACGTGTGCCTTTTTTCTTTGCCAAATATGGGCATATGCCCGTTAATGCCATGACACCATGCCCGCCGTTGCAAGCCCTTCGACCCGCGCACGCGATCCACGCCGCAACCCAACCGGATCCGCGCCGCCAGCGAGCCATCCTGCTGGTGGCTTCATTGGTCTGCTCGTTGGTGATGCTGGATACCAACGTGGTGGCCGTTGCGCTTCCGACCATCGCGCATACGCTGAATGCCGAGTTCGCGGACATGCAATGGGTCATCACCGCCTACATGCTCCCGTTCGCGGCTCTGCTGATGGCGGCGGGCTCCCTGTGCGACCGGCATGGGCGACGCCGCATCATGGTGTTGGGACAGGTGCTTTTCGCAGGCGCCTCGCTGTTCTGCGGCATGGCCGGGACTCCATGGGTGTTGAACCTGTCGCGCGCCGTTCAGGGTGTCGGGGCGAGCCTGCTGCTGACGGCGGCGCTGGCGGTCATTAATCACAGCTTCCAGGGACCCGCACGGGCGCGGGCCTATGCGTTCTGGGGCGCATGCCTGGGCATCGCCATCACCTGCGGCCCGATCGTCGGCGGGGTCATTTCCAGCACGATCGGCTGGCACTGGGTATTCCTCATCAATCTCCCCATAGGCGCGGTGTTGATCGCGGGTACCTTGAAGGTCGTGGACGAATCGTGCGACAGCGAGGCCGTTCGCCTGGACTACGGCGGCGTGATCACTTTCAGCGCGGCGCTGTTCTTGCTGACCTGGGCCGCCATCGACGGCAACGCGCTGGGTTGGTCTGCACCCGCCATCGTGGTGCGCCTCGCGGGCGGCGCGGCGCTTCTCTTTGCCTTTGTGCTGATCGAGCGCCTGCAGGCCAGACCCATGGTGGACTTCAGCATCTTCCGCTCGCCGGCCTTTGTCGGCAGTTCCTTTGCCATGGTGGGCTACGCGGCAGGCGCGCAAGTCATGCTTTTCTACCTCCCCCTGTACTTGCAGAACGCATTCGGCCTGTCTCCGGCCACCGCAGGCATCTCCATGCTGCCGTTCGCGCTCCCGATGTTCCTCGTGCCCCGGATCGCCGGGCACTTCACCGCAGGGCGGCAGTCCCGCAGCCTGCTGTGTCTCGGCATGGGTCTGAGCGCCATCTCCAATGCGGCGATGGCCCTGCTGTCCTCGAGCGACTGGAGCTATCTCAGCTTCGCCTGCGCGATGGCGCTTGCGGGCACCGGCGCCGGCCTGCTGAACGGTGAAACCGCCAAGGCCATGCAGGGCGCCATTCCGCCGCAACGGGCCGGCATGGCCTCGGGCCTCGCCGGTACCACCCGATTCTGCGGTCTTCTCTCGGGCGTGGCAGGGCTGGGCGCGGTACTGGTTGCGGCGACAGGCCGCAGCTTCCAGCAAGCAGCCGAGCGCTGGTCGCTGGACCCGAGCTCGACACAGGACGTGGTGAAGCGCTTTGCCGGAGGCGACGTGTCGGGGGCTCTGCGCGAGTTGCAGGCCCTGCCCGCCGGCGCGGCCGAAGCCGCCGTGGCACTGAGACATGCCTTCGGCGCCGGCTTTGCCGCTGCCGCCTGGACCGCCGCCGGCGTGGCCGTCTGCGCGCTCCTGCTGACGCGTTGGCTGATGCCCGCCCGCGACATCCACGCAGCGCACGGCGCCGAGGGGCAACTGGTAGCGCCGGGAGAGTGAGCCCGCAGGCCGCACCAGTCGATATCTAAGCCCTCGTAAGCAACGGAGCCATCATGCGCTATCAACTTCTCGGCCGGACGACCGGCCTCCGCGTCTCTGAGATCGCCCTGGGTACCGCCCTCTTCGGGACGGGCTGGGGTTATGGGTCGGAACCCGCAGATGCACGGCGCGTGTTCGATCGCTATCTGGAAGCCGGCGGCAACTTCTTCGACACCGCCGACGGCTACCAGTTCGGCCAGTCGGAATCGACGCTGGGCGAATTCATCGCCCCGATACGCGACGACATCGTCGTCGCGACGAAGTACAGCGGCGGAGCAGCGAAGGAACCGACGCTCGCGAAGACCGGCAACAGCCGCAAGAATCTCGTCTACTCCGTCGAACAGAGCCTCAAGCGGCTCAAGACCGACTACATCGACCTCCTGTGGGTCCATCACTCGGACAACGTCACCCCCGTGGAGGAGATCCTGCGCGGCCTCGACGACCTTGTACGTGCCGGGAAGATTCTGTATGCCGGTTTCTCGAACTTCCCGGCGTGGCGCGTATCGCGGGCAGCATTGATGGCGGAGCTGCGCGCCTGGTCACCGCTGGTTGGGGTGCAATTCGAATACAGCCTGGTCGAGCGCAGCGCCGACCGCGAGCTGATGCCCATGGCCGAGGCCCTCGGCCTGGCGGCGGTCGTGTGGTCGCCGCTCGGGGGTGGTCTGCTGACCGCCAAGTATCGCAACGGCGAACAGGGCCGGCTGCAAGGCATGGGTCGGGTCATCCGCACCGAAAGAACCGATCGCGATGCCGCCGTCGTGGATGCGGTCATCGACGCTGGCGCCCAGCTCGGAAAGTCTGCAGCGGAGATCGCCCTGGCATGGCTGCGCGCGAAGGCGCAAGGGTCCACGACCTCCATCATCCCGGTGATCGGACCGCGCACGAAGGAGCAGCTCGACAACAACCTGCTGGCTCTGGACCTCGCACTGCCGCAAGAAATCCTTGATCGGCTGGACCGCGTGAGCCAGGTCGACCCGGGGGTTCCTTTCGAGGTCAATCAGGAGACGTTCCCGAGGATGATGGGGGGTCGTCCGGGCCTGGTGGACATGCCCGCCTTCAAGACAGCCTGAGACGCGGATTCCCCGGTGCCCCGGGGGCGCTTGCCAGCGCGCCATCGATTTCCGCTCATCCCGCCTTGCTCTGCGCCGCCGCCGTCACGGCCGCCTTGGCCGCCATCTGCTCGCGCAGCTTCTTGAGCTTCTCGCGCGGGTCTTCCTTGTTCTGCGATTCGTGCAGGCGCATTTCGGCGATGAAGCGGCTGGGGATGCCCATCACCGTCTCGCGGTTCTTCTTGCGGCGGCGCAGCGTGCTCACCGCCAGCGTCGTGCGCGCGCGGGTGATGCCGACGTACATCAGGCGCCGCTCTTCTTCCAGGCGCTGTGGCGTCATGTCTTCGTCCTCGGCCTTGAAGGGCAGCAGGCCCTCGTTGACGCCGGCGAGGAAGACGTGCGGCCACTCGAGGCCCTTCGACGCGTGCAAGGTCGTCAGCGTGACCTGGTCCTGCTCCTCGCCGCGCTCGGCCAGCGAGAGGATCACGCTGATCGTCTGTGCCACCTGCAGCACGCTCTGCTTCTCGGCCTCGACGGTGGCGCCGCCGTCCTGCGTGATCTGCCCGCCACAGCGGCGCGAGACCCAGTCGACGAAGTCCAGCACATTGCTCCAGCGCGCGGCGCCGACCTTCTCGTTCTCCTCGCTGTCCAGCAGGTGCTGCTCGTAGCCGATGTCCTTCAGCCATTCCATCAGCAGCGCGCGCGCGTCCTCGGCGCCGAAGGTGGTGCGGCAGCGGAATTCGAGTTCGTTGATCGTGCGGCCGAACTCGTGCAGTTGGTCCACCGCCCGGCGCGGCAGCACCGTGTGCAAGGTCTCGGCGAACAGCGCCTCGAACATGCTGCATTTCCACTTGCCGGAGAACTCACTCAGACCGCCCAGCGTCGTGTGGCCGATGCCGCGCTTGGGCGTCGTGACCGCACGCAGGAAGGCCGGGTCGTCGTCCTGGTTCACCAAGAGGCGCAGCCAGCCGCAAAGGTCCTTGATCTCCGCCTTGTCGAAGAAGCTCTGGCCGCCGCTGACCTTGTATGGGATCTCGGCGCGGCGCAGTGCCTTCTCGAACACGCGGGCCTGGTGGTTGGCGCGGTAGAGGATCGCGAAGTCCGCGTAGTTCGGCGCCTTGCCCTCGCTGCGCAGCACGTTGATGCGGGCGACGGCACGCTCGGCCTCGTGCTCCTCGCCGTCGGCCTCCAGCAGCGCCACCGGGTCGCCCTCGCCGAACTCGCTCCACAGCTTCTTCTCGTAGATCTTCGGGTTGACCGCGATCACGTTGTTGGCGGCGCGCAGGATCGCACTGGTGGAGCGGTAGTTCTGCTCCAAGGGGATCACCTTCAGCTGCGGGAAGTCCTGCGGCAGCCGCTTCAGGTTCTCGATCGTCGCGCCGCGCCAGCCGTAGATGCTCTGGTCGTCGTCACCCACCGCGGTGAACATCGCGCGCGTGCCGACCAACTGCTTGACCAGCTCGTACTGCACCGAGTTCGTGTCCTGGTACTCATCCACGAGCAGGTAGCGCAGCGTGTCCTGCCATTTGCCGCGGGCCTCCGCGTCGCTGGCGAACAGGCGCAGCGGCAGCGAGATCAGGTCGTCGAAGTCCACCGCGCCGTAGGCCGAAAGCCGCTCCTGGTAGCGCCCCATCACGACGGCGGCGGCGCGCTCATCGTCGTCCTTGGCTATCTTCAGCGCGTCCTCGGCGTTGTAGCCCTGGTTCTTCCACAGCGAGATGGTCCACTGCCAGTGCCGCGCCTGGCCGATGTCGGTGGTGCCGCCGGCGTCCTTCAGCACGTTCAGCACGTCGTCGCTGTCGAGGATCGAGAACTGTTCCTTCAGGCCGATGCGCGAACCCTCGGCCCGCAGGATGCGCACGCCCAGCGAGTGGAAGGTGGAGATCACCAGGTCCTTGGCCGCACGCGCGCCGATCAGGTGGGTGGCGCGCTCGCGCATTTCCTGCGCGGCCTTGTTGGTGAAGGTGATCGCACCGATGTTCTTGGCCGCGTAGCCGGCCTGCAGCAAGCGCGCGATCTTCTGCGTGATCACGCTGGTCTTGCCCGAGCCGGCGCCCGCGATGACGAGGCAGGGGCCGTCCAGGTGATGGACGGCGGCGAGCTGGGCGGGGTTCAGTTGACGGGCGGCCATGGGGATCCGGCAGGAGGGCCGCGCATTATCGTCGGCGAGGTTTCAGCGCAAGGTTTCAGCGCCTCTCCGCGACGGTCCCCGGCAGCGCCCGCACCCCCAGCGCGAAGGCCAGCACCACGTAGAACATGAAGGCCACGCGCGGTACGTCCAGCAGGCTGTCGAACGCGCCGATGCCGACGAAACCGACGAGGCTGCCCGCCAGCGCCGGCGCGATCGGGTGATCGCGGCCGTGGCCCAGGCAGGTGCGCCACAGGCCCAGCAGCAGCATCGAGCCGAACAGCACGAGGCCGACGACGCCCTGGTCGAACAGCACGTCCAGGCCCAGGTTCTTGATGTGCCAGGGCAAGTGGCTCTTGTCGCTACTGAAGAACCAGCGCGCCATGTCCTCGTCGAAATCGCCATTGGCCAGCAGCGGCGTGCCGCGCGCGTCACGCAGATCCGCCGAGGCGATCTCCACCAGCCCGCCCGGCGTGTCCAGCGCCATCGAGAACGCGACCAGCTTCGGCCAGTACCAGCGGCCGCCGAAGCCGCTGCCGTCGCCCATGTCCAGCTTGAAGTCCTGCCAGGGTTGCGGCGCGCCCGGCGGGGTGGGCAGCGTCTTCAGCGCCACGTCCTTGTTCAGGCAGTGGTCCGCGTAGAGCAGATGCTTCTCGCAGATTTCTACGTGCAGCGCCGTGTCGCGCGGTGCGCGGGCCCGCAGTTTCAAGGCGACCTGGCCCTCGGGCGGCGCGATCCGCTGCGTCACGCGCAGCATCTCGCCCCAGCCGAGCATGTGCTGGCCGCCGGTCAGCACCAGGTAGGCGCGCTCGCCCGCATCGCGGCGCACGTGGTAGTCGCCGGTCTGGTCTTCCTTGGTGCCCATGAAGAAGTGGTTGGACACGTAGCGGCCTGCCCCCTTGCCGAACACGAAATCGCCGGGCGACTTCAGCATCCAGTAGCCCTCCTTCCAGTGCCGCATGCGCACGCCCATGTCGTTCTCGGTGTCGGCCATGCGCCCGCGCATGTAGGCGCCGCCGCCCAGCACGGCGACGGCCGCACCCAGCAGCAGCAGCACCGCGAACAGCAGGCCGCGGCTGCGCCAGGCGGCCATGCCTTCCGCCTCCGCCTTGAACGGCCACAGCACCGGCACGGCCAGCATCAGCGGCCACAGCAGGGCCAGCGGCACGACGCAGAGCAAGGCCACGTCGGAAGCGCGCGGCCCGCCCCAGTTGTTCGCCACGATCACGACCTGCGCCATCAGCCAGAACCAGCTTGCCGACAGCAGGATCAGGTAGAGCGGCCGGGCCGCCGCGCCAGGCCGGTCGCGCCAGCGCAGCAGCATCGTCACCGCCAGCGCGATCAGGTACTCGCCGTAGGCGATCTTCGGTATCGCTTCGGAGAGCGCCCAGCACAAGGTCGCGACGACGCCGGCCATCAGCGCGCCGCCCACGATCGCCGTCGCGCGCTGCGCGGGGTTGGGCAGCCAGGCGCTCGCGGGCATCGCCAGCAGCATGAACATCGCGCCGAGCAGCGCCATCAGGCCGCGATAGCCGCTGGTCTCGAACATCGCCAGCGCCGCGGCGCCGAAGCTGCCGATCAGGATCGCCGCGCCCAGCTTGCCCAGCGGCGGCACGGTGGTCAGCGTCGCCAGACCGGCCTTGCTGGCGCCAGGCGCATGGCTGGCGCGCCGCCGCTGCGCACCGCGCAGTTGCACCATGAGCGCCGCCGCCACCGGCACCGCCACGTAGACGCCGCGCGAGAAGGTGGTGAGGCTCACGTACACCGAGGCCATCGTCAGCAGCAGCAGCAGCACGAAGGCCCGCGGCCCGCGCGCGCGCAGCAGCGCCAGCACAGCGAAGGGCACCGTCAGCGCCAGGCAGCCGTCCAGCGCCGCGCCGCCGACGTGCATTTCCCAGAACAGCGCCGTGCTGCGGTAGTCGCTGGAGAAGTCCAGCAGGCCGGTGTTGACGCTGCGCTCCCACACCGCCGCCGCGCAAACGCCGGCCAGCGCCAGCGTCATGCCCAGCTGCACCGATCGCGTCAGCTCCACCGGCCGGCCCTGGCCGGCCTGCACCCACAGCGGCAGCAGCAGCAGCACCTCGAAGAAGCTCTTGGTCAGCCGCACGCTGTTCATCGACTCGTGATAGCCCTGGAACCAGCCCCAGACGAAGCCGCCCGCATCGTCGAAGCCGCGCTGCATCGACAGCACCAGCGAACAGGCGAACAGCGCCATCAGCACCAGCACCGGGCCGGAGAACTGCAGCGCCCGCCGCCAGGCCGGCACGCGATCCTGCGGCGGCAGGCGCAGGCTCAGGGCCAGATAGCCGCCGGCCGCGCAGGCCAGCACCAGCATGTCCAGTTCCTCGAAGGTGATCCAGCCGGTCCACGGGGCCAGGCCGATCAGCGGCAGCAGTGCCAGCAGCGGCAGCGGCGTGACGGTCCACCAGCGCGCCGCGGCGGCGGCCACGGCCAGCACGCCCGCCGTGGCCAGCAGCGGCGACAGCGGATGCCGCAGCGCCAGGCCCAGCGCCAGCACCGCGCAGCCCAGGGCCGCGACCAGGGACAGGCCCAGCGATGCGCGATTCGGAAACGATGCGATGGTCGACATGTCCGCAAGCCCCGGCCGGAGCGATGGTCCAGCGGCTGGGCGATCATAAAGGCGCCACATAACGCCTTACCTGGACGGCACCGATTCAGGGGGCGCCGCCGCGAAGCCTTCGGACGTTCAGCCGGCCGCCGATGCTGCCGCAGCGGCGGGCACCGCGCCTTGCTGGATCACACGTTCGGGGAAGACCTGCTTGCGCGCCGCCCAGCCGCCGGCCGCCAGGGTCGCCAGGGCGAGCGCGGCGAGGCCGAAACGCAGGCCGCCGCGGCGGGCCGCGGGTGGCGGCCGTTGCTGCACCTCGGCCGCCTGCACCGCGGCGGCCGGGCGTGGCACGGGCCGAGGCACCGCCGGCATCGGCGTCAGCGCCAAGGCGGAATGGTTTTCGCCGGCCAGCCAGGCGCGCAGGTCGTCGGCCAGCGCCTCCACGCTTCCGTGGCGCTGCGCGACCACCGGCGCGATCGCCTTGTGCATCAGCGCGTTCAGGCTCAGGCGCTCGCTGGCGCTGAGCGCCGGCCAGGCCGCCGCCAGCGATTGGCCTTCGAAGCCTTCGCCCAGTTCGCTCGGCAGGCGTCCGTCGACCAGCATGCACAGCAGCACGCCGACACCGTAGGCCTCGCTGGCCAGGCTGGGCGCCTCGCCGGCGAGCTGCTCCGGGCTCAGGTAGCCGCTGGCCGTGCCGAGGCTCATGCCGCGTTCGAACGGATCCTGCGGATCGGGCATGCGCACCAGGCCCAGGCCCATCACGCTCAGTTGCAGGCCGGGGCCGACCCACAGCAGCGACGGATCGAGTTCGCCGAGCAGCCAGCCCTGCTGGTGCGCATGGCGCAGCGCATCGCAGAGCTGCACCAGCGCGTTCAGGCGCTCGCGCAGCGACAGCCGGGCGCGGCTCTGGCTCAGCGGCCGGCCGCCGGCCCAGTCGAGGATCAGGTAAGGCTGGCCACCGGCGGTGACGCCGCTGTCGGTGGGCAGCGAGATGGCCGGGTGGCGAATCTGGTCGAGCTCGCCGGCCAGATCGCCGTAGCGCAGCATGAAGGCGGCCGTGCGCTCGCTGCGCGGCAGCACCAGCACCGCGGCCTGGCGTTGCAGGTCCATCGCGTGCCGGGCGCGGTACCACTGGCCGCCGCCGTCGGCTCGGAACAGCGGCGCCTGGATGCGCCACACGCCCAGCGCCGCGCCTTCCTCCAGCAGGGGCTGGACGGCGGGTGGCGGGAGGCTCAATTCGGGCATTCGCATGGTCGGCCGAATCCTAGGGGGAAGTCGCCGTGCCCGTCTTCGGTTGCGCCCCACAAATGCGGGGTAAACGTGCGCAGCTGCACGCTCGATTTCACGGTTAGGGCCCGCGCCCCCCGCGAGCAGGGGGCGCGGGTCACCGCGCTGGGCGCCGTCGAGATCTGCAGTTATCGTGTCGGCCGTGACACGAACGACCCTCCCGCGCCTGCTGCTGCTGAGCGGCCTGACCCTGCTGCTGGCCCTGACGTTGGCCCTGACGTTGGCCATGCCGTCGCAGGCGCAGGCGCCGCTGGCCTACCAGCAGCCCTCGCCGGCCGTGCGCGAGCTGCTGGACGCACCGGCGCTGCCGCGCTGGTCGATCTCGCCGGACCGGCAAACGCTGGCGACGATCGAGCGCCGCCGCTTCGCGACGATCGAGGAGCTGGCCCGGCCGGCGCTGCACCTGGCCGGCCTGCGCTTCGAGACCGGCTGCGCCTGCGCGCTGCCGGCCGCGCCGATCCTGAAGCTGCGCCTGCGCAGCCTGCTCAATCCCGATGCGCCGGAACGCAGCGTCGATCTGCCCGCGGCCTCCGGCAGCCTGTTCCACGACTTCAGCTGGTCACCGGACGGCCAGCACTTCCTGCTGCAGCGCCGGCTCGACCAGGCCAGCGAGCTGTGGATCGGCGACAGCGCCAGCGGCCGCATGCGACCCGCCGCCTTCGTGAAGCTGGACACGGTACTGCTGCAGACCGAGCCGGCCTGGCTGAACTCGCGCGAGGTGATCGTCACCACCGTGCCCGACCGCCGCGGCACGCCGCCTGCGGCGCCGCGCGGGCCGATCGGCCCGGCCGTGCAGGAGAGCCTCGGCAAGGTCTCGCCCGAGCGCACCTTCGCCGACCTGCTGAAGAGCCCTCACGACGAGGCGCTGTTCGAATACCACGCGCGCTCCACGCTGACCGTCGTCGACGTCAACACCGGCCTCGCGCACGACCTCGGCGCGCCGGCGCTGTTCACCAGCATCAGCGTCGTCGGCGACGGCTCCGGCGGCCCTAACTCACAATTCCTGCTGACCGAGCGCCTGGCCCGCCCGTTCAGCTACGCGCTGCCCTGGGACGAGTTCCCGCGCATCGTCGAGCTGCGCTCGCGCGACGGCAAGCTCGTGCGCGAGATCACGCGCGTGCCGCTGCGCCAGAACATGGCGGTGGACGCCGTCATCGCCGGCCCGCGCGCGGTGCAGGGCTCGCCCTTCGGCGACGCGGCGCTGTACTGGGTGGAGGCGCTGGACGGCGGCAACCCGGCCCGCCCGGTCGCCTACCGCGACCGCGTGATGAAGCTGGACCCGCCCTACACCGGCGAGGCGCAGGAGGTGCAGCGCATGCCGCACCGCTTCTCCAAGCTGCTGTTCCTGGACGACGGCCAGAACGCGCTTCTGACCGAGATCGACCGCACGCGTGCCTGGACGCGCACCTACCTGCTGCCGCTGGCCGGCACGCAGAGCCGCCCGCTGTTCGACCATTCGCTGCGCGAGAAGTACCGCTTCCCCGGCACGCCGCTGATGCGCACCCTGCCCGCCAACGGTCGCAGCGTGGTGGTCTCCGGCCACGGCGAGCTGCTGCTGGCCGGACCCGGCGCCACGCCGCGCGGCGAGCGCCCCTTCCTGGACCGCTTCTCGCTGAAGGACCTGAGCACCGCGCGGGTCTTCCAGTCGGCCGAGAACCAGTACGAGCTGCCGCTGCTGCCGCTGGAAGGCGGCCGCCTGATCACGCAGCGCGAGAGCCCGACCGAGCCGCCCAACCTGGTGCTGCGCGACGGCACCGGCAGCAGCCTGCTGACCCGCGCGAAAGACCCGACCCCGCAGCTGCGCAGGATCCGCCGCGAGTTGGTCAGCTTCAAGCGTGGCGACGGCGTGGACATGAGCTTCTGGCTGTGGCTGCCGCCCGACCTGAAGGACGGTGAACGCCGCCCCGCCCTGGTCTGGGCCTACCCGGTCGAGTTCGCCGACGACGCCACCGCCGGCCAGGTCAGCGGCTCGCCGAATCGCTTCAATGTCTTCGTCGGCCTGTCGCCGCTGAACCTGCTGATGGATGGCTTCATCGTGCTCAGCGATGCGACGATGCCGATCGTCGGCGACCCGCGTACGGTCAACGACAGCTTCATCGAGCAGATCGCCGCCAATGCCCGCGCGATCGTCGAGAAGGCCGACGACCTGGGCATGATCGACACGCGGCGCCTGGCCGTCGGCGGCCACAGCTACGGCGCTTTCATGACCGCCAACCTGCTGGCCCACACCGATCTGTTCAAGGCCGGCATCGCGCGCAGCGGCGCCTACAACCGCACGCTGACGCCCTTCGGCTTCCAGGCCGAACGGCGCAACCTGTGGGAAGCCCGCGACGTCTACCTGCGCCTGTCACCGTTCCTGTACGCGCCGCAGATCAAGGAGCCGCTGCTGCTGATCCACGGCGAGCAGGACAACAACAGCGGCACCTGGCCCGTGCAGAGCGAGCGCATGTTCCAGGCGCTCGCCGGCACCGGCGGCACCGCACGCTACATCTCGCTGCCCTACGAGGGCCATGGCTACACGGCGCGCGAGTCGGTCGGCCACGTGCAGTGGGAAATGAGCCAGTGGCTCAGGACCTATCTCGGCGATCCGCGCGTCCCTGCGCCCCGGCCCGCCGACTGACGACAAGAAGGCCGAGCCCGAGCAGCGCGAAGGTGGCCGGCTCCGGCACCGCCGTGACGGCCAGGTTCGTCCCATCCGGCGCGAAGTCCGAGATCGCCGCGGTGCCGGCCACGCCGCCGGCGCGCGGCCACAGGTTCCAGGTGTAGTCGGCCTTGGCGAAGCCGCGCGTCGGCAGCAGCGCGCCCGAGAAGCTGGCGCTGATCGTGTCTCCGTTCAGCTGCACCGTGCCCGCCGCCAGCGCCGCGCCGGCCGCGGTGCCAGTACCGTCGGCGCGCAGGATCACGACGGTGTCGAACAGGATGTTCGGATAGCCCGCGCCCAAGGTCGCGAAGCCGGCCGTGCCGGCGCCGCGGTCCACACCCCAGACGTAGAAGCTGCCCGGCGTCGTGCCCATCGCGGCATTCATCGTGCCGGAGAAGGTGAACATGTCGGTGGCCGCGTCGTAGCTGACGAAGCTGCTGGTTACGTCCAGGTCGCCGCCGTGCGGGCCGGTGTAGGTCGGGATGAAATCGCCGACCGGGTCGATCGAGGTGGCGGCATGAACGGCCGGCGCCGCGAGCAGGACGGCGGCAAGCAGCGGGACGTAGGTTTTCTTCATCGGGTACTCCTTAAGGCGAGCAGGCAGGCACGGCGCGGTATGCGGCGGCTGTGCGTGAGTGCTCGACGCGGGGGCGAATGGTTGCGATCAGTCGCAACGTGCCTGCGCACGCAGGCGGCGCACCGCCAGGCAGGCGCTGGCCACGGCGGCGGGAGCCGCCAGGTCTTCGCGCGCCTGCGCCGGGCTGAGGCCCGGCGATAGCGCGCGCAGCAGCGCAACGGTGCCGCTGACCTGGGCCGCGGCGAGCGAGCTGCCGGTGGCGTAGTCGTAGCGGCCGCCGGGCGCCAGCGTCAGGATGTCGCGGCCCGGTGCGGCAAGACCTGGCCCCGATGGCGGGCCGTCGTCCGAGGAACGCACCGCCAGCACGCCGGCCACGTCGCCCGGAAAGCCTGGCCGCGCGCCGGCCGGCGGCAGCGCGCCGACGACGACGATGCCGCGCCCGATCGCGTACTCGGTCAGGCGTGCCAGCAGCGGATCGGGCGGGCCGGCCAGGCTCAGGTTGATCACGTCCGCGCCGGCCGCGATCGCCGCGCCCAGCGCGCGCGCCAGCGTGAACGAGCTGCAGCGCGCCGCGCCGCCGGCACCCGCCAGTTCCCAGCAGGCGCGGTAGGCCAGCAGGCGCGCCTGCGGCGCCACGCCGACGATGCCCTGCCCGTTGTTGGCCGCCGCCGCGATCACGCCGGCCATCTGCGTGCCATGCCGCTCCGCCCCCGTGGCGGGCGGCGGGTGATCGGCACCAGCGAAGTCGCGCTGGCCATCGATGCGGCCGGCCAGCTCGGGATGGTCGGCATCGAGCCCGGTGTCGATCAGCGCCACGCGCACGCCCTCGCCGCGCGACCAGCGCTGCGCCTCGCCCACGCCCATCGCCGCGAAGCCGCGCTGCAGCCCGACGTAGGGATCGTTGTAGGCCGGCTCGGATCGCTCCGCTAGCGTCTCGAACTCATTCGACGGCTGCGCGAGCTGCACGCGCGGATCGCGCTGCAGCGCCGCCAGCACGGCCGCCACGTCGGCTTCTGGCGCGAGGCGGAACTGCAGGCAGTAAAGCTTCAGCGGCGCGATCGCCCAGGCGCCGTCGGCCCGCAGGCCGTAGTCGACCGCCAGCGCCTCGGCCTGCGCCTGGCTCGACAGCCCGGCCGCGTAGCTGCCACCGCCATAGCTGCCCCGCGGCGTGCCGCCGACGGCCGGCGGCGCCTGGCCGTGCTCGGCCAGCGCGACGATGATCGCCGGGGCCTCGTCCCCGTCGCCGGCCCAGGCGGCGCCATGCACCAGCGCCAGCAGCAGGGTCAGGACAGGGCGCCAGCCCATCTCAGGGTGCGCCTATCGGTTCGGCCAGCAGGATGCCGGGCTCGGCGCGCAGCAGTGCGATCGCCTGCGCACGGTCGAAGCGGGCGCCGGGCGCCAGCGCGAGCGCCATCTGCGAGGCGTCGCTGTTGGCCTGCACGATCTGCAGGTCGCTGCGCGCCAGCAGCGCACGCAGTTCGCCGACCTGCAGGCCCGGCGCCGGGGCGATGCGGATGCTGGCGGCGGCCGGCAGTACTTCCGGGCGACTCAGCACTTGGTAGTCGTCTCCACCCCGCAAACCCAGCAGTGTGCCCAGCGTCGCCAGGCCGACGGCCTGCACCAACAGCGCAGCGACCAGCCAGCGCTGCAGCGGGCGGCGCGGCGCAGCGGGAGCGTTCGCCGCGGGCACATCGGCCCAGAAGCGACGCAGGCCCCGCTCGGCGTCCATCGCCGGCGGTCCATCGTCCAGCGCCATGCCGTGCTGCAAGCGCCGCTCGAATTCGTACTCGGCGCGGCAGTCCACGCAGCCCTGCAGGTGCGCCTGCACCAGCGCCTGTTCGGCCTCGCTGGCCGTGCCGTTGAGCACCCAGGGGATCAGGTCCCAGGCCTGGCGATGCTCGGCCGAATGAAGGCCTTCGTCTTTCACGTCCTTGTCCTCGTCCTCGCCCATGTTCAGCAGCGATCCCTCTCCGGTTCATCCATGCCGCCCAGCGCCGGCATCAGGTTGCGCAGCCGCAGCCGCGCGTGGAACATCCGCGCCTTCACCGTGCCCTCGGCGCAGCCCATCAGCTGGCCGATCTCGGCGCAGGACAGGCCGGCCAGATAGGCCAGCTCCATCGTCGTGCGCTGGTCCTCGGGCAGCAGGCGCAGGCCCTTGGCGACCCAGTCGCGCAACTCCAGGTCGCCGCCGTCGTGCCCGGGGCCCAACTCGCCGTTGGCGGTGTCCTCGGCATCGTCGTCGAAGACCTCGTGCAGCGGCTCGTGGGCCGCGCCGCTGGCGTCGCGCAGCGCCTTCAGCATGCAACGGTAGGCGATGCCGGTGATCCAGGTGCCGACGCGCGCCTCGCCGCGGAACGCCGCCGCCTTGCTCCACACCACCCACAGCGCCTGGTTGATCACGTCCTCGATCAGGTCGGCCCGCCCGCTGAAGCGGCGCAGGAAGCGGGCCAGGCGCTGGAAATAGCGCCGGTACAGGCGTTCAAACGCCGCCCGGTCGCCCTGCGCGCTGGCTGCCAGGTCGGCCCGGTCCAGGGCATCCGCGCGGGTGGCGGCGCCATTGCGGTGATCGTCGTCCTCGGGAGGCATCTGTCTCCTTAGTGCCGGATTTCTGCCGTATGGTTGCGCCACCTTGAAAGTCCGGCTGCTCCTCTTGTCATTGTTGCTCGCCACCGCGGCGGCTCGAGCGCAGCCATGGAGCGCGACGGCGAGCATCGCCAGCGACTACCGGCTGCGCGGCATCAGCCTGAACCAGCATCATGCGGCGCCGATGCTGGACCTGGGCTATGCGCTGCCCACCGGCTGGGCCTTCGGCCTGGGCCTGGCATTGCTGGACCGGGACGAGGCCGGCCGCGTGCCGCTGCTGACGCTCGATGCTTCGCACGGCTGGCAGCTCGACGAAGACTGGAGCGCGACCTTGGGTGCCACGCACTGGGCCTACCCCGGCCCCTCGCAACGCCGCCGCTACGACCATGACGAGCTGCGGGCCGGCATCCAGTGGCGCGGCCTGTGGAGCGCGACGCTGGCCTTCACGCCCAGCGTGCTGCGCGGCGATGGCTACGGCCACTGGTACGGACGCGGCCGCGCGCTCGCCGCCGAGACGGCGCTGCGCTGGCCGCTGGGCCACGGCTGGGCGCTGGATGGCGGCATCGGCCTCTACGCCTTCGATCGCCCGTCCGCCGGCATGACCCGTTACGTGTACGGCAGCGCCGGCCTGGCCTGGGCGCGCGGGCCACTGCAGGGCGTGCTGTCGTACGTGGACAGCAATGCCCACGCGCAGCACCTGGCCAGCCGCGACGATGCGCGGGCGGGCTGGATCGCCACGCTGAGCATCGGTTTCTAGACCGGCAAGCTCAGCGTCACGCGCAGCCCGCCTTCGCTGCGATTGGCCAGCGCGATGCGCCCGCCGTGCGCCTCGGCGATCTCGCGGGCCAGGGCCAGGCCGAGGCCGGTGCCGGCGCGCTTGGTCGAGTAGAACGGCAGCAGCGCCTGCGCCAGTACCGCCTCGCTCATGCCGGGGCCGCGGTCGGCAACCTCGATGCGCAGCTCACGGCCCGCGGT
>Ga0247779_1000632_pt1 | contig 20308 bp, 19 predicted proteins | sample UWRJL221509R5_FD_179925 | JGI IMG/M metagenome (GOLD analysis project Ga0247779, IMG submission 179925) | Plant litter microbial communities from Arlington Agricultural Research Station in Wisconsin, United States - UWRJ-L221-509R-5 | ecosystem: Environmental > Terrestrial > Plant litter >... | reverse complement strand
GCAATTAGGCTAGTATGGCCAGGAGCCCTCACCCGGATTGTTATTCCCAAGCGTCCGCTAGTACCAGGTGGGTATCGGACTCATAGATTGCGATGACAGCTCAATGTTCTTCAACTTTTCTTCTATGAACGCCCCTAGTAACTTCGTCGATGAGGACCTGCCAATTCATTCAACAAACACAAATAAAAATAATATTGCCAGTGTCACGTGAATATGTAAGTAATTTCGGTTTGTCATGCTGAAGCTCTACTGTGTCATTCCCTAAAACCTTTAATCTGCTCGACTTTGGGCTGAAATACCCTAGAGCACTACCATACTACGACAATAGGAAGGTTCTCTTACCAACGAATAACACGATTTCTATGCTCTTTGTCGCGTCAAAAGCCCGGCTTTTTGCCTACTAGCCCTAATGTTTTTCTCCACTCCACAAACTTTTCTATGTGCTCGGCTTCGAGGAAATGATTATCATGAAGGATACAAACCCCTCAAGTGCTCTGCCATTCAGTCAAGAACTCCGAACGTTGGATGCCACCTGGAGTGGACATCGTGAGACCGTCACCACAGACTTTTAGATCTGATCCCAAGGTCCTAACGGAGCCGGCAGGAAAAGTGCAAAATAATATCAGCCGGGGCCGTCGAAGAAATAGAATCAAGTCCCTTCAGCAGAGATAATTTCTCGCATGGTCAACTTCTGAACAGAACGGCCCCGCGTATCTAGTATGTCATCTTATACTTCATTCTTTATCATTATTTTGTGGAAAAGCAAACACAATTGATTGATAATATATGACACGTCTATGAATCCCAAGAATGCTCAATTGGCCTTGTTTTTTTACGTTAGGCCTATAGCTCCGACAATCGTGCGAAGCCATGTACCTACTACAATGGTTGCTACCATGAACCGCCCTTTGGTTCTGGCGATGACTTCTTTCAAACCCTCAGGCCTCAAGGACGCATTTGAGAATACGGCCAATCAGGCAAGGCAAGCAATGTTTGGCCCAGGAAGTAAGCAAATAATTACCGGTGGGACCTTCACCATCAACCAATCTTTAGGCTTGATTGAGCCAGGCAAGTGACCTACACGCTGTTGAGAATTGCAATACAAGGACCTGAACAATCCTCTTAATTTACTAGGGTTATCATCTTTAACTCAAGTCATAGCACATTCAGCGACATATGATTCCGCAGAACGGTACCCTCAAGGAATATGCCATCCAGGTACACGTGAGGAGATTTTACAAGAGATCATTGCATGGATCAACGACCCAAATCCATCGACAAGTGTCTTGTGGCTTTATGGGCCTGCTGGAGCAGGAAAATCAGCCATTATGCAGACTATTGCAGAAACGCTGCGACAAATGTACAAGGATCGATATGCGGCGTCTTTTTTCTTCCTAAAGGGCGACGAAAAACGCGGTTTTGTAAAATTTCTCTTCTCAACTCTGGCATACCAAATTGCGATCAACGTCCCGGGTATGAGAACCTTGATTGATCGAGCAATGTCTGTCGACATCACGCTACCATCCAAATCTTTGTCCAGTCAATTACGCTCACTCATAGTCGAACCTTCGCTTCGCTTACCCTTCCCTCCAACGCACACCCCGACAATCATTATCGATGGTCTCGACGAATGCGAAACCTCGAAAATTCAGCGCGACATTCTTTCCCACATCGGAGACTCGATAAAACTTTCAAAATTGCCTTTCCGATTTCTCATTGCGAGTCGCCCTGAATTCTGGATTCGTGATTCTTTCGATCGTGCCCCTCTTCTCGAAATCACGAAACGTGTGGATCTCAGCAACTCGCGTTATGCGTCGCGTGATATTAGGAAATATCTGGCCGATGGCTTCCTGAAAATCTACAATGAAAATCAAGATGTTATGCAAGGTGTTCCGCGTCCCTGGCCTCCGTACCATGTTTTAGAATATTTCGTTCAAAACTCCTCCTGCCAATTCATCTACGCTGCAACTGTTCTCAAATTTGTAGGAAATCATTCAGATTTCTCTGATCCGGTTCAACAATTGGAGATGATATCTGAACCCGGACCCTTGCGTTCTGAAGCATTCTCGGACCTCGATAGGCTATATACCAGGATTTTGTCACTATACCCACGCCGTGAAATGTTGCTGCGCGTTTTGGGTGGGATACTCGTTCATGCAAACGCCAAAGTGATCGAAGACCTTTTTGATGTTCCTGCAACTGAAATCAAGATGGTCCTACGAGCGGTCGCTGCATTAGTTGACATTAAGGTTCCAGTGGAAAGGGATCTCGCCGTCACTCAAAACATCGGGCCATACGAACCAAATATATCATTCTCCCATTTATCTTTCAAAGACTTTCTTGAAGACGCTAGTCGGTCTGGAGAATTTGCTGTAGAGCCCATGAAAATTTATAACCATGTGTATAATTTCTACCTCAATCTTATTATCAAAAGTTTTGATATCGCTCAAGAAGATACGAGGTGCGTTTTCGTAAACTATGTTATCTTCTTTGATCTCAGTGATGCTGATTTATTGTCTAGCGATGGCATGTTAGATCTGTGCCATGAAACATGGTCCTTCTTTGTGGAATGGATCAATGCGCAGGACAATGAGAGTTTTGCCATCCAGTTCATCATGGACTTGAAAGCAGGGATTGATGATTTTGGTATGAGTGAACTCCACATCTCCTTCCATCACGCATACGTGCTTCGATGCTTAAACGGTGCTGCATTGTCCTTACGAAGTTTACCTGTACTGGGCATGGATGTAAGGTCTGACCTTTTGTTTGACTCGAGATGCTCTAATCTTTCCTATCTTTTCTAGATTACGTATCACAATATGCTTGTGGATAGGCTACGTGACAGCATCCAAGGACTTGCCTTTGAATGCCTCCGTAATCTCCCAGTTCACAAGTTTCTGCAATACCCCAAATCTTGCAAGCTGGTTTCGAAAGGATTTGCAGGTTTAAGTGAATTATGGAACGACTTTTTCCAAGGCCGGAGTGCGGCCGCAACCCAGTTTATCGACGAAAACCAGTGTTTCCTACGACCCCATCGTGAAACAGAGTTATCATATGATGGCACATTGTATGGGAGAACCACATTCCATATCGTAGAAGGGTTGTCACAGTATCTTCTGGACGAGAGCAAGAGTGGACCCCTGCATTTTTGCTTCAGAGACACATGCTTGAATATTTGTCAGAGCATGTTGATAACTTGTGCTCATCCATATTCCGTCGCTGAAGAAATGGACCTACAGGATGGGACACCAGCCTTAGAGTTGAAAGTAGATTGGTTAGTTTTCTATATTTTCCAGTTATATGTGGTCAAATCTCACGTTATCGCGCTTCATGGCGACTTTAGTACCTTTCTTCGATACACACTCGAGTTCTCTAATATCAGATACGACCAAGATCCAATGGACTTCCAGAAGATACTCGCTTTCATCGACGCCCTCCACGACATTGCTTGGATTGGATTGAACTCTGAGACATGCCAAATACTTATCGAGTGGATAGATCGGCAACTGGTGAGGAGCCTCTCTTCATCGAGTTTTTTCTTGATAATCATTGTAATCTCCGCAGAGTAACGAGGATTCAGCTTCGATTCTTTCGGAGTCGTTGGATGCGCGAACAAAAATGTTGCAATGTCTCTTGTGGACCTACAAAACCCACTTACTGCCGTTAATATTTACTAGATATTTTCCAGACATCTCGACGTCTGACGAAGAGCATCTAACTTATATTCTTTCATTACCTCTCCAGCAGCTGGAGCCCTTGGATCCAGACGATAAAATTCCTCCATATGGAATTTACGCTCGGTATCATGGTCGATTTCTTTCCATATTAGATGATTACACGAAAGGCTTTCAATTCACGATAATCAAAATGCTGGCTGGATCTCGATACAGTCTTCCTGATGGCATGGAAATCATGCTTTCAACCCACATATTAGAATCTCTCCTGCAAGACGTGGCAGCCCAACTTTACTATACCGACACGGAATATATACTCTCTTTGGATGCTCTGTCTGCCTGCTCAAATTTTTTCTTTGTTCATGCAAACCGCAGTCTCAAAGTTTTCGCCTGCCTAAAAACACTGCATCACCTCAACACGATCATAGGGAATAAATTACAGGTACCGTCATGGTTTGCCAGTGATGTCGTCTTTTATCTTAAGGTATTCTTTTTGGCATACTTCGCTAATATAAATTTCTGACTTGTACCATTAGAAACATGAATTCGACGAAGATAACGCACTCTGTACCTGGCTGGAAGGTATCTCATTCCACCCTCAGGATCGCAACCGTCGCTTGCGACGACGATTCAATGTGGATTGAAAAGCAGAAGCTCGTAACGTTTCAAGTGCAACACGTTATAGTGCATCCAGATTTGCTCCCTGTTTGGACCTTTGGGATCAAGTTGCGAGCATGATTGTTCACCGCCCCAAATCAAGTCCCGTGTTCCATAGCCTACGAGGATAGAAACATCCTGATATGAAGATTGATTTTTTGGAAGATGTTCACGGATCTCAGAAGCTGTTAGGCTATCTCTATAAGTTAAAGGACGGATTAGTGTATATACCCTGTTGTAAATTAACGTTGCGCTGCCGGAGATCTATGTAGAGAACGGGTCATTACTACAAATATTTTGCACCCGACGTAACGCAGTATACCTCGAGCACGTTCGTATGGACATCATGATACGGATATTATACCACGGACTTTCTCTCTCCCCAAGTTCTAGGCACTCTTGTTCGTTGAAGAAACAGAACTGTCACTCAGCATATGGGCGAAGAAAACATATGCTTCTGATAAGCACAGCATCAAGTTATCTGATAAATATATATGGCGCTGGTAGACGATTTGAACTTGTCGATCGTAGTTGATCCAGTCAACAAAGTCTTTTGTGAATGCAGCGATCGCAGAGAGAAAGAAGTCTCCATTCGCACCGCAAAATTAGTTTCCACAAAATAACGCTCATGTAGAGTAATGATATCGGGATGTCTTCGCGATCATCGATTGAACAGATAATGTTCGGCGATGGCCAGATGCGAGGCTGAGCCAACGCACAGCATAAGTGAGAAATCGTCGAGGATATTCCAGGGTGCAAAACAGAATCCAAGGTCAAGATTTCGTGTAAAAACACCGTAGGAGAACCTAGAATGAATGCCTAGCGGAATACTACGCAGCTGCGATTGGCCTTGAATGGTATCGTCATTTTGTGCCCACCGATCAATCAGGCAGAAAGTTGAGCTTACGGTCTTCAAACGAAAACAATGTACTCCGGGCATTTCGCAAAGCTGTTTTAATAAGTAATCCACAGGAAGAAGACGCTAAAAACAGTCATTGGGGGATACTGGATGATTTGCCCAAGGATCTCGAAATTCTGGAAAGATCCTGCAACCTGCAACGTCGCGCTGGCATGTAGAATCGACATCTATCTGCAGGGCAATATCGGAGCGTTATTTGTGCTTCGCCTGAAATACCTCTAACTTTCTTACGTTTTCTGGACCAGGAAAAGAACGATTCCAATAACAACAGTCCATCAGACGAACCGCCGTTCTTCTGACAAAATTAGGGTAGTGTACTTGCCAGCGACCAAAGTAAGCCATTGAACTCCCACACACAGTGTTCTAGCGGAAGATGTGGTACAGTTACATGGAAGAATAGGAATGGAGTGGGTTGCGGCACTTTGGATGGCGGAATATAAATGTTACTATCCGCCAGTTAGCCGTCATTCGGCACATGAACGTTTGAAACGTTAAATGATTGGAAGAAGTCTGAAGATATTGAACATAGACCAGAAACCTCAAAAATCAAGTGAAACCCAGTTGGACCTTAATGTACATAATATTATTCGAAAAATGTTGGGGATGAAAATACGACTGAGGTAGTACTGGAGCTAAGTTAAGACAAAGTTGCCCCTGTGCAACGACAAAAAGAACGACATTCCGGACCTTTCATGTGGTCATGGTACTATAATTGTATCCAGGAATACGAGAAGCGCGATAGAAGCCAGTAAGAAACCATAATCACAAGTCATCCGTCGACCCCAAAAATTTTAACCATTCAATTTCTTTATATTTCAAGGTTTATGTTGAGTCGGTTCTCTATCTAAATGTAGTAGGTACTGAAATTAAGCACGCCCTCGGGTGTGCCATACCGTCTAGAGTAAAGTAAGAATGTACATAGTAGTGGGTGAGATGGTTGAGTCCAAGTGGGAGGTTTTGTTGTAGGAATTCGGAAGTGAACCAGCGCCCTCACCCATATTCCGACGGACGAAGAAACGTCGATGAAGCCGGTAAGGAGAATGAGGTACTGGCAGCAAACGTGCCAGTAAATCATACGAGGTATGAATCCCGATAAAAATAAGGTCAAACGAGTGGGTGGAATCCTGAAAAATAAACAGGTGTGTCGAGGTTGATTAAAGAGTGTGTTGATGTAGAGTAGCAGTAGCAACCCAAAACAGTTGCAAGCAACCACGAAGATCATAGTAAAAAAAGAGTAGCCGCCGTCAAAAAGAAGCGAAAAAGGCAGGGGAGAATTGGAAGAGTATAAATATACCATACAACCTGGAAGAAAAGGGGGAGGGGAACGAAGGCCGAAAATATTTTGAACTTTTGATACACCAATGAAAACCAAAGAAACAAGCCAAAAAGGGATAGAGTACAGCAGTGGAGAAATGAGAACACAGCATAGAGCATAGAGGCGATCCAGAGAAAGCGAGGAGAGATATGGAGAATAAAAAAAGAAAGTTTATGGCAGGTCTTAATGCTAATCCAGCCAATTTCGTTGTTGTGAGTAGCAAGTTTAAAAAAGATGAAATACACCATAGAGAACAAACAGAAAAGATAAAATAAAAGGAAACCATGTTCAAACGAAAAGTAGAGTCAACAGGAGAGGAAAATTCACAGCACGACACCAGCCGGATCGTCTCCATCCCTTACATGTCCAGCACGGACGCCGAGCAACCTCTTTGTCCACCCGCCCCAGTTGCCCATAGACAATAGCATTCCCCTGGCGTCCCTCTTGCCCCCATGTCTACCATCGGAGTCATCGTCATGCGGCGACAAAGGATCCGCGGGAGGCTCGCCCAGGCCTTCAACGCTGGCAAAACTCACATAGCCTTCAATGGCCCTGCATCGGGCGGATGCTTTTCGAGCATTGAAGTGTGGGCGGTGAGAGAACGGCGTGGGAGACGGAGGTGTATTAATATCATTATCGCCGTGAGACGACGCAGATGAAGAAAAAGGGTGTTGGCGACCTCGGCGCTGATGCTGATGAGCAGAAGATCCTTGAGAATTCGACGACGAGCACGAAGAGATGGAGTCGTCATCATCCTGTTGATCTTGTTGCCTGGGTGCGTGTTTTGGCCTCCTTATTGCACCAAGACCACCCAGTTTCCCGCCTCTCGGAGGAGCAGTGACATTAGCTGCATAAGTTGTCTTGTAAGGACTAGGACAATATTCGCCATTAGCACCAGCTACCGAGAATATCCTGGCGGTAAATGGCGGTGTAGGTGGTGGGGTTATGAGCCTCAAGTCCCCTTCTTCGCCTTCTTCGTCACCGTCTTCACCGCCCTCAAGAGGTGGAGTGGTACCTGTCCTAGTTTCCGGCCTCACTGAAATCTTCGATGGCGATAAACTAGTGGGGGCAGCGGGGGCAGTCGTGGCCCTCCTTGGTGTTGTGGGTAAGAGCATGCCAGTAGCGCTTAATAGGGATGGAAGAACAGAATCAGTTTTGCTTCTGGTCCTACTATGACCGTCATGAACCATTCTTGGCGACCCTGTAGGATCGTTATTCATAGCTCTTCCTCTTTGCTCCTTTTCTCTCCAAGGCCAATCCCCCTCCTCATCCCTAACTTCATTTACAGTCCCACCACGACTCTCGCTCCTTCTCCTCTTTTCCCTCTCCTTTCTCTCAACAACCTTCCCTGCCTCCAAAACCCTCTCTAATCTCGCTCTTAACACCTGTTCATGTGGCGTCATGATAAGCGGTTCTCCAGGAGACATGGGGTTGAGACCTTGTGATTGATGATACGACTGTACTTGTTGCTGCTGGCCACGTCGAGGAGAATTCAGCTGTTGATGATGGTTATACAAATCAATAGGCGGTGGCCGACTTCCTGCTCTGGTACCCGCCGCTCGCTTGCTGGGGGTTGTCTCGGGGGTCGTAACTCCAATTTCACCTCCATTTCGTCGATATGAAGGTGAAGAATGAATTGTGTGATGTCTTTGCAGACTCGCCGAATTGGGTGTATTGGGCGCAACATTGCGATCGGGGGTGAATTTTACATTCACGTCATTAGAAAGAGGAAGCGGCGAAGGCCGTTGTTGACGTTGTAACGATGATTGTCTCTGGGTTTGTCTTCTCAACGGCGATGGCGAATGTGAAGTGCTCCTTGGACTGGACGCAGACGTTGTGTAGGCGGAACGAGACCTCGAGTGCGTTAACTGGTACTGGGGCTCCTGTTGCTCGTTCGGTCTCCGCCATGCATTCCTTTGTAATGGTGTTGAGGGTAGAATTGCTCTCGACTCGATATCCACCTCGACATCGCCTCCATAAGGATTCCTCGAGTCATTTGACTTCGACGTCGACCTAACGGATCTTTGTTCGTCCTCCCTTGACCTCGACCCAGAGGCAGAACCAGAAAGAGAAGATGCACCAGGAGACATTGACCTTGGATTACTCATAGCCGTGCGAAACAAAAACGATCCTCTTGTCAGCTCTTCCTCTTGCTGTTTTGCATACGCCGACGGCGTGTTCAGCGACCTTCGTCTCCTATCTTTTTGGGTCCCGGCAGTGGCAGCTGCCAGAGACGGTGGTACAGCCGTAGCGGCATTATTGGGATTAGGCGACGGTGAAAAGGCACTTAGCGGAGGAGATAGTGGGGTAGGTGAAGAAGTCAAAGGCGAAACGGTCGTAGTCATGTTATTGGCAATACTGGAGGTAGGTATATGCGAATGCCTCCGCCTGTGAGTCCTTGGCGACGTGGATGAGGCCGAGCCAGAGACCGAACTGGTCGCAATAGTATTTGGGGAAATTGATGACGACGACGATGACGCTGCTGTTCCTGTACTCCGCTCCCTTTCATCTCGAATAAGCGCATCCCTCAACAACCGCTCTGAACGACTTGCGGTATATTGCTGGTGGGTATAAGTCGGCGACGGTGGTGACTGATACATGTTGCTGCTGTTGAAAGAAGGTAACAAAAAGGAAAAGGTTGTAGGAGTAGCACTGGGTGTAGTGGTAGAAGTGGGTGAAGATGTAAGAGTACTGACAGACTTGGCGAAAGGCTCAAGTAGGCGTTGGAAAAGCGGACTAGCGCGAGGTGATGTATGAACGTTATGTGGATGAAACTGTGGTGTGGTCGAGCTGCGTAATGGAGTGCGCGGCGTGCGAGGACGAGGTGACGGTGGTGTATGTGTGATTTGCGTGTTGAGGCTACTAAAGGGGTTGTGTGTATGAGGAAGATGATGCTGTGATTCACTTAAGGACGATGACGAAGAGAAGAAAGATAATGAAGAAGTAGATGAAGATGCGGTAGAGGAAGAAGGCGGTGATGAGATTTGCTGCTGTTGCTGCTGTTCGTACGAAGAAGTGACCTTCGGACTAAGCAATCCTAGGCTATTCGTATGTCGATGCCCGTACCGTGCGCGTTTCTGTTCGTCCAACCCACTTACTCTCGTCAAGGCTGAACATTGAAAAAAAGGAGTGAGAAAAGAAACAAAACCATTGATATACAACAACGCACCTTGTTCAGCAGAGAGTCGCACCTTCGTAGACGACGATAGTGATGATAGTGGTGAAGGTTCAGGATGATGAGAGAGAGAATCCGACATCTCAAAATTTGGATAAATGTATGTATCTATCCTTCGTAATCACTGCCACGAGGCGTCAATTGTAAAAACGGAATACCGTAAAGGGGGCCCAGCACCTTGAATCTGGGGAACACAGAAGAGGAATCTCGGTCAATCGAGATGGGGGGACAGTGTGTGGGAGAAGACTCTTGGCTAGGTCGTATGACCCTTGAGTGTGAAATCCTGGATTTCACCAAAGTCACGCCGATGTATCCTGTAAAACCGAAGCCGGATGTTTTAGCATCATTCTGGGGACAGTTAGAAGAAATTACAACACACCGTTCCTTGACCAAAATCTTTGAGGCGACCACCACGCTGCGGTAAAGGGAAGCGAGCAAGCAAAAATTCCCCACAGTAAACAAAATGTGGGGTCAGGTTCACGAGGATCAGGACCGGATCCTAAACTTGACTAGCTTTAATCAAGGAATGACTCTCTAAAGTCAATGCTGCCAACACGGACACGCTGCTGACACGAGGCGTGTGCGTTTTCCTTTTTCCTTTTCCCGGTGCGAATGCGATGGCGAAGAGGACCGGTGTAGGATAGAGTACTTGATTACAGGTAAATTCAGGTTCGAACGGAGAAAATTTTTGGAATGCGGATCGGATTACTAGGGGTTCAGGATGAATGTATGCAGCCCTATTACTTTCAATTGGCCTGCTGTATCATATATACTGATGACGCCCTTTATGATGATGCTGCTGTTGTTGTCTATCTGACAAGCGGCAAAGATGGGCGGAAGGAAATGAGAGAAGAAAGCTGGATTTATTCGAACTGATGGATGGATGCACGGTAGGCCAGCTTGAACGGCCAATTCCTCGTTTGTTGAATAACGCGGGGAATTTCAAAGAAATTATCCCGTGAGACCAACCTATATTTCAATTTGTCCGACTCTTCTAACGCTAACGACACGGGATCCAGAGGGTCAGCAAGAAAATAGTAGCACAGAAAACAACGAACATACGCGTACACCAGGTACCCCCTTCTATGCCGAAATCTTTCTGTCTGTCCAGTTTCTCCACGTCCTTCTACGTATGTCTACGTCGTCTATGTCTTGCGTAGACAGTTATTATAATGCTAAGGCGACGTCCTTGTCTGTCGAGGGTGCTTCCTGAATGATTCAATTTTTTCTTGTCTTCCCCCTAATCCAAAAACGATATGTCTGGCACAGTCTGGGTTCGATCTTCGCTATTCAGCGGAAACAATAAATAAGTCTGAGGGAGAGAATGAGCTGGAGAGCGACGGCGGTCGGCTGTAATGGTCACGGTTGTGGTGGTTAAGGAAAGAAAAGTTATTTGGCCATGCAAATTATCATTCATGAATAGAATAGCAGCGAATACGTGCAACAAATCAGCCACACCGAACCCCGCTCCGACGCCGTTGCTGACTTTCATGATCCAGCTTACTATTCCAGCGACGCTAAACCGAAAAAGGTGAAGATACCCCGGGCGCGTAGTTACGTCGGTCCTGCTCGGTGTCTTTGCTGCGTATAGATAAACCGATTGGAAAGCCTGGAATCCAAAGCTATTCGTTCCGTAAAATTAATCTATGAAACTGGTGGCGAACTGCAGTGAAAAATTAAAATGTATGCGGTCCTGACCACTGACCAGTCTATAGCTGTGACGCTCAAGCATTTCTTCGGCAACTGGAACAGGGAAAAATTATTCCGCATCAACAACTTTCATAATTTCCTTAGTTTGAACTCCAGAATGTCAAGGCTCTGCGGAACTTATATACGCGTGAAACCCTTGTGTATACGTTGTCCTGAATCATCTGTTTTGACAGAAAAAACTTTCTCCTTTCGCTCATGCCGAGATGCCCCACTGATGAATCGCGCCGTTCTCTCACGTTTGCGTACGGCAGAGATCAGAAATAACTCCGGCAGCAGGCGGACAGTATTAGTACTTGCACATTTTCAGTCAGCGCCATGTGCCGAAGAGCCGACTCTGGAAAGTATGGCAAGGTTATGCGATAATGAAATCTATAAAGTCCTACATAGTCAACGCTTAGTTGCCCAGCCAATACCACAAAATCATACAGAGAGAATCGTAAGACATATCCATGCTGTAAGACGCTGCATTTTCCGTTTTGGAGAAAGCAGTCTGCCCGAGGTACAGCAAGATTCTCGAAAGCCAACTAAGTGCATATTAAAATCGACATACTTCAAAGTTGGTCTAGGTAGATATAGTTTAACTATAGGCGTATAGCAGATTAGAGGTTCTCGTCGAATCCTAGTACTGCCTGCAATTCCAATACTATGTTGCAAAGATTAAACCGCCTTCTCCCGTCGTCGTTTACTTTAGTTAACACAATCCCACCGGCCGTGTATCTTAAGCTTCTTAGCATATCTTACCATGCTGACCCGCAGTTACAGCGCTCATGTTCAATATTACTATGTATGCTATCACCAGCATATTCCCTCATGAGGAGTTTATGGAAGTCATTGATGACGCTTCGTTATGTCTTCACGAAAGCCTTGCGCAACTGGATGACGCGCTGGCTCCACTTGTCAAGAAAATTCATAGTCAGTTTATATGTCGACGAGCCGGTGGTGACATTAATTAATATCTTTACGTCGTAACATATAAAATCTCTCAGAACTTACCCACCGAAAAGGTAATTATTCTATACGAGGTGAGTACGTTGAGTATCCGGTCGGGATTCTGGATTTGGAGATGCGAATGGAGTGGGAGTGCGCATTACCATTCACACGGCGCTGAATCTGAAGGCTAAACGCTAGATACTCGTAGATCGACAAGAGCTGTAAATGCAAGCCTAGCACCGGAGCTACTGGTCGCAAAAAAACAGCCGCGAGAATTCGGCGTCTAGCACTACTGCAGCAGATTTCGAAGGCGAGTTGAAGACGTTACGTAGAGATCTAAATTTCGGCATAGTACTATGTTATAACAAATGACGAACTTCAAGCTGATTTTATCACTTAAATGTCATGCTTGTATATCCACATTATATGATACAATTAAATAGTTCCATATTCTTGAACGACGGAAAGAGGCAATAAATTATGAAAGTAATTCCTGATTAATCTGGAGTTACTTCACTTCCTTCTGTGTTTCTCATTACCTCAAGAAACAACATCTGTGACAGAATGTGGAACCAAGGTTATTTGTTTTGGCGATTAAAGTGAATGCATGCACACGATACAAAAGTCATTCGTGTGTAGAACATGACATCGCAGCACACCGTGGAGACGAACAATTCTAGGAAAAGTTGAATGGGCTGGGAAATTTTAGTGAGGGGAAGGGCTAATGACGAAAAACGTGCCTGTAAATTCCTGATCTATTACATCTCGGTACGTACGCAATTCAAAGGCCGTGGATGCCAGTGGTTACAGATACCCGAATGATTATTCAGCAACGTTCAGCTAATGATACTTATTTGGATGCATGTTAATGATAGTGATTACCTGGCGCCATGACGCTCGTCAGCGGAGGTCCACCTCTCCAGTGCCTACCGAAGTTGAAATAGCGCTTCCACGCGGTGATTCCTCCTGAGCCTCACCGGCGGCAACGCTAGTGCATAAGCCAAAGTTCGTATGGATGACAACCTATGACTAAAACATTTCCCTCCTTCTGGGATTTAAACCGGGATTTCGGTGACCTTCAGGATTTTTTCTCTTCTCCGCTTCGTTTATAACGGATCTTGAAGCTTTGAAGATTAGTAGACCGTAGTATGGACACACCCCTTAGTTAAGCATGATCAAACCAGTCTAATTAGCACTTGGAACTGTCCTATCACCTACATAGTGCTATAGTATATGCACCAGGTAGGGCACATAGGTTTCCGCTAAGTCATCCCCAAAGGTTTGAGCTCGTTAGTCCATCACTGCAATCCACGACATGTGCCTCGTGGCACTCCTTGCATACCGAGGCAAGGAAATGGTTCGACTCGAATTCTGAATATCGGGCGGAGCTTAAGTTCTCTCTCGAGAGATGATGTGTAAATACGATTCCGTTGGACATAGACTGTCCATGCCGTGGGTAATTAGTATGAAAGAATCAATATTAACATATTGAAGCAGTCACCATGCGCATGCACTTGCTTTTCGGATGATCGAGCTTGCCTCGGTGAAGAACTAGGACAGGACAACAAGAAAGGCACAGGTAATGGAATGACTTAGGTATTCTCTTCATGAGAGCTCAGAGAACTGGTAGATCATAGTTTTTCATGAACTAGAGAGATTGTTTACTGCACACAACCTCTCACATACTTGGATGAGAGTTGCCGAGAGGGCACCAGAGATCTCGAAAATATGAGAAACACTTCGAATATGAGGTTCCAAAGCCGCAAAACGCGACAGCGTGGGGCGCGACGCGCCTTTGATTACTTCACGTGATATTCGATTTGACAAACATGAACAATGCCCATTATAATCGTGAACGCGGCGTTGGCTCCAATTTCGCGTCTTTCTCTTTCATAGGCTAAAATTCGAAATGGTGACTTGATGTTTTTCCCATCTTTATATACCTCACTTACCAGATGATTCCTATGGCTTTTCGTGTGAAGCCTGCTTGAATATAGTAAACCTCGTAGTGGCTTTTGGTTGACTTACTCAAATGCGATTCCGATGTTCAAGGCGTCGACAAAGAGAGTTCGTCAGAATTCATCATTTTTTTCACATTAATGGAAACCTTAAATGTATCTTTGCAGATGGCCTTCCCATTAGCTGAATTAATGGGCGCATATATGCGCTTTATTCATCATTCCATAGAAATCATGGATTGATGACATCGGACTCGGACTGTTATGTCTTCTTCAGAGGTCCACAAACCAGCTTTATCATCGTGAACTGCGATATGGGGTGATTTTTTACTTCTTCTTGAGTCCTCGAAAAGTCTGATATTCATTTTAGCTACATTGTGCAAGTTAAGACTTCAATATCCGCCTTTGTATGTTCTTTTACATTCAGTGTTGACGCTATATATCTAATTCGAGTTGCTATCACCGTTAAATGCTTTGGATTGAAGTGGAATTGGATCAAATATACTCCTCTTCGCTCTGAAACCTGCATATATGCGCCGCCGGCGGTAGTAATCCGTTAAATGGGCATATTCCTTGATATCTCGTTAATGAGGCCCACAAATTCAAGCATGCGCTTCGATACATATCATTATCAGTCAAAGTCCGCCGCAAACCCGAGCTTTTATAGGACTGTGCCTTCCAATCTACTGTGAAATGGGTGCCGCAATCTTTCGAGCACCGTGAATCTTTACCAACATCGACGGTATCATTCGACCTCATTAAGCAACGTATATTCTCTTCGCTGGTCCAAGATCGTTACCTCTTATCATACATGGACTATGAACCTTGGCGCTTGCTGTTAGATGTTCTGCCTGCTCATTGAACACCTGACTGACATTTGGTCATTTGGGAGGATCCAGAAAGCCCGTAGCTGGTATCCTAATACCGAATTGGTACCACGCCGGATTTTCGCTCGTATTCTGGGTTATAAACATATCCATATTAACAGGTTTTGGATCCGCTCGCTAACTTTTGCTCGTCGTCTTTCTTTCTTGGATTCACAGGCTTCTACTCTGTGGTGTCGAATCTCACGTAACGAAGCTGTGGCGTCATGGGCCGAACCATCCAATGGCCTTTTTACATACCCAATTGTTGATAGCAAAAACCACGCTATCGCTGGTGTATGCACATCCTTGAATGTATACGCTCTAGCGATAATCCCTCCATCAATGCTGATGTCGATGTCTGGCTATAAGCTCCCGGCGACCTCTATTCTACAAGCGTCTTCTCTTCCATTATTTCGAACGTCTCGAGATCCATTTCAAGGTCGTGAATGCCACATGCATTCAGATTAGGACCTAGGAGTATTCCCACCATTCCATCTTTTCGGCTAGGGGGTCATTGGTGTCCCCAAGTGGTTGAGAGTCGGGCCAGATTTCATGTGTCGCATGACGCTGTTCTCTTTTCTCGACCTTTCTATAGGTATCCTGCAGACTGAAGCAGAATGAATTTTTCGGGAAGATCTCGTATGACACATTTTGGTGGCAGAGTTACTGTTTTGTCTGGCCTTATGAATCGTGTAGAAAGGTGAGTATACAAACAATCTCGTTTTAGGCATCCCTTCTAAATCAAAGCTTCCCCAGGTTGACCATTTACCATGCATTTCGTGAGGTGTACCCGATGTTGAACGCTTTTGGTGGCAATCCACCTGCCGATTTCAATCCAGCCTAGTATGTGCCTTTTCTAAACCACGTTGACGTAGCTTATTGATAAACTTAATCTCAGACACTTGTGCCTTGACAACCATGCTAAATGAGCGCCAAACTGCCACCTTTTCTCCTTGATTGATGTGATTTGAACGTTCGGGAAGATGTCTGAATCCTCATTGCGAACAAATCAAAAATAGCCTTGCGATCTGTCAGGATACTGGCGAATAAAATGTTTCCAATTTCATGGAAAATTTGCATAGGTTATTCGGGTATGTTTGTGTGTAGCTCTGTATGCTGTTCACCACGGTCTAAACAGCGAACAGCCCCAATTCTCACACCTTCAATTATATATCTTTGAGAATAGTCACTCGTCATCTTTCTACTAAACCACCTGAAGTTGCTATGAGATGTCCAGTTAATGTCAATGGGCATGATGCCCGCGAGTGAAGCGACTACTCCATCGTGTTCGTACCATTCACTCACTTATCGAAAAAGTCCTCTCTCAAGTATCATTCAGTCACACAGGCGCTGTATTGTTGGCGGTGATGTTCTATATAAACGTTTCGGCCATTGATTTCCCACCTTCACGCATTATAAACCTGACGTGAAACCTGAGGTAGGGCTCCCTCTTTGACATACTTCGTCACATATATAAGACGACTGCTTAGCACTGTACATTACTATCTTCATGCAGATGAACACCCTAAATCACTCCACCACTATCAATAAACATGATGGCCAAGTGCTGGAAACATCGCGTGGACACACTCATCATACACAACATGGGAAAAACAATGGTACATTCTGCGTTAAGTTTAGACTTTTCTCTCTTAAATATTTGATTCTAGATCACTCGGAAGGCCGTCTTTCTGACTCTGAAACTGCTTTGACCGCTTGGAAGATCGTCCAAGATTTTTATCATGCCAATTGCGACCTACTCTCGTCACGGCCCGGGTCGCAAAACATAAATAACAATAATATTGACGAATCAATGAACAACTATAAAGAAATTGCCCAAGTCACAGTAAAGGGCCTGCAAGTCCTTGCTCATCTTCACCCATTTGTTGGAGGTGAGTGATATACTTAATTTTAACGATGCTTGATCGTCATATTCGTAATAATAGTTGCTGTCAATGCTTTTGTACTTGTCATAAAACTCGATTTATCAAGACGAGAGAACGATAGAAAAATTATATATGTAAAGATGCAGATGCAAGAGCTAATGGCCGTCTTCTACGAGTGCGTTTCTCTCTCTCGACGATTGATCAATACATTCCCTTACTATATTCTAGACTCCGACATTTTCGAGACTCAAAAGATTGCGGAAATGACGGTTTGTCGATAGCAGAGAGACTGGAGGGCATAATGATACGCATTGCTAACGATGTTACTCACTGTGGCTCAGTATGCGATGTATACATGAAAAAAGGGGTCCTTGGTGTGTTTATCTATATGTTCGCTGGGACTGGATATTAACGGATAACCCAGCAAAGACGGTTAAATCGAACTCGTACGAAAAGCGGCTAATGGAATATATCGTCACATTCAAAGAGCATAGAAAGAATTTGGAACTTGCATTTTCCGCTCATGCATCTATTGGCGTCGACGTTGCAAATCGGAAACTCAATGCCCAGACACATCAACTGCAAAACATAGAGGATAGACTTGAAGAGTTAACTACCCTGTTCCGGAAGCTGGATACTCCACGGGAAAAGGATCTCCTCAGGTTTCTTGAAGAAAACGGCGGAATCAAAGTCTGTATTGCGAACGATGAACTTCTTGATATTCTCATCAGCAAGAGTGGAGAATCTTCTTCCAAAATATCGGGTCGTGACCTTTCCAGAAAATCGGCTAGTGATATTCCTGCCATTCGCAAGAAATTATTCAAAGAGCTCGCGGAGGATATTGATGACATTCTCAATAAAAATCTGGCATTATACGAGCGCAAGCTCGACATGCAAAGCAAGCAGATCTCAGAGACCATAGAAGCAGAGTCGGAACATATTATCCAGACACTTTTGTCAGGAGCTCACGACCGTATAATAGACGCCGTAAATTTGCGATTGCTTTTACCCTCACATTTCTCTATACTTATGATGGTGTTTAATAGGATCTCCGAACCCTTTGGAAAGACATGGTAAGTCAAATGCTTTAAAATAATCGAATAGTCATCAAAAAAAAATTCTAGGCCTGGAAAGGAAGCGTTAAAGCCAGACATTTTGTTCTTAATCTCCACGATTTCTATACCGATAAGCTGAGCAAACTATCAGCAACCACTTCGGCGGTCGAGAATCAACACAAGACAGGCGCTTCTTCACCATTGCCATCGCCCCGTCATCCGCCCCCGAGATCGGCGTCATCGGGCATATTTAGACGACAAGACGACAAATGGGCTTTGGCTTATATCAATGCCACTTATGTCCAACCTATCCTAGAGGCTATCGATGACGATGCAACAGGATTTATCAGCATTAAAGAAGTTAACACATTTGTAGCTTCACGTCCAGATGGTTGGAGGTATGTAACTATCCCTTCTCAAAATTTGTGGCCCTACTATCTCAGTCGACTAAAGAGTTTTCGCCCTTGAAAAGTCTTCCACAATGGATTGCCTACTGGGCAGTCGGTTGGTATCTTGCTGCTATTTTAATCTGGCACACGCAAAACTAAAATCTATGTACAGGTTGGCAAGCTAGCGTGTCATCTTATAAAAACAAGATTTACGCCCTTGTTCAGAACATGTTTCAGATTCTGGAGCATGTTCTTCCCTCAAATAGGCGGACTGTTGACGAATATCTGTCTCATCCTTCCTTCTGGCGACTGGAGCTAATCTTACGATCAACTCGCTCCGTGAATCCAAAAATATTAGAAGATCCTGATCTCGTTCGAATAACTGAAGCATTTGGTGCCGCAGAAGAAGAAAGATTGGAATCAAATCTTCAAAACGTATCCTATGAGTTAGACACCTCTGCCACGGTCTCACTTGTCACCGGTGAAGGACGCATTGAACGTGTACGTGTTTCATGACCAGATAGCGGTGTTACACTTGATTATAGCTTCCTTTCAGTATGCCTTCCCTTTGATATACCTTATTTTGCAGCGTCACTTAAAGGTCATTACTATTGGGTGCAAGCACGTCTTGGACACCGAGGAGATGGCAGTTTTAAGTGAATCGCTGGTATCTGTACTACTATCCATCGATGACCGCATAAGAAATCTTGAAGGTCTGTTTCTTGTTGGTTTCCGGTATTCTTTGCCGTTCAAATTTCCCTCACTTGAATCATTTAGCCATCCTGAAACAGACTAACATGGATGTTCAAAGCCACTTTGGAAATTTTGCTTTCGGAATGGTATGTTGATGAAATATAACTCTTAATGATTATTACTTCCACTGTTTAATCTTTCTCTCAGTTTCAGTTGTCATATGGCGATGTAAAACGATCACCTATTCGAAGCTCTTTTGCCAGTTGGGTTGACGAACACGAAGTGAATCCCCTTGATAAAGCATATATCACGCAGGAGTCAGCCACAATAAAGGCATCCACAATTCCCCATTCTATCCTTAAGTATGGTATTCAAGACGGGTTTCAATCGACGAATTATAAGGACTTTGAGCCTGCTCAACTTCAAAAAACTCCGCATCCAATCCAAGGTACCTGGACAGGCCAAATTTCCCGATCAGTGGGGGAGCAAACTATCACTTACGTTCTCCGCATATCCTTCCGAACATGTACGGGAGACAGAAACCTTAGAGGAAAGGGCGAAGATTTTTCTTCGGCATTCAACTTGGAAGGAAACGTTATAAATACACGAGCGGGATATGACTTCGATTTCATCCTCATCGACGATAAGGATGATTTGTTCAAGACTGCCATTGGCACCCTCGATATATCAAAGGAGACTATCGTCCTGAAGTGGAGTGATAGGAGAAAAAAAGAAACCCCCGATGATCCTTTTTACCAACCAGTAGAACTTCGCCGGACACCCCCTTCTTTACTTCGGTATCGATATACTGCAGACCGATTCCGAGAAGATCCAGTTGGATCACGTTGGTCTTTTGCTTGCAAGGCCACGCACCATCTAGCACAGGAAAAACTATGGTCTCGATCATTTTTCCAAGCCAGATTTGAAGAGAGAAGACGATTCGTCGAGCTCTCTACTCGCTCCCTTATTGTCAGCATGGGCATCACTCCTCAGAAGCCGCTGAATGTTGCTGAGAGTGGGGAATTAGACTCTCTACGACGTCGTCTAAATCCATCGGAAGCACGTTTTTATCAGGCTCTTT
>Ga0247779_1000631_pt1 | contig 20310 bp, 12 predicted proteins | sample UWRJL221509R5_FD_179925 | JGI IMG/M metagenome (GOLD analysis project Ga0247779, IMG submission 179925) | Plant litter microbial communities from Arlington Agricultural Research Station in Wisconsin, United States - UWRJ-L221-509R-5 | ecosystem: Environmental > Terrestrial > Plant litter >... | reverse complement strand
CTGGTTCCTCGAAAGTTGGTTCACCTCCACCATCTCCCAACATTCCAATGATCATTAGATGATCTGCAGAAGCCATTGCCTTGTCATGAACTTCCTTTCGTTCTGCGTTGGTACCACCGCCGGCCACAACCTTTCCAGTCATTGCTGCATTAGGTAAACCGAGTTTGTCAGTAATCCAATCCACGACTTTCCCTAATCCCGTGCCTGTTGATGCAGAAATAAAAGGTAAACCACAGCAGCCTCCACCATCTTCAGCCTCCATCCCATCAGGATCAATTAACCTAATAGGATTGTTCTCAACATAAGTATATGGACTAAACCTCCTTGACTTCTCCGCTAAAGGATCAATCACATTCCACCTACCAATCACCGGATCATAGAACCTTGCGCCGTAATCGTATTGGCTAAGCTCCTCCTGCAGCTCCTTTTTGTTGTAAAGATATTCGTTTTTAGGTAAGAGTGTGTAACTGTTCACCTCCATCCCAAACGGGTAATAATCGTCCGTTTGGTATATGCTTGCTGTGCCGCTCTTTGTGCCGAAGGTCACTCTCGTGTTGCCCAGGTTGTCGCCCAGGTAGTATTCATATTCAAAGTTTCCTGTAGTGGGTTGGTATACGGCTTTGCCTTCTTCCGTCTGGATGAAGTTGAGGGCTGGGGTGGTTTGTCCGTCGTATTGTATACCGCTGATGTAGTCGGTTGTGTTGTTTAATCCGGTGCTTGTTCTTCTCAGCTTGTTTCCTGTGGCGTCATAGATATAAGTCAGCGTTGTTGTCGTTGTGGTGCCGGTGTTGGCTACTACTGTTCTTGGCAGGTTCAGCAGGTTGTAGGTAAACGTTTTGTTGTGCTGGTTATTCGTCGTGTTGGTTTGGGTAAGTTCATTGACGTTGCCATCATACGTGTAATTGGTTGTTCCGATGGACATGCCTGCATTATTACTGCTGATATCTGAGATAGACTGTACCTGGTTGGTCGGGTTACCGCTTTGGGTGTAGCTGTAGCTGAGCTGGTCAACAGACGTTATCGTTGGCCCTGAGTTCCTGTTCAGCGCCGTGATATTACCGTTCAGGTCATACACCGGGTATTCGTTGTTGTTACCTGTCGAGCTGCCTGCTATCAGCCGGTTCAGCTCGTCATAGGCATAAGCGTAATGTACGTTCAGGTTGCCGGGTGTGCCCCAGTACTGGTACATAATGTTACCGTTCCAGCCTTTGTTGCCTGCGCTGTTGTTGTAATACAGCTGCATGGCAAACAGTGGTGCGCTGCTGGATATCAGCCAGCCTCTTTCGTTATAGGTATAGGCTACGTTCTGCTGAAAGTTTATACTGTCTGTACTGTGCAGGTGTTTGTTTTGTACCCGGCCCAGTTCGTTATAGTCTGTTTGGCTGACCAGCGTATTGCCTGTTGGCAGGTAGTTGCCATAGGTTAACTGTTCCCAGGTTTTTAGCTTTCTTCCCATATGGTCGTACATATAGGTATTGGTTGCCGTCAGCATCGGGGTGGTGGTGCTGGTGGTGGTAAAGTGCTGCCTTTTGGTCGTGGTGGGCTGGTTGCTGAAGTTGTAGGTAGCGGTGGTTGCGTCGTAGTTGCTGGTGTTGACCGTTCCTCCTAAGTAATGCTGTGCGTAGGTTTTGATCGTCCTGCCCAGGTCATCGTAATACATCACGCTCCACAGCTGGTCGCTTGTTGTGTTTAGTACTGCCGTCTTCCTGGCGATTGGTAGCCCGCGGGTTTGTATGCTCGATCCTGTTGGTGCGCTGTACGTTGCCGGGATATTTGGAATGTTCGCATAGCTGTCATAGTAGTTCAGCTCCAGCGTTGTTGCTATGCTTGTTGTGGGCCAAGCTGCATTGGTATATCCGTTTGTTGTGGCTGATGGCGTTTCCCACAGGTTGGTGGTAATGCCGGTCAGTGTTGCTTGCAGTGAGGATCGGCTGATCGCTGTATTCCATATCCCTGTTTGTATGGTTCTGCCTATGCCATCGTATTTGGTGATGATCCATTGATTGGATACGCGCTGCAAACTGTCCTGTGTGGCTACCGGCTCATCGATATAGTTATATACCGTATACTCCCAGCCTTTGCCCGGTAGCTTCTTCTGCGTCTGCCTGCCTCGCTCGTCATAACGGTACTGGTAGCACAGGTTGTTCAGCGTCGCCTGGCTGACCGTTGTCCCCGCGTCGGGTGACGACATCGGCGGAAGTACGAACGCCAGCTTGTCCATATCGTCATACACGTAATAGGTGGACAGTACCTGCAGCGAAGTGGTGTAGTTATACTGCCGCTTTAGTATAATATGGCCTTCGGTGTCTTTGTATTCTTCCGTCGTTCCGCCGCGTTTGCTCGTCCAGTTCTCGTCTTTAGTCACGGTTACCGTCAGCGTGTTTGCCGGGTAGTAACCGTTGGTGATTAAGCTGCGGCTGCCGTCTGCATTGATGTTGGCATTATACCATACCGCCTGCCTTCCATTAACCGAGTCTGCTGAAAAAGATGTGGCGTTGTTCAGCGTGTAGCTCATCTTCACCGTATGGCCCGCCGTGCTGTTAGCCACCGGTTGCCAGGGTGCTCCGGCTGCGCCCTGTTCTGTCACACGGTTTAGCGCCGACTGCTCAAATACCGTTTGCGAATACGGGTTAGGGTTTACTACTATGCCGTTGCTTTGCTGGTTGCCGCTGGTGCCCGAGCCTGTCGGGTTATAAAAATAGGCCACGCCTGCTCCTGCGGTCAGTGCGTCTGTTTTATAGCTGCCGGTGCTGTTGGTGAAACCCGATACCGCATACGGCAGGTATTTTACTGAATCCCGCCCCTGGCTGTCATACATAAATGGTTGTACGATATCTCTTCCGTTCGGCGAGCCTTTTACCTGCACGGTTTGTATAGGCCGGTCCAGCCCGTCGAAGTACTGTACCGATGTCTGCACCTGGGTTTTGTCTGCACTTGCGTTCACTACGCCGGTTGCTGTCGTCAGTCCACCAACACGCGGCACATACGTCAGGATATAGTTCATGTTCTGGCTTGGCAAAACCGCTGTTGAGCTTACCCCGAACGTTAAGGTCGTTGTTGAGCTGCCGCTCTGGTTATACGCCGTGATCGTATACGTCGTGGACGGAGTATAGGAAAGGGCTGCACCGCTTATTACCCCGGTCGTGGTATTAAAGTTTAACCCTGCAGGCAAGGCCGGGCTGATCGTGTATGGTGCAGATAACACCTTCCTTACCACCTGGTTCAGGTAATCACCAATATAAAGGTTTCCTGATCCATCCATCGCGATCACATAAGGGCTATTGAACGTTGCCGCAGATCCTGCGCCATTAGCTGATCCGGCTGCTGTTGTGCCTGACAGTGTGGTAACCGCTCCTGCCTGATCGATCTTGCGGACGCAGTTATTTGTAAAATCCGTAACATAAATATTTCCGGCGGCATCTGCCGTAGCTGCCGAGGGAAGATTAAACTTTGCCGATGTCCCTGTTGCATTGACATATCCTGCCGTCAACTGCCCGGCTAATGTCGAGACTGTCCCGTTAGGGGTGATCTTACGGATTGCATTGTTGTATTTATCGGCTACAATCAGGTTACCCTGCGGGTCGAAGTCTACCGTCTCGGGTGAACTGAACTGAGCTGACGAACCCTGTGCATCGACATATCCGCGTGTCGCACTACCGGCAACGGTAGTAACAGTACCATCCGGGGCGATCTTCCGCACCCTGTAATTACCTAAATCTGCAACGTAAACATTTCCTAAGGCATCGGCAACAAGTCCCGTTGGGCAATTAAACTGTGCCGTCAATTGAGCCCCTGCTGCTGCATCCGCAAAACCTGCGGTTCCGTTTCCTGCATAGTTGCTCACTATACCTCCAGGTGTTATCTTGCGGACCAGGTGGTTTAGATATTCGGCCACATACATATTCCCGGCGGCATCAAAACAAAGCCCCCAAGGCGCATTAAATGTTGCTTGTGAAGCAGGTCCGTTATTGTCTCCTGCCACTCCTGTCCCGGCAAATGTTGTCACTACACCGGCAGGCGTAACTTTTCTAATCCTTTGACCGGCAGCGTCGGCTACATAAATGTTTCCGTCAGGGCCCATGGTCATACCGATCGGGTTGTTAAATTTTGCTCCATTCCCTGTGCCATCCTGGTATCCTGCTGTTCCGACAGTACCTGCCAACAGTGAAGTTTGTCCATTGGGTGCAACTGCTCCTCCGGTATTTGCAGGCACAATTGGAGTAATCGTCGTTCCTGCTACTATGTTCTGAGAGTTTGTATAACTAATATTTGGTGCCTGGGAAAATGCCTTTTGCCAAAACATTAAATAAATCCCCGTACATAAAATAAGCCGGGCTATTAAATGCTTCTTCATTTCAATTATTGTGTTAAGGTTTTGAATATTTTATTTTGATGTGATAATGTCATTTCGAATCGTTTGCGCTCATCATTACTGCGCTGAATTAGCATAGTTATATTGATATTGCTTCACCACATTCTTATTCTGATCGAGTATTTGGATGAGTCTGCCAACGTTATCATATACATAATAAGTGATATCGTTTTTGGTATCGCATTTACTGGCCATACCAACAAGCGGGATATAAGTATAAGTGCTCATCTGCGCAGTTGAAGGATAAAGCCTTAACTCGTCTACCGCGCCGGTTCCGCCTATCGTTACAGATGTTGCTCCTGAAATGCTGTATTCATGGTATATCCATCCATTTTTGGCGTTACCTGTAGCAACATTGGTAACTGTTCCGCCGGTCACCGTAATGGCAGCTCCGGATTTTGACCAGAACGACACAACGTATTTTGAGCCTGAATTCAAGCTGCCCTTTGAAATGGTATTGGTGCTGCTCACGGTATAACATTGCGAGCCCATTGGAGCTGTGGCATCCGTAGTACTTCCGGAATTACTGTAGGCCCAATTCCCCAAACCGCCGGATACATAACTTTCAAAATTGGTGTAGGCGATGCTGTCAGCGGCCGGATTAATTACTTCTGCAATAGGATAGGTATTATTATACGGAAAACTTGTACTTGGATATCCCCAGATGTAATTATGTATAGCATCACCTATTTTCCTTTCCTTCAATATGTTTCCATAAGCATCATATGCATTAAAAACCACTACAGGTTGATAGCGGCTGTCTATCGGGCTACTTGCCGCACCCGTAAAATTTGTAACAGGTGAAACCGAACGCATTTCATAAACCGAGTCGCGGTAAGGTTTGGTAGATTTATAGGTTGTATATATCGCCTTTACAGTTCGCAGGTTATTCCCATTTGTGTCCGACTTTTGGGTAATTTCTTCTATCGGGTAGGTTGTTATGCCGTTAGCAAGAAGATTTGTTATCCCTGCATTTACAGTGCCGCTATAGTTATTGGGGTATTTAATAAGTTGGGTAACCTTTTCATTTTTACTATTTACGGTCTGCAATTGGGTAAGCTGATAAGTTGTTGTGTCAAATTGATATTTACTAACCGTCTGCAGGGCCTTGGTCTGATCGTTTTGGTCATAAATGCGTGTCGTATCCGAAGACAGATATGTATAATCAGAGAGATCATGATAGGTCGCTTCCTGTACCCTGCCAAATTCAACTGATGCCGGATTGGTATAATAAGACGCAAACTGGCTGTATGTGCCCGGGTCTGGTTTAGGGTTAAATCCTGCTTTAATCAGCGGAGGGTATGTTATGTTTTTTATAGTGGAATAAACATTTACCAATTCCTTCACTTTTGCATAGGTACCGCTGCCGGTACTCTTCCAGTTAGTTTCTTTCAACAAAAGACCTCTGTGCCAGTCCTGGCTTTCAGCTGGTGCAAAAGGCAATGAAGCCATGTTCTGCAAATCCGGATTTGATTGAGAATTGGTGTAGAAATATTCGTTCATCCCATTTACGCCATTGGGCCCCAATAATTCCTGAACGTGAGAATATCCCACCACAGAGCCCTGTGTTGTGGCCAGGGGGTAGTTAGAAAACGATGTGCTGGTGAGATAGGCATTTACTGTATTTTGTGGATATCCACCACCGGTATTCGTATTAGTTTCAATATCCAGCTCGTAATTATATACTGGTTGAAAATCGAGAAATCCGCTTGATATGGTGCTGTTCGGCCGTTTATAAGTATAGGTTTTCAGGTTAGTTGGATTTGTACTCAACCCGTCATAATCAGCTATCTGTTTTATGCGCGCCCCGCCAACAATGTGATTATTAGCCATGTCATTCAGTTCTGCCTGGGTGTAGCCGGTCTGGGTGATACCAACCGAATACTTTACTCCGCTGGGGAATGTTACAGGATTCCATGACTGGTTTTTAGGATCTGAGACTATTATTGTGTAAGTTCCGGCTGGCACATAAGCAGTAGAAAGACCGTTGGGTATTGTATAAACCTCGACACCGGCATCATTATACAATCCAGCGGTTACATAGTCCACCAGAGGCGGCGACGGCGCACCAGCCCCGCTGAAACCATAAGCTGTAATACTCACGGGGGCTGTTTGGTTTGGTAAGGCAGCGACAGTTATGCTCTTATGTGCATAGTTATACCAATTACTGGCCGGATCATTTGAAAGTCCCGCCAAATTGGTAACTGTCCAATACCTGCTGCTGGAGGTGCCTTGCAAATCTTTGTTATATTCATCATTGGCTTCAAAACTAAATGTAGTGTAGCCGCCTCCTGGGTAAACGATCTTGTCCAGTAAGCCTCCTAACATCGGCACCTCGTCGGTTGCTCTGTTGGCCCCCTGCATGGTTACCGTGTTATTGTAGGCTGTGTAGGTGTTAGTGGGTAGCAGTGTCGGACTCGAAGTCCCCTGGAACATGCCAAGCCGTCCGTTATAATATCCCCACCAATCTTGCTGAAAAAGAAAACTTGCATTCTGGTTACTATTCCAGGGGTCATTGGAGTATTCAAAGCTGTATTTTTCTTTCTTTAACTTATTAGTTCCTGATATTGGTTCAAGCTGACCGATCAGTGAATCAAGTCTTAACCTGTTTGCGGTGGTATTTAAATAGTAAAATTTGTACTTCTTGGCCATTCCTGAACTGGCAACCAATATCGAGTCAACTGCGGTGGCCTTCCCAGGGTTATTTAAAGGATTCAAATCATTCCGGTTAGAATTCGCATACACGGTTAATGCACCATTTTCAAATGCGATACCCGAAAGCTTGACTGTTGTATACACTACCGAACTTCCTGACGGAAGAATAGGCTGCGGGTCCGGTATCTGCTGGTAATAACCACCATAAAATCCAAGAAATGCATAAGCGGTCTGACTGGGCGCCTGAGATGTTGTATAACTTTCTGGTGTATAAGTAAAATCGATTTCATGAAGTGATGGGCTTACGATTTTATACACAAACCAGGACATCGCAGTTTGCCTTTTACCCGCCGGCGAATTGGTGTATTCGGTCGCTGCATTCGACCCGAAATAGTAGGTGACGCCATCGGGTGTTTTTGCAGTAAAAGCGGTAATATTCGTAGTCTGACCATTTAAAACAGTAACTGTAAACTTAATATTTGCTAAAGGTATTGTGTAAAAGTTATTATTGGAATCCATAATAAACTTCCCGGAATAGCCTCCAAAATTGTAATTAAACACATCTGCCTCGCCGTCAATTGTTCCATCGGCAATTTGGTTTAGATAAATATCCAGTTGGGATTTTTGCGCTGAGGTTAAGGTGTTATAGTTATGCAGCATATTGTCTACACTTGTGGCATAAGAAGTAGTTAAAAATCCATTTAAATCCTCATCTGCTTTCCCTCGTTGCGTTCTGGTAATGGAACCTCCTGCGTTAAGAACCCAGCCAAGGCCTACTGATGAAGCCATTTCTTCTGTTTTGAAGCCACTTGAATGGTAGCTTAATGAAACAGGCAAGGTAAGATCACCGCTTTTGATCGTGTACAATGGAATCGAAATATTGGGGACTCCTGTATAGGGACTGACAGGTATGCTTCCATATTTGCCAAGCGCTGCTGCATCGGCTGAAGCTGGTATAGCCTGGGTAATGGTGGCCCCCATGGCTGGCGGCGTAGGTGTTGTTTGAGAATAGACCCTGTTAAAAATTAGTAAAAAAAGAGCAAAACAAAGCTTTTTCATAAAAATGAATCGTGATGGTTGAGGTAAAATATAATATCAATTGATTATAGCCACTGTAAATTGTTAGCCATTAAAACCGTAGAGAGATAAAATTTGATCTTCTTTTTGAGAAAGGATTGATTGAAAGTTTATGTCTGTGATCCGGTCTGGTCTAAAACAAAGATAATCCCAAATCAATTAAAAAACAACCCGTGTTTTAACGGTATTTCCAATTTCTGCTTACTAATAGCCCCAACGGCAAATAGAGGTGTTTTTATCAAGTATAATTGCCTCAATTTAATTAAGATATATCCAAATAATTAAAAATATTTAGCATTGGGCAAAACAATTGACGCTTTTAGTTGTTTAATAATTAAAACGCACGCTTTTTCTTAATGAATCGCAAAACTACTATCCAGGTAATCGGACTAATTCTTGTTGCTTTTTTGGGCTGGGCTATTCTTGCTAACAGGGCAATCAACTCTCTTTCAGATAGTTTAGAACCGGAGCACATCAACCTGATCCGTATATTAAACAGTAGCCTTGTAGTAACCCTGGTGTTCTCCACTATGTATGTGCTCGTTAATAAACAAAGAAAACGTTTAGGGGCCGCCCGTGAACACTATGGAAGGCTTTTTGAGAATATTCCGGCACCGATGTTTATTTACGATGCTGCCACCTATAAATTCCTGGCAACCAATAAAGCTGCCGAGTTGCAATATGGCTACACCAAGGAGGAGTTTTTGTCGCTCACCCCGGCAAATATGCGCGTTCAAGGCAGATTAAAAACATTGTATCATATTAATGAACGATTTGCGAAAAAGGATTTCCAATCTTCTTATTGGCTGCACGAGGATAAGTTTGGCAATTCATTTTATGTTTGTGTGTATACCTGCGATACTCTATTTAATGGCAAGCCCGCTAAACAGGCTATGGTGATTAATATTGATGAGCAGGCAAAGACAGAATTAGCATTAAAAGAAAACAAATCCGGAGTAGAAACGCTAAAACCCGGCATTATCCCGCATTTAGCCTAACATAGATTGTTTTTATAAAACTTCCTAAACGGCTTTTGCCATTGTTGGATAATAAACAGGTGCCATCAAATGATTTCTCAGATTGCCTGCCGAAGTGCATGAAATTTGTTCCATCACTTGTTTCAGTTGGATCTTCAGGCATTCGATGAGATGATCCGCCCCCACATCACCAAGTGCAGCAACGGCATACATGAAGGCTTTGCCCATAAAGGTAAATTCTGCGCCTGATGCCAGGGCTCTTGCTATATCCGGACCGCTGCGCAAACCGCTATCCATCATGATCTTTATCTTGTCCTGGTAACTGTCCACTATTCGCCCAAGCGCTTTTATAGATGAAGGGCCGGCATCCAGTTGTCGCCCGCCGTGATTAGAAACAATAATGCCATCAACGCCCAACCGGATAACTGCCTCTGTATCTTCTTCCGATACGATACCCTTTACCACCAACTTCCCTTTCCATCTATCCCTTATAGCTGCAATTTTTTGTTCCGTCAGTTGGTTATCAAAGTTGAGCTGATTATTCAGGCTCTTCATGTAAGGCTCCATAATGGCAAACTTAGGCTGGCCATATTTCAAGGTATTAAACAACCATTCAGGACGGTCCAAAATTTGAAGAATATTTTTAAGGGTCATTTTAGGTGGCAGGCCCAGGCCATTACGCATATCACAGGGTCTATAGGCCAACGTCGGCATATCGCTTATTAATACCAGTACCGGGCACCCGACGTCCTCAACCCGCTTTAGGATCTTGTCGCGCAAATCGGTTTCTTTAGGGTGATATAATTGAAACCAGGCCCGGCCTTCTGTTAATTCCGACAGTCTTTCAATAGTGCTTGTTGTTAACGTGCTTATTACAAAAGGAATATTATGTTTTAACGATGCCTTCGCTAATATCTCGGGCGAGTTGGGCCACATCAACCCCTGCAGTCCAACAGGAGAAATACCAACGGGAAGATCATAAGTATGGCCAAATAGCTCTGTTTTTAAATCTGCCTCTTTATGATCAGTAATATAATAGGGTCTTAATTCAATATCCCTGAGGTCGGTTGTATTTTTGGATACAGCTATGTTATCATTACAACCTCCGCTTAAATATTCAAATACGAAACCGGGAATTCTGGATTTTGCTTTTTTTATAAGGTCATCTACGGATGGATACTTGTATACGTTACTCATAACAATGGGGTAAGGGGTATCAATTGGTTACTTTATAATTAATTACAAACAGGCAATCCTATTGTTTGAAGAAAATTACTTAATAAGGATGATTTTTTTATCACAAGTTATTGATTATTAATACACCTACGTTTGTTGATCATTTGCTTTTGCCAATAAACGCGTAATTCAGAAGTCCGTAATTTAAATCCTTTTATTATAAAAGAATTTTTTAGTTACATAAAGAAGTATTTAGTTATATTTGGTTTCAACCAGTTAAGTAAACGGCATCACCCCGGCCCAAACCTTAATATCGCACCTGTTTATGACTAAATTACGCAACCTGTTTTTTCTGTTTGTTTTGGGATTGATGTGCTGCAAAAAGCCATATAATCCACCGCCAACGTCAACATCCAAAAGTTATCTCGTAGTAGAGGGGGTAATTTATCAACCGATTCAACTGTAATCAAGATAAGCAGAACGGTAAAGCTAAACGACTCTGTCACCATCAAACCGGTGTTAGGCGCTACGGTTTATGTGGAAGGGGAGTCTGGCAGGTACAATCCATCTCTTGATGATATCAGGAATAATGGACATTACTGGACTTATGCTATAAACCTGCCAACCAACGAGCGTTACCGGTTGGTGATCACTACACCGGAAGGTGAGCAATATGTATCAGACTATGTATCCGTAAAACCCACTCCACCTATTGACAGTATCGGCTACAATGTTAAGAATGGCAACGTTAATTTATATGTAAACGCACACGACCCGACAAATAACACACGGTATTATCTTTGGGATTATGAAGAAACCTGGCAATTTCATGCTAAATACCCATCCTACTTTTATCTAAACCCGGCAACAAACAGTATTACTGCACGCCCGCCATTAACACAGGTTTTTACTTGTTTTTCAAATGATGCATCATCACATGTGCTTGTAAGTTCAACTGAAGCATTAAGCAGTGATGTAGTGTACCAGGCCCCGCTTACACAAATTCCTTTAACCTCTGAAAAAGTGGAAGCCAAATATTCTATACTGGTAAGGCAATACGCTGTATCGAAAGAAGCATACCAGTTTTACCAGACCATGCTAAAAAACACCGAGCAGTTAGGAAGCATTTTTGATGCACAACCTTCACAAATTACGGGCAACATACATAACATTAAAGATAAAAGCGAGCCTGTTATCGGTTATATAAGTGTTACCAATGTTCAAACAAAACGAATATTTGTTCCTCACGATGCCTTGCCAGGCAACGTACAGCCAAAATACCCTTATGACTGTACGCAGGACTCAGCTTTGTATAGCAATAAGCAGCACTTTAATGATGTGCAGAATATTTTGGTTAACCCTCCGGTGAGTTATATGCCCACAGAAGGTATTTATAGCAACGGAGTTTTGATTGGATTTATGTACAGCTCACCCGTGTGCGCAGACTGTACCTTACGGGGAACCGTGACAGCTCCGTTGTGGTGGCAATAATGACTACTATTATCCGACTATTGATTAAGCAGCCTGCACCGTCTGCTGTCCTAAAGCAGGTATAGGCTGTTGCTTTTTGAGTTTTTCTTTACGCAGGAAACGCATATGCAGCAGTCCTATCAGTCCGGCAATTATCCCCTCTCCCAGCAAGGTGTCCGGTGTTCCGATCCATTTGGATACAGAGCCTATCACCAGGCCGCCCAGTGGCTGCATGCCGAAAACAGCCATTGCATAAAAGCTGATCACGCGGCCGCGCATATTGGCATCAACCGTGGTTTGTATCAGCGTATTACTCACCGTAACCTGCGACATCATGCCAAAACCGATAACCGCGGAAAATACCAGCGCCAATGGATAATTACCTTCATGGGAAAAGAGCATTAGTCCTGCGCCGAATATCAGCGTGTTAACAGCCAGTATTCTTTTCAGATTTGTTCCGGGTTTTAATGACGCCAGGAAGATTGCACAGCTAAATGCCCCCAATCCTATCACGCTATCAATTATCCCAAAGGTCGATGCAGTACCCTTAAAAATATCCCGGGCATAAACCGGCAACAAGGTGCTGAATGGCATTACCAGTAAACTGATCAGCGCCAGCATAATGATGATAAAAGCGATAGATGGCGTTTGTTTCAAATAATCAAATCCTTCCTTCATCTCGCCAAAGGCATTTTTGGTATGCACCTGCTTGATATATTTTGGCAAACGCATCAGCAATAATGAACCTATAACTGCCAGAAAGCTTAAAGCGTTTAACGCAAAGCATGTCCCATCACCCAGCTTTTCCAAAATAAATCCTGCTATAGCCGGCCCAATCAATCTCGACAAGTTAACCATGGATGAATTAAGCGCCAAGGCATTAGGCAGATCCTTTTTATCGTCGATCATCTCATAAACCAATGCCTGCCGGGCAGGTACGTCGAATGCATTGATAACTCCAAGCATCACACTTAACGCCAGTATTTCCCAAACGGCGTAATGCCCCAATAGAATTAATACCGCCAAGATAGCGGCCTGTATCATGGATGCCACCTGGGTAACCATCAGCACTTTAAACCTGTCGTACCTGTCGGAGATCACACCGCCCAATAATGAAAACAGGAATGATGGGAACTGGCTCGCAAAAAGAGTCAAACCCAGCATAAAGGTGGAATGCGTAAGCGAGTAAATCACCCAGCTTACTGCTGTTTTTTGCATCCACGTCCCGATCAGAGAAATAGATTGGCCTGTAAAATATAGCCGGTAGTTGCGGCTTCCGAATGCTTTAAAAGTTGTAATATTCATTTGGTAGATTTTGTTGCACTGCCTGCTTACTCGTGATCGATGACCTTGTTCAGCGGTCTCATCACTTTTTTAAGCAGGCTTATTTCTTCTTCGTTACAGCTGTCACTAATTGCTTTTGCTAACCATTCGTCCCGCTCAGCACGAACGCGTAATAGGGTTTCCTCACCTGTCTTGGTCAGTGATATCAACACCTTGCGCTTATCCTTATCTGATGCTGTCCGGGTAATGTAACCCAGCTCCAGAAGGTGGTTCAATATCTGCGACATGGATTGGTTGGTGATCTTTTCAGAAGCCGCCAGTTCGCTCGGCAGTAGTTGTTTTTGCTGGTAAAGCAGCGACATGGTCGACCGCTCGGTAAGCGACAAATGTTGCCCTGTTGCTGATTCTCTCCGCAGTTTTTTGATCAGTCGGGTAAACAAGGTTCTCAGTTCAGATGCCAGTTCCAGGTCAGGATGTTGAGCCATAATAAATTAGTTAGTTAAACTTATCAGTTTGCCTTACAAATATACAATGGGTATCCCTGTTTTGAAATGCACGATTATCATTTAAAAGTTATAATTTTGATAGTTATGTTGCGTTAAAACTATATTTGGCGTATTTGTCTGAAGTAAACTATGCGGTCATCGGAAAACTACGAGCTGTTAATCAGAAAGATCGATACTTTCATCCGCAAGTATTATTTCAACAATTTGCTGCGTGGACTGATATTTTTAGGCGCAGGAATATTTTCAGCATACATCATTATCACCGTCAGTGAGTATTACGGCAACTTCAACTCTGGCTTCCGGACTTTCCTTTTCTATTTTTTTATCCTGCTAAATTTAGGGCTGATCGCCTGGCTTATTCTTCCCTCATTATTAGCCTGGCTTAGACTTGGCAAAACCATCACGCACGATCAGGCAGCGGAAATCATCGGCAAACACTTTACCGATGTAAGCGATAAGTTGCTGAACACCCTTCAGCTTAAAAAACTGGCCGACAGCAATCAGCAGCAACGCGAACTGATAGAAGCCAGCATCGACCAGAAAATTGAAACACTGAAACCGGTAAGCTTTCCATCAGCCATCAACGTAAAAGAGAATACCAAATATCTGAAATGGGTGATATTCCCAGCGGCTGTCATCTGCATTATTGCGTTGGCGGCACCGTCTATTTTGACCGAAAGCACCAAAAGGATCATCCGGCATAATGAATACTTTGCGCCGGTGGCTCCTTTTAAGTTTGTAGTGACGAACCAATCACTTTCGGTTGTTCAAGGTGATGATTTGAAACTGAATTTGAAGCTGGATGGCGATAAATTGCCATCGGATGTGTATATCGAAACGGCTAACAATACTTTCAAACTGGATAAAGAGAACATCAGTCATTTTCATTACCAGTTCAGTAACCTACAAAAGAATACCTCTTTTAGACTAACAGCCAATGGCTTTACTTCTCTACCGTACGAGATCAAAGTTAATCTAAAGCCTTCTTTACTCCATTTTGACGTGCAGCTGAACTACCCAGCCTACCTTAATAAAAAGCCTGAGCAATTACTCAATGCCGGCGATCTTACTTTACCTGCTGGGACAACCGTAAAATGGCAATTCCACACGCAAAATGCTACGGGTATCCAGTTCGATATGAATAACAATCGCACTAATGCTGTTAAGTCGGGGGATGATGCGTTTGAGCATTCTGAAAGAATTTACAAAAACTCATTTTATAAAATTAGTCCGCAGAATGAGAATGTAAGCCGGGGTGATTCCGCTTCTTATCGTATCAATGTGATCGCCGATGAAATGCCGGCTATTACTGTCGAGGAAAAATCAGATTCTATCAGCAGCAAGGCACTTTATTTCAACGGTAAGATCCAGGATGATCATGGCTTTTCGTCATTAACTTTCAACTACAAGATCGGTGCTCCGGGTGATAAAAATTCTGAACATAAAATAACACATTTGGTTAAGGCCGATCTGAGCAAAACCCAGTCTGATTTCTTTTATTTCTGGGATATGAAGCAACTCGGTGCCAAACCCGGCGACCAGGTGACTTATTATTTTGAAGTTGCAGATAACGACGGCGTTAGCGGTCCTAAAAAGGTTCGCTCACCTGAACATATTCTCAATGTTCCTGATCAGAAACAAGTGAACGAGGAACTGGAAAAAGGTTCACAGGCGGTTAAAGATAAAATGCAGTCGGCTATTAAATTGGCCAGCCAGATTGAACGTGACGCCCAAAAGCTGAATCAAAAACTACTGGATAAAAACACTTTATCTTTTGATGAAAAGAAACAGATAGACGACCTGCTGCAAAAGAAAAAAGAGCTGGATAACCTGGTAAAAGATATTCAGGCCGAAAACAAAAAGAACACGGTTAACCGCCAGGAAAATGAGCAGCAGAACAAGGAGATTTTAGATAAACAAAAAGAGATAGAAAACCTGTTCAACAACGTGCTCGACCCGAAAACGCAGGAAATGCTGAAAAAGTTGCAGGCGCTGATGGACCAGGAGCAAAAGGACCTGACGCGCGACCAACTATCCAAAATGCAGATGGATAATAAATCGTTACGGAAGGAACTTGACCGTATACTGCAACTGTACAAAAAACTGGAATTTGACCAGAAATTGAACCAGAATATCAATACGCTTAACCAGCTGGCTGACAAGCAAAAGAAACTTTCTGAGCAAACCAAAGAGCAAAATTCAGACGCAAAGCAATTGCAGCAGGAGCAGGAAAAACTGAAGCAGGATTTCCAGGATGTGAAAAACTCGCTGGACGATCTGCAAAAACAAAATGAGGCCGCCGAGCAAAAAAACAATTTCGAAAATCCAAAGAGCGACGAACAAAAAGTTGATCAGCAAATGAGCCAGAGTTCTGATGCTTTGCAGAAGAACGATAAGCAGAAAGCATCTCAGTCACAGCAAAATGCGGCCAAGCAAATGCAGCAGATGGCCAAGCAGATGGAAGACAAGAACCAGGAGGGTGAAGACAGCCAAAATAACGTTGATGCGGAGCAGTTACGCGAATTATTAAAAAATCTCGTTAATAGTTCATTCGATCAGGAAAAAGTTATGGAAACGTTGAAAAATACTAACCCAACTGATCCAAATTATGCTATATTAGCACAAAAACAAAAGGACATAAAAGACAACTTAAAAACGGCAGAAGACAGCCTTTATGCCCTAAGTCGAAGGGTTCCGCAGATACAATCAACTGTAAACCAGGAGATATCAAGCATAAATAGTCACATTGATGAGTCGTTGGAAAATCTGAGCGACCGCCGCACGGCAGAAGCTTCCAGAAATCAACAATATGCCATGACCTCAATGAACAACCTGGCACTGATGCTGAACGAAGCGCTTGAGCAGTTACAGAACTCGATGAAGAACGGCAAAAGCGGCAGCGGAAAAGGGAAACAGCCGTCGCTATCGCAGCTGAACAAGATGCAGCAGCAATTGAACCAGAATATGCAGCAGATGCGCGATCAGCTGCAAAAACAGGGCGGAAATATGTCACAAAGTCAGCGTGCGGGGATGAGCGAGCAACTGGCCAAAATGGCACGGCAGCAGGAAATGATAAGGCAAGCCCTGCAGGAAATTAATAAAGACGAGAATAAAAATGGTTCCGGAGGAATAGGGAATTTGGATAAAATTTCAAAAGAAATGGAACAAACTGAGAACGATATCGTAAACAGGCGCATAACAGATGAAGTGTTAAAGAGGCAGCAACAGATCCAAACCCGCATGCTGGAAGCGGAAAAAGCTCAGCAGCAGAGGGATCAGGATCAGAAGCGTGAAAGTAATGCGGGAAAAGATATGCCTCCAGGATACATTAAGGCGTTGCAGGACTACCAAAAATCGAAAGAAAAACAGACCGAACAAATTAAGACTGTATCTCCGGCACTTAATTTGTACTATAAACAAAAAATAAAATCTTACTTTGATCAACTTAATGCCAAATAACATGCAAGAAGCGAATGTACAAACCAGCGAGCTTTATACTTTACAGCTCCCTTCCAAACCGGAAAGCATAACGCAGCTGGAGCTTTTAATAGAGCAAATAGCAGATAAGCACCAGGTTAGCGAAGATACCTTTGCTAATATGATGACTTGCCTGAACGAGATTGCTATAAACGCGATTGTACATGGCAACAAACTGGATGAAAATAAGAAGGTAATCATCAATGCTGAGGTTGACTCAAAACGCGTTATATGGACAGTAACTGACGAAGGCGAAGGTTTTGACTTCGATCATCTGCCTGACCCGACTGCCGAAGAAAACCTTGAAGCATTAACCGGTCGTGGTGTTTTCATTGTAAAACAGTTGGCTGATCAATGCATATTTAACCAAAAAGGAAATGAAGTTGAACTTCATTTTAAAATATAATGCCTTCAATAAACTTCTTTGAAGAGGATATCAGCTTTAAACTAAAAAATAAAACAGCGGTAAAGCAGTGGGTAAAAACCACTATTGAAGCCGAGGGTTACAAGCTAAAAGAACTCAACTACATTTTCTGCTCAGACGAATATTTGCTTAAGATCAACCAGCAGTATTTGGATCATGACACGTACACAGATATTGTCACCTTTGATAATTCAGAAAAAGAAGGAATTATTGAAGGTGATATTTTTATTTCTATCGACCGCATCCGCGAAAATGCCGTAAAATTTAACTCCGGCGAGGCAAATGAGCTACACCGGGTGATCGTCCATGGGGCTCTTCATTTGCTTGGATACCTGGACAAAACGGCAGAAAAAAAGAAGATAATGACAGGTAAAGAGGATCATTATCTCAGTCAGAGAAATTTTACATAATTCAGATAGATATTTTCGGGTAATTGCGGTTTTATAGTGTACTTTTACCTATCACTTTAAAGCGAAACCAAAATTTAATTCGATGAAAATATTAGCAATTTTCCTAACACTTTTATTCGTTGCTCCGGCCTCCGTTTATGATTTCAAGCTGAAAAATATTGACGGTGAGGCCTTCTCATTAGCCAAATACAAAGGCAAAAAAGTACTGATTGTAAACACAGCATCAAAATGCGGTTTTACCCCGCAATACGCAGAGTTGCAAAAACTGGCTGATCAGTATAAAGACAAAGTTGTTGTTGTGGGCTTCCCTGCTAACAACTTCGGTCAGCAGGAACCAGGAAATGCGTTAGAGATCAAATCTTTCTGCCAGAAAAACTATGGCGTTACCTTCCCTTTAAGCCAAAAAATCAGCGTTAAAGGTGATGACATCGATCCATTGTTCAAATATCTGACAGAAGCACCAAATCCTGATTTTACCGGAGAGATCAAATGGAACTTCGAGAAATTCCTGATCGACGAAAATGGTAAACTGATCCACCGCTTCCGTTCACAAACTACCCCGCTTTCTCCAGAACTGACTAAGTATTTATAATTCCACCGGGATATTCTACCAGGCTCCCCGATTATATCGGGGGGCCTTTTTTATGGATTGGGCTGATCGTCCTTTTTCTTCTGGTCATCCTTCTTTTGCTGGTCATTTTGCTTCTGCAGTTCTTTAGCTTTCTTTATTGAATCCTGGCGGGCTTTTTCCAGTTTTTTCTTCTTTTTGAAGAACCCCCGGAGTAAGAAGTTGCTTTGTGCTGCTTTCAGATCTTCATTCAAAGTGCCTGTAGTTTGATGCACATTAGCTATGGTGGATTTAGCCTGCTTTACTGTACCCTCCAGGTCACGTGCCATCTTATCGTTGTTTAGCAAGCGCCCGAGGCTTCCCTGTCCATGGTTTACTTTATTTATAATTTCCGAAAGCCCGCCTACTAATTCACTGGCATCGTCCGCAATTTTGGAGAATTTATTAACGAGCCTGTCTACATCGAACGGATTTACCCCGGTAAGCTGATCGCCGTTTACAACTTCCTGGTTGCTGTTTGTTCCACCCGACGATATCAACACCAGTTTATCGCCCATAAGTCCGTCGCTGCTGATACTCAGTTTCGAGTCTTTCTTGACGAACTTTCGTACATCTTCATTTAATGTCAGGATCACTTTTACAGTAGTATCATTCACAATCTGGATATCTTTAACAACACCAACGTTTATCCCCGCAAAGCGGGCGTTATTGCCTACCTGCAGACCGTTCACGTTCTTGAACATGCCATGCACATTGAAAGTCTTGGTAAACAGGCCTTTCTTATTCCCTATCAGGAATATTCCGGCAATGAGCACCGCCAACCCGGCGATCACAAAGCCTCCTATTTTTATTTTCTGTCCGGATGTTGTCTTCATAGTATAGGTTTTAAAAAAATGATCGCACAAACTCGTCTTTTGACTCTTTAATTTTATCAAACGAACCCTCCGCCACAAATTCTCCATCATTCAATACCACCACACGGTCGGCCGTAATTTCAGCGCATTCCATATCATGGGTGATGATGATCGAGGTGGTTTTATATTTCTTCTGCATTTTCAATATCAATTGGCTTATCTCCCGCGAGGTGATCGGATCCAACCCGGTCGTTGGTTCATCATAAAGCATGATCTCCGGCTTAACGATAAGTGTTCGGGCCAGGCCAACTCTTTTACGCATCCCCCCTGAAAGATCTGATGGCATTTTATCTATTGCATCAATCAATCCTACGCCATCCAACACCTCCTCCACCCGCTTATCTATCTCCGCCTGATCCTTTAATTTCAGTACCCTTGTAAGCGGGAATTCAAGGTTGTCCCGAACCGTCATCGAGTCATATAAGGCCCCGCTTTGAAATAGGAAGCCTATTTTGGTTCGTAGTTCTTTCAACTGACGTTCGGTCATTTCAGGAACATCGTCACCAAATACTTTTACTTCGCCCTCATCAGGCGTTAGCATACCTACAATGCACTCAATAGTCACCGATTTACCCGTACCCGATTTACCCAGGATAACTACATTCTCGCCGCGATGAACGTCCAGGTCGACATGTTTCAGAACATGGTGATCACCAAATGACTTCTTCAGCCCTTTGATATGGATCACCAACTCCTTTTTCTTAGAAGAAGGCTGCTTCTGCTCCTCAATGATCTCCTTCTCTTCCATATCAATGGTATATAATGATATTACTGATCTGTACGACAATGGCATCAATAACGAATATCCAGAGCGATGAGGCCACTACAGCCGAGTTAGCCGATAAACCTACACTCTCGGTGCCTTTGTTTGAATTATAGCCCTTATAACAGCCTATAAAGCCGATTACAAAGCCGAAGAAGATGGTCTTGATGAATGCAGGCAGCAGATCAGAAAAGTCGATAGAACCGATGCATTTATTGAAATAAAGCATAACGGTCA
>Ga0247779_1000630_pt1 | contig 20324 bp, 16 predicted proteins | sample UWRJL221509R5_FD_179925 | JGI IMG/M metagenome (GOLD analysis project Ga0247779, IMG submission 179925) | Plant litter microbial communities from Arlington Agricultural Research Station in Wisconsin, United States - UWRJ-L221-509R-5 | ecosystem: Environmental > Terrestrial > Plant litter >... | reverse complement strand
CTCGTCTCTCATATTCTCACTTTATTTCTATCCCTCACACTCACTCACACCTCGGTTTGAACCCCGAGACGATTTCGTCTCGTCTCACCACATCTTACACGAACTCAAACGAGTACTCATCGTTTCACCACCGCTATCTGTGCATACAATCTCACTTAACCCACTCTTAGCCACCAAGGTCAACGCAGACCGATAATCACATACGATCTCTACTCTCCACCCACGTCAACTAGATTAGCCAGTTCCTCCTCCTCCGCTCATCAATGTTACCCAGAGTCTGGAATTTGGGCAGGCCAGCCCGCGACGTACACGTCTTCTATGACGATACGAGTCTCTCAGCGCAAGGAAGTTGATCTCTCAGTACCACCTATCGTCTCCTTCCCCGCGTCCGTACAGCAAAGCACGGTGACTATCGCCGACGTTCTTCGGTCAACCAATATTTTCTTCTTGAATCACATACAGACGCTCGCTGGACACAACCATCGCAGTTTAAGTCAAGTCTTTCAACTTCCTCGAGCGCCGTGGAGGGGGTTGTATAGAAGCATGGGTGAAAGGGATGTATGGCTGCTCGACGGGTCTTAGCGCCTTCAACTTTGCTTCATCAAATATTATTTGAAAAAGGACATGTATGTACTTTAATATTATTTCAATGGAGTATCTACCATTCATCTCTCGATACCCCATAGATCAATAAAACACCTCCGCTTATCTCTACCTAACTTGTATGAACATTGTGATTCTCAAAAGTCGGACTTCCTTTCTCAATCTTACAAACAGCTACATATCGTACTGCTTACAGTGTACATAAGTTATGTATCATACTGCTTAAATAAAAGCATTGGCTAAGGACGGCGCCATCGCAGTACTTTCCGAAATCCCTGGCCGCTAAATATGAATTTCCTATCTTATCGGCCTCTATCGGGCTTCGGGCAATTATGTGACACTCATGTGACTATTTGACGGCTAAGCCCGAACTGATGCGAAGGGCTTTTTCTATTTTCAACCCTCTGCCTGTCGAGTATATACTAAAGGTGTGGTAGTGAAACTCGCAAAAATATGTCAGTGGAAGTGAGTCGGGGGCAGTGGAACTCGGGTCTCGGGTACCTCATCGTGCCGACGTCCAGGGTCACGTTTATGTGTTGATTACGCGGGGTGTCGCGTCTTATCTGTTATTGTCTTCCTTACCGCCACACCATGCATCTGCATCAGCACTCACCACCGGCGTTTATCACTTCCTAGAGCAGCGGCGCCTCTACACATCGTAAACCGAGTGCAAAACCAGAACGCATCTCGGCCTAGTAGCACAGTATAACAGCAACAAAGGCCAAAGGGTCGAGTACAACCCAGCGCACAATGCAATAGCAGGATACGACACCACCACGAAGCTGGGTTTAGATGCTGTATGCAACAACACGAGGGTATTATAATGAGGCTCCTACAGATTTACGAGAAGCAGAGGCAAAGCAGGAGTTCCACTGCCCAGTGGAAGTCGTTTTATGAGTCCCACTTCCACACTTTTGGTCGTGACTCTGCCTGTCTTGTCGACGACCACCTCGAATTCCAAGTTTTCTCCTCCCCATAGATTCAAGTCCTCGCAATACTTGGAGCTGATATGCTTCAACATCAGTGGAATTTGATATATCGAATCTCTGTAGTCTGGTGACTCGACTACATGACGCACTCTTGCGACGTCGGATTTCAACAGCAACAGCGGGAATGAAACAAGCGTACGACGTAGCTATATGCTTGTGGGGTATGTTTTGGGCGAGTCATAAATCTTGCGGTGTCTCACATATGTACCTCACCTGGCGGCATTTACCAAGGCTACTTTATCCTGTACTTATTCACCAGATCGCAACGCGAAATGAACACCAGTGGACGCTATCTGGACGCTGCATTCAGCTTTAGATGGGAAGTACGGGAGTAGGAGATCCATGGGAGGCAGAGGCGATATGAGCTGACATTAATTTCACATGTTTAGGTGCGTTAAAATTCTGTTGGCGCTTCATCTATCAAGCACATCCTCTCTGCACTTACTGGAAGTATATATTTCTTCGTTCATTGGATCCCGCCTTCTGCATTGTTTCGTGTACTCGAAAATTCTTCATCTCTCCCCTTTCTTTTCCAAAATACTCGACGGAGAAGACTCGTTCCTGGCCCTTCCATCTTATCTCCTCCTTAGGGTTAGGGTTACATCTCAGCATTGTATCCTGGAAGGGGAGTTTGGCGCCCATATAGAAATGTCCTATGTTCATTTTTTTCCTCTCGGTGCGTACAATCCTGTCACGCTCAGGGATGTGCCTCGCGTCGTCGACGTTTTCTTTGCGTATATATCTACTTTCTCGTCTCAACCAGCTCGTTTCCTGAGCAGCCCTTACTTTATCGCAGGCTATCCGATTGGACATTTTCTCTGAAAATATCTGTGAGTAATATATTTCGGATCTCCTTACTCCGATTCTTTCTTCGCCATTCATCCGACACGTCCATGACATCTTACATTAATTCTGAGACGGTTGAAGATTACTTGGACAATTTGCCTCCTTTTGTAGGGCCCGTCTTTCGGGGATGTTAACATCAACCTATCAGGGATAGTACTTGATTGAAAATTTCTAATATAATTTTCTTCGAAATACTAGGGCATGAAAAAGAACTTTATAAACCACATAAACCGTGACTTTGGTTCGTGAACATATTACAAAAATTCACCGTTCTAACGTTTCGCCACCAAAGTCAACAAGAACCATACCGCGGACATCCTCAATGGTCAGGACTTCAGTGAAGGTCCTGTTTTACTCCATCTTTCATATGGGCTATCGCGTGCGGGACGACATCATTTCCAATTTTATAGGAGGTAATAAGGTCAGTATCAAGGTCGCCTTCCTGGTCAAGGACAAATGTCTAGAAAAGAACCATCATTGGCATCTAATACATCAGGAAAATATTATGCAATGTAAACTTACCGAAGGACCAGAATCGCCTCTAACAATATCCTCATAATCGCTGTTCATAAATATAGAGCAGGATTTCTCCTCGCGAACGTCACGTTAGCCACGATTTATGGTAAACTCGCATCTAGTACCGAATTTTTGATCACGCATGCCTGTCAAGGACTCAAGGAGTCAAAGCCTGAAGCTGGCTCCGCTGATATATATCTAAGTCGAAGAATGCCTCAAATATAGTATTAGCTCTTCCTTCCTGCTTCTATGGCATTATCGCATATCCTCTTCACATGTATTCCGGCTCAAACCCGTCAAATTAACTTTCGTGTCATTCAGGTTAGGCTCTCTACCACTAATTTTAAGAGAGGCCCCATCCCAGCACTGACTATGTATCACACCCTCTCCACCCAGTCGATCCCTCCCATCCCATCCACCATCTCGACGCGGTCTGTCCACTTCCCTTCCCTTCCCTCCCTCTCTGCCTCCCTCACTTCCTATTCACGCTGCTAATTCAGTTCTTTGTCAGTATCAATGTACTTCTTGTGCAAAGGTCGACCTTACCTATTTAATCATCGCTCCTCCTCGCTGTCCCCTGTTAAGGAGGTGCTGCGTATATCAGGTCAGTACGACGTCACCTGCAAAAACAATCCTGTCTGCTTACTGGTATCCTCGCTCGTTCCTCCTAGCACTCAATGTCCCTGTCCAACACAATGCCTGTGCTGGTGACAGGTGAGCACAGCGTATGTCGTTGTGATCACAGCGGCCACTTACATCTACCCAACGTACCCTCCTAGCATCACAACAGCGTCGCGTCCCTCCCTACCCACCATCACATCTATCCTATCGTTTCCCTCACCTATGTTGATGATGGCGTCCAGGAGTGAATAGTGAATCTGCTCAAACTAGGTTAGCACACCACCACTCTGAAAATCAATGATGACTTACTTTAATTCGGTCCTTCCGTCACGTTTAGAGCCCTACTCAACTCCAGTTCAACATCGAGATAACAAAATTAGAATACATGAATTACCAGTGCAGGGAACTGTCGGGGGGAAGAAAAGAACCCTCGAAAAGAACTCTCCTCATCTTCGTTGCGCAGCTACCGCCTGGCAAACTCGATGGCTCGAGTTTCCTGATCAAACTGTCATCAATACTTGACACAGACGCAAATCAGAGCCGTACTCACCGTCAAAGAGTAGGGCCTCTCATCATTTCGTCTATAAGCTCCATCGCGTGAGGCATTGAGGCAGCTATCAAGAGATATGTTAGCTGCTGGACCCATATGCTGAACAATATGTGACGGCTTACCTCTATCTGGCTCGTCGTTTTTGTCGTCCCCCGGATGGTCAAATGAGAGGAGAGAAGGATAGAATGAGTTGCGGAGAACATGTCACTCTGGTGAAAACCCGAGCCCGCGTTGCGCAGCTGCTACAGGACCTTCAAATCAATATAGAACATGGACACAGCGGAAGAAAAACACTACCAACACAGCGAACCCTTTCATCATTGTGTCGAGCACTTGTGAAGAGAAACATCAATGTCAGCACCTCCAAGAACATCGAGAACGAAATACAACAGTGCTCACCTTCAAACTGGCTCGCCATCCTCGTCGTCGCTGAGAAAGGAAGAGAAGAGGGAAGAGAAGGACGCGAAAGGTGATGGGGAATCTGTTGGCCTGCTTATATATTCAATTTCCAGCTGCGTGTAAATTTCTGACTGAGCGAATTTGACTAAATCGGCTCCCGCATGATGGATACACTTACATACGATCTCAAAAAAAATGAAACCAAAATTGAGCTAAATATGCTGATGAGACACATATACAACGCCAGAAACGCACCTTGGAATCGTCTGTGGTTGCTGGAGAGACGCTGCACATCTAATGCCTCTTGGCAGTGTCTCGATGCACAGACACCATTCAATTGGTGTCAAAATAATTCAAACCAATCATGACTCGCAAAGTATATTCAGAAACGAGCAAGAAACAAGATGACACATGCAACTTACCTCTAAGAAATCTGGTTGCGAAGTGACATGCGTGGGTGATCAGCATTCGAGTGCGGAATAGACAGACAGTAGCTCTTGTACTTGTTGGGATTCTCAATAATTTGCTTGAACATAGAGTCTTTGTTGTATTTTCCCTTGATTTCTCTTTATCTTAAATTGACAACATTTAGGTCAATGTAGAGGTCTAAAGGTTTGTCATTAAAATCTCTAATTTGTACATTACTTTGTACATTATTTATGATGTCTACAGGCACGGTTACTTTGTTTTTCTGTGCCTGCGGTGCTGCAACATTAGCTCTCGATGAATTTTCACGAGTTTTACGACTAGAGATAAGCGGACTACCAACCTTTCTGGAGTATTGGTAAGCTCAGATGCGCCTTCCTGATCTTGTTTAGGACTGTTAAGAGTGATCCGACGTTTCTGGGCGCTCCTTTTCAGCACCAAGGGATTCACGAACTTTCTTGGTGCGGCGAAGTTTGGTTCAATTCCGTCAGCTGTATCAAGTCTAACTTCTTCGGACATTGCCATGCACGCCGTCTCGATGCCGACAAGAACCGGTTCTAGATGAATAGAGCACTTTTGTTGGGTAGGGCTAAGTTTAACATCGGTGAGCACGTTCCTTGATTTCTTCGAACCCAGGCTGATGTATGTGTATAGCTTCCGGACGATAGTGTACCTCTTTACTTTACAAGGCGTGCAGTATTCTCATTCTCATTGGAATCAGCACACTTTCGATGTCATCTGCGAGATAACTCGCAGCACCAAGAAATCCGTGTAATAACTCGCGGTTTGTAGGTACTTTCAACTATGCGTCCCAAAATCTTGACGCTTTTGCAGAGAAAATCAAGCAAGTATTTTTGGAACATGCCGTACATGCTTCTTAAGGGTATTAGAATAAATTACCATATCATCCAAATATACATCCATAAACTTCCCAATATCGTTCTTGAGTACTGAGTGGTTAAAAATAGGATGAGCATTCGATCCTCCAGACGTTGCTAGCTAATGCCATCGATATCCAGTAGAGGACTGATTGATTTTAATTTCCGTGTATTTGAGTTTCTAGGACGTAGATTTACAACGGTTCGTAGTCTAACGTCCTCTCTCCCGGCTTTCCAGGTTTTGGAACGAACACCGTAAGTACAGTTTTTCGCAATTTGGTGATTTCTCAGCCTCGGTTCGAATGTAGCTGTTGCCCTTATGGACCCATTGCTCCAACAAAGGTTACGGGCATCGTAGAGGTCGATATGGGTACTGCAAACTCTGATCAATTAAATCAAAATTTATGATTAATTGCTCATAGTGGAGGGAATGGCGTCTCAGCAGCAGTCTTGCAAAGTGGTGTGGCTTTTTCATCAAGGCATTCCTGAACATTGTCGAGGTTCTCCTCACGCAAGCGCGCAGTCCGGACCCGGACCGACCTTTCAATAGGTAGGGCGCATATAGACCCAATAATAACTCGTGTAGGATTTAAACCTATGAGTACCTTCTGTTGGTAGACAAAAGGTGTTCCTAATATTAGGTCATAACTTGACGGGTTAATTATGTCAAACCTTCGATGTTCTTCGATGTCTTGATATGCGAATGCAGCATTGGGTCGATAATCAATCTTAGATTGGGATCCAAATATGGCAGGTTGGGCGACCAACGATCAACTATGTTTAGCTATAGAGTAAAATATAGGGTCTGGTACAACCCGAGAAGGATCTTTAATCATTGCCGAATTCGTCTGAGCGGCTGGAATCTCTTCAGGTTTTTGTGAGTTTCATTCAACAAAAAATCCGCTCACATGGTTTGAAATAAATTACACATCCAAATTTCGATCATATAGATTCAACAAATATAGCACGTGAAAGATTCCTCAAGCTTATCAATGAGAATGACCATTTTGCCAATTCGACTCCAATTTATTCTCCAAGTTAGCAAAGCCAAAAATGATCAAGTCACTAGAACGCTGATCAACCTCCAGTCAAAACGAGTAAAGGTCATGAATAGCGGAATGTAAGTTTTCGTGATTCATTCTCATAGGTCTCATCTTTGATCGGTGTCCACCTTATTGGTTCATAGTCGCCCGCAATGTCATAAATGTTTGGGAAACAGTGTGATTGCAGTACATGCCCCTCGCCGGTAAGACAACTGTTTGAATAACCCTCAAGCTCTATGTAGCTAACTGAATTATTACCGGTCTAGCGGAGAGGTTACCCATGATCAATGTCGTGAACCGTTTTCGCGACGCCAGCCTTCTTAATCTCACTTCCTGCTCGCATCTGTCGCATTAATACCTTTTTCATCATCATCATCAATACTTGATTTACTTTTTATATTTTTCAATAGCTCCAATTTATGTATCTACAGTTTACGAAAAAATCTATACCATGTTAAATTTTTTCAAAATGAATTCCATTTGTATCGAAGTGCAGATTTTGTTACGATACTTGTATCTATAATCGCAAGAGATAACAAGCTCGAGTAGCAAGTTAATGAATGACTGTACGTGCTTGGCCGGATACAGTATATACGCTGCGGGGATATTACACTTTTTACAGGTACGCTCTGCGTTTGACGCTGCAAATGACCTCTTTGACGATCTGGAGGGAAGTGACTACTTTGTCAACTTCATCCCAGGCACCAGACAAATGAGCTTCGATCTTGCTGGATAGCAGTCTTCGCATCGTTTTCATGTCATCATCCTCAGGAGTGGCATCTGAGGTTAAAGGAGTGGTTACATCTGCGGAAGAGATGGAAGTAGTAGAATAAATGGTGGCAGTAGAGGTTATACTCGGGCGGGATGAAAGAGTGTTAGATTGGATTACGAAGCTAGGTGATTTGGATGTGTTCGATTCTTCGGTGGAGGAGGCTGCAGCAGAAAAGAGATCGAGTACCATTAGGTCGCGTTGCTGGATTAAATCATTGGGTAACGTGATAAAGTGTCATAAAGCGATACCGGCATACCTTGACACCACGCTGCACCATGCGTTGTACTTTCGAGATGGAACTCTGAACTTTTCGGATGAACTCTTCAGCAGCAGCTAGGCAATCCTTCAAGTTCTGCAATTCGCGTTCCGCATTTTCGAAAACAACTTGTGAAGTACGAAGGGCATTGTCAATGGAGAGATCAAGTATGTCGCGAGGTTCAGGTAGAGACAAGGGTGTAGGTACTCTGCCTTTGACCTCGTGAGCGACGGCACAATGCTTTTCATCTATGTTGAGGACGATTGTAAGTTTAAAGGTAGAAAGTCTTCCCGCCGGTCCCACAATCCGCTTCAGCCAGGTTTTGACCTTTGTCACTCCCAAAAGTGATGATGATAAGGTAGTCTTGGAAGGAACCTTTCGTAAAATAGTAGAAGCATTGAGAGATTCCATTTGCAACTGAGCCAACTCCTTTTCGACGTCTATCAGATCAGTTATTTTTGCTTGAGCAGCAGAAGAGGCAGGAGAACGAGCAAAACATTGGATCCAAGCCGTTTCAGACCCGTTGGCTGCTGGACTTGTTTGAATTCCCCTAGAAACATAGTCCCCATGGTCAGTATGGAAGGAGAGGATTTTCGAGGTTGAAGACGTAAAACTGTCTGGGTCTTCATTATGGACGCAAGCCTTCGGATGTGAATCCTCAGAGTCTTGTTGCCGTCGTTTTGATATAATAGGCGATAAACCATGAATGGCAAGTTTGCTCCTTGCTGAGATAGACAGCATGTTACGCAATGAATCAACTTTGTCGATGTTTTTGTGCAATTCGTCTATGTTCCTTGACACATCTTCGATCTGGCTCCGGAAATAGATAGCGATCGAATTTCATAAGTTTTGAGCTTTGTGGACACATTGTTCTACCAAGCAGATATCTTCGTGACGCCTTGAGTGAGCGATAGATGGAGAAGTTAATTGCAGGTTTTCCAGCAATTGACCAGATGCTTGTGAAACGTTTAATCTGGCTGGAGAAAAGACAGAAGTGATTTCGGACGATAGCCCTTGGTTGGCCGCGATAGGTGGGCTGGGTCCAGAGACTGAGAGTGACGTTACCGGATGCGATGGTCGGACTGTACACTGGGATAAGGCAGATGGAGACCTCTCAGCTTCGACGCCAAATGTAAACAGGAATTCAGATTTCGCTACTTGCAAAGCAGTCAATCTATGGGAAATTGGAACAATCAGTTCTGCCATCGTGCAAGAGAATATCAAAGACATACCCTCGAGAATTTTTCATTTCTCTGATAGTTCCATTTGAGTCGAATACAAGAAAGAGTCTGAGTAGCTCCAAAGACTGTCCGTGTTCAGCTGCCTGATGAATGCATGTTTCGTCCGTCTTGTCCTGAGCGGCCAGAGGTGCTCGAAGATGTTCAATAAGATGAAAAGAAAAATTCTGTAAGGATAGTGAAGAATGAGACACAAAAGAATCCGCCTTGGCAGAACGAGCGAGAATGTGAAGGATTGTGTACTCCTCATTGATAGTAAAAAGAGAAATCTCAGCTCCTGCAAAGTGGAGAGCGTCCAGAATGTCGATCGACGGATTTTCCACAGAGGCGCAGTAATGGATCAAGCTCCACCCATTGGCATCCGGGACGTTAACAAGTGGGGGAACAGACATGGGATAGAGAATCGATGAAGATGATGGTGACAAAGGAGGGAAGAACAACAACGAGTACATGAAAGAAACATCCGAGGTGCGGATACATTGGATAAGAATGTCCGTCGATCTAGTAATAGCCTCCTTGGTGAAGATTGTAAGAGGCGGAGGCGAAAGATCCTCACAGAAAGGCGGCGAAAAGCTAAGAAGACTCGTTAGAAAATCGTTTTTGCCATCCAGTGTATACAGCCTCGGCCGTTCCGAGGACTACCAGCCGTATTCTTATAAGTTACTCATGTATGAGGATTGAAACAAGCTGCTTACCTTGCTCTCACGCAATCGGTGACGACGTAAAGTAGTTTCGCAAAGCCATAGAACTTGGGGATGTTTTAGCCCAAACTGTATGGATGTACGATAATGTCGGTCTCTGAAGTCCGCACGAGCACCGTGGAATAACTAAGAAAAGTGGTCAGCAAACGAAACAAGGGACAGGTTCAGATAGGCTTACTAAAATTTTCACCACTTCTAAATTAAAAGGGTAATTGATCTAACGCGGGCAGAACTTCACATACACATCAAAGCCGGCATGGCGTAGACTTATCGTGATAGGTTTTGAGAAGAATTGAGAAATTTGAGCGTGAGAAAACGGGTGAGAGAAAGACGGCAAAGCTGTGAAGCTAAGAAAGAGAGGGGGCAGCGCAACGGCCCCAAGTTGACTGGAACCTGCGTTACTCCCATAGCTATACCAGCTGCACCTGAAGCAGGATGCATAGACTTCTCTGGGCTAAATCAATTTCTTGAAGGAAACGTTAGAAGTATTGAGTGCGCGCCTGGATATGAATGCTTTTTATCCACGTATGTCTTGTTGTTCAGTTTGCATCGGAGGGGTTTCTTACGCGGTTCTGAAAATGGCATCGTGCTTGACTTTGCTTGAAGCAGACCTGGCAGCCGAGGAGACAAAGAAATTTCCAACAATGACATAAATCATGCTTCGTATCTAACTGGGAAGTACGTAGTCAACATGGTATGCATATGATAGCAAAAGAGGTAAAAATTGATATAAACATAATATGAGAAGATAGAATAAAATAAATGGATTCTTTCACTCGTCAAACTGTTAAAAAGGAGGGGTCAGATCAGATCGATTAACGCTAGCAAAAAAGAAAAAAGAACTTACCACAATGTGCATGGAGTCAGGCCAGGGGGTAACTAGCCCATTGCGTTGTACAAAGCTATCGGTTTCCACCTCGTGAACCATCTCGGTTACCCTCTTCAAGTTACCTGCATCCCCAGGTGCACGACGGACGTTCTTGGGCCCGAAAACCACTTTGACAGCCTCGACGATACTATTCTGTGTGTAATTGACACCAATGCATAGATTGTATGATCGCCTACCTTGATGTCCATAGGAGGTAATCCATGCCCTTTTTCGATAACGGTGTTTACTTGGGATCCACGCCAGAGACCTTCGAACTGTGGCTGGAGACCTGTCAAAGGCATCAACGGTTTATGGCCAGGTACTTACGCATCGCTTCCGAAACATATCCTGGCAACAAAGCATCATTCTCTGCATCTTTCCTCTTGACGAGCTGCAAAATGTGATCCCGCTCCTTCTTCCTCCAGTCATCGAGGTAGAAATCGATGACGTTAACGGTTGCGTTGGCGTGATTAGTCGAAGCTCAGACCGCAGCTCCGAGAATGTTTCCAATTAACTCCTCGAGAGGCTGCCATTCTCGGCGAGGAGGTTAAGGAAAGGGTACCAGGGTTCGCAAGTTGGTCGCGGGCGAGATGTATGAGCCAATATAAGCAGCAACACGACCCAGGAAATGCTATAATACCCAGTAACATAAAAACATACAGGAGCAGATATAAGAAGGAGAGGCTTTGAGAATTGCGCGTGCGGTCAAAGCACTGAAAATGATACCGGCTTTGCCTACAGCTTCGTGGAGAGCGAAACTATATTCCTTGTTGTCAAATGCAAGGAACGCGACACTACGTGGGAAATGTTCAGTTTTAAGTTTCAAAACCAGCTTTAAAATACGAACGTGAACTAGAGGGTTGCGTTAGCAAAGGGAGAGCCAATAGATAAGCCCGAGTTACTTACCAAAGTAGCCAACATCTCAAAGAACTCGAGCTTGGCGAAGAGACCGTAGGGTTCTCGTTGGTTTTAAGGGATACACCAGTCCGAGGAAATCACGCTTTAGAACAGTCACCGTAGGCGTCATTATGTAGCAACCTTACCAATTGACCTGCTGCGACGTGAGCAGCTGTTGGATAGATAACATCTTTCACGATGTTGTGAAGAATGGGAGATGGAGTTCTTTGAAGAAACTGATAAATGCAGACTTTCTAAGTGCATAGAAAAGATGACATACAAATTCGAAGTGACGAGGAAGATGCCTCAAGATAAGCTTAGGTACTAATAATATATCTCGACAACCAGGGGCCCTGGTATTGAATTCATTGAAAACGGAGGATTCTCAAGAAATAAGTTCCATAGCACCAATTTCTTTGGTTTTTGCAAAAAAAAAATTAAAATAAGCAAAGAAAATCACAAAAATCAGAAAGAAAGGTGAGATTTAGTCCCGAAGCACCTATATTTTCGATCCAATTTGGTCCGAATTCATGTATTTTTATGAATGAAGTTCATTTGAATTCACTTGAATTCACCCGAATTCAAACACACTCATATGAGCTCACATGTTTTCGCAAAAGTTCATATATTTTTGCACAAATTCACATGAATTCATACAAGTTTACATATATTTGCACAAGTTTGAATGAATTTATACGACTTCAAATGAATTCAAGTGAATTCATTCATATTCACACCACAGCATATGAATTCACACATCTTCAAACAAATTCATTTTTTTTCACACGAGTCCAAGGGAATTCATTTGCGTTGAACGTGAATTCATTCATACTCACACCACATCACATGACTTTAGTTGTTACAGTACCTATCTACCAAGCATGTAGGGTAATACAGAGATTTGCACACATCAATAAAGGGCATTAAACACCAAACATATAAATATTAAACAATAGTTGTTATTAGTACTCATAAACATCCAAGATCCAAGTCACATTCACCTGTATTCACATGTGTTCACTTACATTCAGTTGTATCCGCACGAATTCATATCAATTCACACAACTTCAAATGGATTCATTCATCCACACGTGAACTTGTACATCTTCAAAGAATTCATTCATTCACACGTGAACTTATATGTCTTCAAAGAATTCATTCATATTCACACGAGTCCAATTGAATTCTTTTGCGTTGGCGTAAATTCATTCATACTCAAACCACCTCACATGACTTTAGTTCCATGGTACCTATCTATCAAACAGTTAGCATGGCACAGAGATTAACGGGTGGCAGAACCACAACAATAGTCTTACAGTGCAAAGACAAGATGAGTTCCTATAAATTTACCCAAGTCCGAAGGAATTCACATGAACTCATTCATATTTACATAAAATTACATAAGCTCATACGTATTCCAAGAATTCATTCATATTCACACCACTTCATATGAACTTATACGTCTTCAAAGAATTCATTCATATTTCTACGGGTACAAGCAACTTCATTTATGTAGACGTGAATTCATTCATATACACACGACCTCATATGACTTTAGTTCCACAATACTTATCTACCAAGCATGTAGCATGATACAGAGAGTGAAACAAGTTCATCCGACTTTACTCAGAACTCTTGAGTTATTTGCGTTCACTAAATTTCCCTCTCCGAACTCATGTTCACTTCTTCACACAAGTTTGTTTTCATTCACTCACATCTACGCAAATTTACACGATTATAGATGAGAAACATCTATATTTAATTTGATAAATTTAGTTCCATGATACCTATTTACCAGACGTGTAGCACAACACAAAGATTGATTGGAATCAGCAATAGTTGGTGAATTCATCATTTGTTGATTCATGTTTGTATGACTCCAGAAGAATTCATTCATGTTCATACATATTTAAATAATTCATTTATATTGGGCATAGTAAAATGTCTGTCGCACGTCTGTGGTGTCCGTGCAACCACATCCGTGATACTTTATTTATACATCCTCCAAATACATGTTTATTTAGTTTCAAAAGTTATATACAGCATTATGTTAGTTTATAAAATACATTTTGCAACCAAAAACAGCGGTTTGTCAAAATATGATGTTTCCGCAGGTGTTGCGGTCCGTGCATGTCCATGCCGTCTGTGTCAATCTGTGCGGTGTCCGTGCAAGTGCGTGCACATCTGCAGTCAAGCGTGCAAGGTCCATTTAATGGCTATAAAATCTGAATTTAATATTGCGTGACAATATATTAACACCTATCTCATTGATAGGGAGCGTGATAATGTATCCAGGACTCATATTGTGTTTAATTTTGTACATATAATTTCTGTGTGACTCAGTGTTTAAAATTATCATCATTAATGTATGTAATCCTGCGCACCCCCAAGTGGTGTCCGCTTCAAAACACTTGTATTTGCGACTTTTACATGACTGTATTATAGGAAGTATTGTAGACGGTGGTAATATCCATCCAATATCTGTTGATTCATCACTTTGTGCGGTCCTTCTAGTTAGGCATCAGGCATATTTGTTTTAAATACCAATTGGCCAGCATTCTCCCGTTGTATAACTTTACAATCCTTACCTTGATTGCAGCTCGCAAACATAAACATTACCATAATATATCAAGTAAGTCAATCATTTTTTAATGATATAACCGTCTACATTAAGTGTGAACACGGCGCCGTGTCTGTGCATGTCAGATGTCAGTGCAAATCGATAACATGTTTGTGAAATTGTGCCACGGACATTTTTTTTTGCCCATTCATATTCACACGAGTCCAAGTGAATTCTTTTGTGTTGACATGAATTCATCTATATTCACGAAATTCTTTATTCATTTGCGTTCACTAAATTTACCTCTACAAACTCATGTTCACTTCTTTGCACAAGTTTGTTTTCATTCACTCACATCTACACAAATTCACACAATTATATATAGACTGGAAACATCTACATTTAATTTGATAAATTTAGTTCCATGATACCTATTTACCAGGCGTGTCAATTTAACTAGATTTCCATAAACTCTCTACATGTGAGAAATACAGTCACCACATTTGTTTTCTCCTTTTGATTCAATGTTTTTCCACAAAGCCAACTTGCAAAATTGGAGTCTGAGGACCACGATGTTTGGAATTTTTGTTCCAGTTTGTTCCGGTAGGTCACATAAGCATAGTAGACAGTGGGTAAAATGATATCCAGATATTCACAGCTATTAGGTCCACGGAACGGTCCATGGAGCTTGTCTGCGAAGCTGGGAACGTGGCAAACGAAGCATATTTTTGTTTCCCTGTATTTGATTGATTGTTTAAATGCATAGTATCCTTCTCCAAAAGGCCCGTTAAGCAAGTCACAGTGTTTGAATTCGTGTGTGTCGACATTGGTAATTTCCGATGCTGAGGTTTTGCTGCTCCACCAGCACAACACACACATTCCCTTCAAAAGATTGAGCTGATTTCTCAGAGATTCCCTAACTCTGATGTCTGCATCTTCAGTCTGCTGTCTACGGAGCTGCATCCTGTCCATCATCTCTGTTGATGACAACACCTGATTACTGGTAACTCGTTTGTTGGGATGAACAGGTGGTGTATCATTAACTTGATGTTTGCGCTTCAGTGGATTAAGTACCATGGCACCTATTTTTTGAGAGTGTACCAGTCCGACAGTTGGATCACATGTGCTGCAAGGATGATTATCACTTAGCATGTTACAGGATATTGCCTCTGCCTTGCCATCATTATACAAAGTTATTTGCTGTCGGAGACACACTGTCGTATTGCCAAAGCACATTTGTTCCATGTGAGTGACACCTAGCATATCGTCAAATGCAGTTGATTGGTCCAATTTCCACTTTGCCACTGGAATCAGATAGCAAGCCGTCTTCTGCTGGTTGCGTCCACCTCGAGATATTTCCTGAATATATCCCATCATTGTGCGTGGCGTACCAGCATGAATAACCAATGGGATGTGGGCATAGTCATTTCCGCAGCTGAAAGCTGATGTAGAAACCATGATTCGGTGGACTCCAGTACGCCATTTGAAGTAGATTTGATTCTTTGCCTTGTCCGTATCCTTTGAGTTGTAAAACTCGCATCCTAGTTTTTTTGCAAGCTCACGTCCAAAGTCAATAAATGGAACATACACTAAAGCCCGATCTTGCTTTGAAAAGTGTGGCGAATGATGTTTCCAGACTGAAACTACCAGATCGTAGGCAGGAATCCGGCTCGTTTGAGGAAATTTGATAATCTGAAGTTCGGGACGGTTTGTTGAAGATGTGCGGAAGATCAATGGTGAGTTCAACATAAATTCATCAATGATTATGTCTTGCGAAGACGGAGGCAATGTACCAGAAAACACAACCAGCTGGCACATTTGTGAGCGTATCGTATATACCTCTCTCAAGGCATCTCGAAAGCCCGAGTCCATGATTGGATAGTGTCCTTCGTCAAAGCAGTACCTTCGTACTTTCTTTGTCTGATTGATTTCTGCAATCCACTGACTCCACTGTTCTGTCTGTGCAGCATCCACAGAAACTATGATAAGGTTGGCTGTACACTGGCCCCTAGGTGTTGAGTCACCTCGGTAGTTTACGAACGGAACTTCCATTTCTGTGAGTTTTCTTATATAGTCGACCACAAGAGACTTGAGAGGAAGGACCAGGACAGTGATTTCATTATGCTCCAGTATTGCAGGAACGATGGCAAGCATTGATTTGCCAGAGCCTGTCGTAAGGATGGTGAGTACATCCCGTTTTGTGTTGAGAACAGTCATCAACGCATCACGTTGCTGATTTGAAGTCCATGAAACATTTGCCTTCTTGACCAAGTGCTGGATTGTTTGCAAAACCTTCTCTTCTGACCATTGATGAATAGGTTCTATGGAACTTGTTATGCTTTTCCCAGAAATAGGTACCAAGGAACCTGATGTCCTAGGAGCGCCAGATCCAGTCTCTGATTCGGATTGTTTATTTTTCTCGTTGAATGTGGTTATGCTTTCTGAAAGAATGGTTTCGGAACTAAAGGTGTCGAGATCCTGGTTTGTGTCCTCACTCATGAGCGAATGATCTTGATCGATCAATGTGTGTTCTGTAACATCCATATCTATATCCTATATTTTTAATCAGTCAATGATGAATAAGGCAGGGACATTGCTTTTCTTACAACACTTGATGACGGTGCACAGTTCAGTTGGATCTTCTCTGAAAGATTTTTAAGCACAGAGTGTGTGATATCTTTTGCAATGTTGTCAGTCAATTCCTTCATAGTGTCTGTCAACATATTTTTCATCATTGTTTGTAGTGATGGCATGATTATTGATGTGATTTCTTCCATCAGATCGGATTGAGGATTCTTTGGTTTGATGTTGGGTGGCGGAAGATCCTTTGCAAGGCATTTGCGATATGGCTGTAATTTCCCTCCTGCATGCACTTTACAGACATCTTGCCAGTCCGTACTATGCTTCAGGTACAGTGGGAAAATGTCATCTGCATTTCCTGAAGCAAGCGCCATGGCACTTATTCCATATATGCGGTTCTCTGTTGAGCGAGAGTGATGTGACTGTGCAGCACCTATAGTTTCCTGGCTGTCCTGATCCATCAACTCTTCCAGGGACGTTGCTAGCTTGCGACGGAATCCAATGCTGATATGTCTCCAGTCTTGCATTCCAAACTGTCTTCCCACATGCGCTAAAGTGTATGTTTGGAGAACCGCAGATATGTCGCTGGTCACAAATGGCTTTGCAAAGTTTGCAAACAAATAGTTGTCATACATTTGGTGGATGGAGGTGTTGTCGGGAAAGCATAAGAATGCAGCAAACTGAGCAAACGGTCTTGCAATTGCCAAATCTTGAATGATCATATCGGATGTATGGGCATCAAATGCATGAGGGATGACTTTATCCTTCTGTGTGAGTGCGGAGCCTTTGTGGTACTGGCAAAGATAGGCCAGGTACGATCCCATCATGAACAGGCCACGTGAGGGACGGACATGTGTGTTCTTGAAAGTCAAACAGTTGATTTCTGTGCCACGAGAAGATGAACCTGCAGTCATTTCCGCCTTGACCAACAGGAGACTTTCAAACTTGGTGTAGCTTAGCAGCCACATCCGCAATGCCATTTTGTTCCAAATCGGAAAGCCATCATTGTCACACCCCTTTATGAAACGGGCCTTCTGCACTGGATCATTGAGGATAGACTGATGAATAAGTTCCGCAGCACCTAAAAAACATGGGTTGCGTGGATCTGAAAGCATCGAGTATCCGACTTCGGTGTTGGCCATGTTGTCTACAATGTCAGAATATTCCACACGAAGGTCAAAACCCAGCAAGACCTCCTCTTCAAACACTTGCATCATATCATTTTCCATTGCAATGAATGCAGAAGTGATCGCATCGAGCTTCACAGAATGTCCATGGAAAAGCATGGTTCGATAATTGCCTTCTTCTGGCCACCATATTCTCGGCAAGGCCATTGTGTTATATGCAATGCTTGATGCGAGATGCTGAAGTGTGCGAATTGAGTGAAACGTGGAAGGCTCGCCTTCAGTAAACCAACGTGCAAACTTTTGGGCGAGTTTGTGACTGCTTGGAGGGGGGACAGTGGTGCCTCGTATGCGCCATATTTCAAACACCCAAGTGAGACGCATGAGATATTCAAACTTGGCGAGCATCGGTGTGAGCAACTTTGGTTCTTTGAAACCGGAAACACGTTTGAGCGATGCCAGTGCCAGGTACCGTATGGTAGGATCCGACATTGTTTGTGAGAAGTCTTCATCCCATTCTTGGCTCCATAGCTTTAGGCATGTAGCATGAATGCTGTTGACACATTTCTCAACATTCCTTTCCTTTAAATCTTGCCGCAACACCTTCAAGTCCATCAGTAATCCACTCGGAAGGGTCATTTTGTAGCTCTCGGATGGCCGTAGAAGGAACGATAACAGCTTGACCAGTTCACCAGAGTAATTCTGAAGGGTGTTGCTGTCGAGAAAATGTGTAAAAGGCTTGTGCACAATATTGCTATCCAAACATCAGCTGTATGCTTCTTGAAATAGGTTCCGTGGTACTTACTTGGGATCAGGACTGTTGATAACTTGTCTAGCCAATGTGCTTAGGGTATCCATTTTTTGGTTGCTCTTTTTTGTATATGCGTTGACTGCTTCCTTTAGAACGTCCAGACCGACATCTTGCGTAGAAGGTAGCTGGACGAGCGACCACAAATGGTCTTGCGAGTATGGTGCAACATGCAAGTGCCATCCAGTTGTATGAAGCCAGGGTGATACCTGACGTGCATCGACACGGGACATGTCAAAACTATCCACAGCACGCTTGCGATCTTCTTCGATTTTTGAAAGAAATGATGCAAATTTTGTTGCGCTGGACACCTGGTGTTGGAAAACTTGGAAATAGGGTGAATTATTCCCAGGATGAAGTTGTTGTGCAAACACTGATTCCCATTTTACCGGCAGAGGTTGTTCTTTGTGATGTTTTCGGTGGTGTGTGGTCATAGAAGGCTCAGTTGCTCTCATATGAGAGCAGTATGGACAAGCCAGAACACTAATCACCGCTGATACACCCTCAATGGATGAGCATGGAGCCGGAAGTGTTTTCGGATCAAAGCTTTCCTGTGCGCCCAAGTCACGTAGTGTACGGTTGAGTTCAGTGTGATCAATTCGGATTTTGGAACCTTCATGGCAGTTCGAAAGATGGTCGCTGATTTGATTGCATCCGATTGCTGCTGTACAATCCATGCAGATGACCATTTTTAAATATGAATTGAAAGTCATCCCAATGCTGGATAGGTATGGATGATTCATGAGCTGCAGAGCACTCATTAAGCTTTCATTCTTCTCGCATAGCTGAATAAATACCTGGGACTTTGTAGATGGTACCAATCCTACTTTCAGGCCCAAAAAATCATTTGAAATAGGTTCCATAGTACTTGTTTCAATGCCTTCCTTGCTACTGGGCAGTTGCTGGTCACCATATTAGCATGCTAGTGTTTTTTTTACCATCGCACATCAAAAACTAACCTGCAATGCATCTTGAGGTTTATGTTTCGAAGCTTCAATAGGTTCCGTAGCACTTATATTCGGCTTGGGCACCTGAGGATATGCACATGTTAGTAATTATTGTGATTACATAATCATAGAACTTGCCCTCCATGTTGTGTCTTTATCTGCATGTCTACGTATATGTTGTTGAAGTGTTCCACTCGTAGAGTACTTTTTGTTATTGCATGATTTGACACTGCAATAACATTCCCACATGCCATCTGCACCACAATAAGCTGTGGTCGAGACACCAGAGGGCAAATTGATAATGCAAGAAGATTTCGTCATAGATGATGCAAGAAGAAGAGAAGGAGATATTTGCATGTTCAGTAATGAACATATATCTATTTGGTATTGTTGTTATTTATTTACCAAATAGAAGCAAATAAATAATATTAAGTCCCACAGTACTTAACTCGCAGATTCACCACAGTAAACCTGGGGAGCTCACATGCGTGCATATTCAAATAATTTTGGTTCCGTTCGAGTTTTTAAAATTATGTATCCACCACTTTCCAAATTTCACCCTCTCAGTAAGCTCGCCCGACCATTTTCTGTATTGAACCTACACCACAAGACAGCATGGTGGTGAATAAGTATCTCAGCGCCTAATTCACTATTTGCACCACACTCGGCCGCTTGGATTTCCATTTATTTTGAACAAAAAAA
>Ga0247779_1000629_pt1 | contig 20360 bp, 19 predicted proteins | sample UWRJL221509R5_FD_179925 | JGI IMG/M metagenome (GOLD analysis project Ga0247779, IMG submission 179925) | Plant litter microbial communities from Arlington Agricultural Research Station in Wisconsin, United States - UWRJ-L221-509R-5 | ecosystem: Environmental > Terrestrial > Plant litter >... | reverse complement strand
ACCACTCAGTGTAGGGAGTCCAATGGGGCAAGGGCGCAGTAGGGAGGCAATTCCAGACATGGACATAAGCAGAGACAGCCAGTTTCTAGAATGAAGCAGGTAGCTTGGATTGAACAAGCATAGCAGTAGCATGATCAGAGATAGTCCTGTTAGCTCTTTCTACAACACCATTCTGCTGAGGCTGATTCCTGATGCTATGGCACCTAACAATGCTACAATCATCAGTAAACTTGAGAAAAGCAGCTGACATGTATTCCCCAGCCTTGTCATCCTGTAAAGCCTTGATTTTTGCATTCAGCTAGTTCTCTGCATAAGCCTTGAACATTTTAAAGGCGTCAAAAGCGTCACTTTTGCGTTTTAGGAACATGACAGCTTTGAGCTTGGTGCAGTCATCAATGAAAGTGATCCAGTAGCAATAGCCTTCAGGAGATTGAACAGAAAGAGGACCATGAAGGTCAAAGTGGATGAGTTCAAAGGATAGCTAGAAATGTAAGATGAGGAAGGGAATGGATTGGAAACCATCTTGCCAGCTAAGCAAGGTTCACAAATGAAATCTGCTTTGGAGTCACATGTGATGATAAGACCAATGACCAAGTCATCTTTGATGAGTTTCTACACATTGGGAATGCTGTGGTGGCAAAAGCGCTGGTGCCAGAGGCTAATATCCATGGGAAGAGTGCAGGAAGTAGCATTTGCATGCTCATATGGTTCAGTGACTGCATTAAAAATGCTTGTATTCTGAGGAGTGACTCTAGTTTGAAAAAGCATCCTGCCTTGGAATTTGAAGTGCATAGTGTCTGCATCCACCTCCAATCTGATTATTTTGCCCTTTGTGAGGTACAAATAAGCTAATAGATTGTTGCAAAGTTGAGGAACATGCAAAATATGAGTTAGCTCCACAGAGCAAGATTCCTTGCCATTAACAACTGGGTAGAACACAATAGTGCCAATACCTGCTGAGTAGACAATGATATGATCAGCTAGCTTGATAAGAAGATGAAGGGGGGAGTAATTCTGTAGCCATTGATAATGAGGGGTTATATGACTAGTGGCACCTGTGTCTGCAACATAGCCAGCTTGGATGAGCTAGCCAAAGCCTAGGGGTAGTTTCAACTCTGACCCCTGCACTTCCCTCGTTGCACACATAAGGGTGGCCACCCTGGACTTCACTTAATGGGACTGTTTTGACAATCAAGTATCTCGAACAGTTCTAACTTTGCTACGGTGGGGTTTTGATGGATTAGGGACCTTAAGTCTCTCCTTGAGTGCATTGTAGAATTACTTTTACTTAGCTTGCTTTGTACTTAGTAACTGGACTGCCAGCACACACCGGTATATAAATTGGCCCTTTGGGGCCAAGACTTTTTTTAAAAAAAAACTGTGTCTGCAAGCCAGTCCAAGTCTGTGTTGGTTGAGTCAGAATCTGATTTGAGTGCATTTGCTGGTGTTGTCTGTTCACTTCTTGGTTGGCTTTAACACTGTCCTGGGTGTCCTGTTGCACTTTAATAAAGCATTTACAATTGGTCTGGACATGATTGAAAATGCCACAGAACAAGCAGAGTAAAAGAGAAGTTTTTTTTTTTTAAAAAAAAAAGAATCTTGCCCCCAAAAGGCCAATTTATGTACTGATGCGTGCTGGCAGTCTGATCACTAAATACAAAGTGAGCTAAGTAAAATTAATTCTACAATGCGTCCAAGGAGGGACTTAAGGTCCTTAGTCTATTGAAACTCTACTGTAGCAAAGTTAGAAACTATTAAGACACTCAAGCATTGAGAACAATGCGAGTCTTGTTAAGTAAAGTCCAGGGCGGCCATCCTTACATGCACAATGAGGGAAGTGCAGGGGTCAAAGTTGAAACTACCCCTAGGTATTGGCTAGCTCGTCCAAGCCAGCTACGGACCCAACAACCAGAGCTCAGTTGTTAAGTTGAAAGGAGAATGTGATCATAATCCTGGCAATGAAAGCTGCAATTGCAAGCGAGAGGTTTGTCGATATTAAATCGTTCATAGTACAATCTAATTGGAGTCTGGTTGAGAATGCATCTGAACAGTCTTACAGCAACTGAAAGGTTGCCCCCCACAGGTGATAACCAAACTCCACTGTTAATGTAAGTTGGCTGAAGAACGTCCCCATTGAGACACTTGGGGTGCAAGAAGTTGCGACCTTTATAAGATGGATCCTTGAACATATGTGTCCAAGTCTCCTGAGAACGTTTAGTGACAGCCTTCCATACACTATCTAGTGATGTAGCTGGCCGGGGGCCAGCTGGTGAGATGAGGGCCTTCGCATAATCATGCAGCTCCTTATGAATTGACCATTCAAGCTTTGAAAGACCTTGAATGAAAGTAATAGTGCAGCTGGGGTCTTCAGCAAGCCAGGCTGCAAGTGTTTGACACACTGCCAAGGAGTGGCCTTGGCCAGAATGGAGAGAAGGATCCACCGCTCAACAAGCCAAAGCTATCAAATCAGTAAAGATATAGATCTTCTTGCAATTATCCTGCTGGGTGGCAAGGGTAATCGCAGAGCGAATCACAAAGAGTTCTGCATCATGAGCAGTAACTCTACTGGCAACGTAACAAACTCTATTGAATTCCTCAAGTTCTGGGTATAAAATGGCTGCTGAGACATCCTGATGCTGCACATTATCAGGCAGACTTGCATCCACCAAACAATACACAGTATCATCAGAGAGTCTCACATTCTTAAGAATAGTAGACAGGTTGTATTTGTGGGCATCTAATGCATACTGCTCCAAGAGAGGGCTGTAATTGTCAAAGATGACTTGGTCAGGAAACCTGTCCATGAGTCGAGCATCAGGCCAAGCTTCTGAGGCAACAGGCTCAAAAGACTCAGTGAGTTCAGGGAGATATCTGTCTATCTCCATTACGGTGCCTTTGACCTTTCGCTTGAAGGCTTCAGACATCCGTGAAATTGCACAGGGATGAGGTTAGGTGCTCTTGTGATGATCCTGACCAAAGATTGATCTCAAAGAGTGAGTGTCAAAGAGGATGGCAGCCCTGAAGTTGGCACAACCAGGCATTTTCTGAAGATGAAGGTGGACAGAGATGAGGCCTGCAAGGGCCCTGATCCCACCCATTGGAGAGGTGCTGAAGGCTCCAGTTATCCAAAGACCAGCCTTACGCTGCATGGTTTTGAGTAAAGAGAGGGCCTTTTTGTAGCAAGCCCCTTTATAATACCAAAGACAATATCCATATGTTGCTATAGGAAGGACATATGAGCAATAAAGAAGATACTTCTCGCTAGGGGGAAGGCTTCGAGTAGAACTACCAAGCATCTTCATGGCTTTCACAGATGAAAGAGACTTTGTGGAATAGTAGCAAACATGCTCATGAAAGAGCAGCTTGTGATCAACCTTGCCACTCAGCAGGATAATTGTGAGAAGATTTATATCTTCACTGATTCGATAGCTTTGGCTCGTTGAACGGTGGATCCTTCTCTCCATTCTGGCCAAGGTCACTCCTTAGCAGTGTGTCGAACACTTGCAGCCTGGCTTGCTGAAGTCCCCAGTTGTACCTTCAAAGCTTGAATGGTCAATTCATAAAGAGGCCCATGACTATGCAAAAGCCCACATCTCACCAGCTGGCCTTTGGCCAGTCACATCTTTAGATAGTATATGGAAGGCTGTTACTAAATGTTCTCAGTAATCTTGGACACATATGTTTGAGGATCCATCTTACAAAGGTCGCAATTTCTTGAACCTCAAGCATCTTGACGGGGACGCTCTCAAACTGACTTACATCAATGGTGGAGTCTGGTTATCACCTGTGGGGAGCAACCTTTTGGTTGCCGTGAGATTGTTTAGATGCATTTCAACCATACCCCAATTGGATCGTACTATGAACAATTCAATACTCCTGAACCTCTTGCTTGCGATTGTGGCTTTTATTGCCAGGATCACAATCACATCCTCCTCTCGTGTACTGAACACAAGAGGAAAACCAATTGGTGTCCTCATTACCTTAAGGATATCATTGATTTCTTGAAAGATAATCCTTCGGTGTTCTCTTTCAGACGGCCCCTTGGGGTCGGTTAATCAACTTCCATCAGTATGGGCTCCTATGAACCTGTGTCATGAAATGTGCAGCAAAGCTGAGGCAGAATGAGTTGGAACCCTCTGGGGAGTGCCTATAAGACTGAGCTCTGGTTTCTGGGTCCGTAGCCAGCTTGAACAAGCTAGCCAAAGCTTAGGGGTAGTTTTGACATTAACCCCTGCACTTCCCTTGTTACACACGAGAGGGTGGTCGCCCTGGATTTTACTTAACAAGGCTCGTGTCATTCCGACGCTTGAGTATCTCAATGATTTCTCAATTTGCTACGGTGGGGTTTCAATCGATTAGGGACCTTAAGTCTCTCCTTGGACGCATTGTAGAACTACTTTTACTTAGCTTGCTTTGTATTTAGTGACCGGACTGCCAGCAATTCCAGACATGGACATAAGCAGAGACAGCCAGTTTCTAGAATGAAGCAGGTAGCTTGGATTGAACAAGCATAGCAGTTGCACAATCAGAGATGGTCCTGTTAGCTCTCTTTGCAACACCATTCTGCTGAGGCTGATTCCTAGTGCTATAGTGCCTAACAATGCCACAATCATCAGTCTTTAAAATGTTCAAGGCTTATGCAGAGAACCAGCTGAATGTGAAAGATGATGGATTTGATCAGATTCAATTTGCTGGTGCTGCATCGGTGACCTAGTATGGTACACCCAAGACCAAGGACTGAGGAGCTATGAAGAGCTGAAGTGAGTAACTAGTTGTATTGAGATATAAGTGATACTACTAACCTGAAGTCCAGAGTAAGTAACTGGGGACTTCAGGGAATTGTCTACAGACTTATATATGTATTCTACATCAAGGGATGAAACATATAAGAGAGATGAGACATGTAAGAGAATTGAAACATGTAGGAGGGATGAAACATGTAAGAGAAGTGAAACAGGTTTCAGAATGACAGAAATGTGATGAAAGGTGTGGGGACTTGGGAGACAATTTCTAACACTCCATGATCTGATAAGTCCACAAAACTGAAAGAAGCATAAAGTGATAAAGTGATAAAAAGAGAAGTTAAGGAATAATACCCATATTGTCTCTGCAGAATTTGACTTGTTCAGCTGGGAGAGCTTTGGTGAAGATATCTGCAAGTTGTTCTTTGGTGGGAATGAAGATAGGATGGATGAGTTTGTTGTGGACAGCATTTCTGAGCCAGTAAAAGCGCAAATCCATGTGCTTCATGCATCCATGGTATTCAGGATTCTTGAAAACACTGATAACAGATTGATTGTCGATATGCAGAGGAGTAGGGGAGTCCAAAGTGAAGCCAAATTCAGTAAGAATGTTACACATCCATGCAATTTCCCTGCCAGCTTCAACAGCAGCAATGTACTCTGCTTCAGTGGTGGAAAGCGCCACAGTGCTTTGAAGTTTGCTATTCTGATGATGACAAAATGGCAATCTTGTATCTACACGATCACATTGATGAGCTCCCATTGTTTCATTACATGGGTGACGACTTCAATATTCATTCGAACGTGTGGGACCCTGAGGTCACACATCATTGGTGGGCTGCCATTACCCTGCTAGAAATAGCAGCAGATCTGGACTTAGAATGGACTGAGCTGTCCAACCCTGGTCTAACTTTCATATCTCACAATGCAGATCTACGCTGATCGGTGATAGATCTCATGTTTCACAGGATCTCTGAATCTGCACAATTGCGCACTAGACAAGATCCAGATTCGATGGGGCCAATGGATCATATTCCATTGACCACTACCATTGTCCTTGACTCGGTGATAGACGCTGTCACCAGACAATCAATTACATGTGGATCAGATGCCGAGAAGGCATTTATCAACAATCTTAGAAAAGGGGACCCAGCCATTGTGCCTGGGATCTAGAACACGGCAGCTGACATTGATTGAGTGGCCCAGGCCCTTGCTGATGTGTTCTCCTCAGCATGGGATAAGCACTCCCACAAGGTCTGCATCACTAAGCACTTGAAACCCTGGTGGGATGACGAGTGTGGTCAATCTCTGAGCCAGTACAAGTTGGAGAAATCCCACAAAAACTAGCTCCTCTTTAGGCAAGCTATTAAAGTTGCCAAATGCACCTTCTTTGATCTTTGGATTGGTGAGATTGCTGCTACAAATAAGTGCCCTTGGTACCTAATGGAATGGGTCAAGCAGCGCAAACTCCCTGCCTGTGAGGCTATCCAATATAATGGACAGCCTTGTCATCAAATGAGTGAATTGTGGGATGCGCTCCATAACACCTACAACTCAGCCTCTGGCTGAGAGGTTGATTTGTCAGTTCTGGATCCTGTTCCCACTCTTCAAGAGAGGGATTGGCCTCCGTTCTCTGCACTCGAACTTACAGACACTTTGTCTTCTTGCTCAAGTCAGTCCTCTCCTGGGCCAGACCACATTATGTGGGTACATCTAAAGGCTGTGCTGGAAAACGAGAGATCAGTCCAGCTGCTTGTTACATTGGCCAATGCTTGCATCTGTGTGGGACATTTGCCAAAACATTTTAAGGATTCTGTCTCAGTTATTATACCGAAGCCTGAAAAGCCTACTTACTCTACCCCCAAGTCGTTCAGGCCTATCGTGCTCTTGAACACTATTGGGAAGCTCATTGAGAAGATGATCTCTAATTGTCTTCAATTTGACATGATCAATTATGATCTTGTTCACTCTAACCAAGTCAGTGGTGTGCATCAGCGCTCTACTGAAGATGCCGGGCTTTTCCTCACTCACCTAGTTTGTACTGGATGGGCCAAAGGAAAGAAGACAAGTGAGTTGGCTTTTTACATCGCACAATTCTTCTCCTCTCTTGATCATGCCATGCTCTTGGCCATTCTTTGCAAGCAAGGGTTCTCGTCCATTGTGGTGAGGTTCTTTGCTTCATACTTAGTTGATCAATTCACCTCATATTTATGGGGATTGTTTTGATCTGGTCCTTGTTAAGCAGACATGAGGGTCGGCCAAGGGTCGGCCCTTTCACCTGTCTTGTTAGCTTTGTACATCGCTCCAGTAATGAAGCTGTACCACATGCAGGCAGTGGCACTCAAAACATTGCTGCTTTTCTACGTGGATAATGGGACTGTAATGGCACAGTCTAAATCTCTCAACAAAAATAGGGAAACCTTGAAGGATGCTTATGCTGTCCTTCTTTGTCTCTTTGTTGCTATTGGTCTGGTTCTTGAGCATTCCAAGACTGAGTATTTCATTTTTAATTGCTCTCACAGCAATTATTCCCCTCTCATTGACTTGGGGTACGCCCCATACACTGGAAAGAACCTTCTGAGACCAAATCTCTACTGGAGATACCAGGGCTTCTACTTCAACTGCAAGCTGCTCTTTCATGAGCATGTTTGCTACTATTCTACAAAGTCTCTTTCATCTGTGAAAGCCATGAAGATGCTTGGTAGTTCTACTCAAAGCCTTCCCCCTAGGGAGAAGTATCTTCTTTATTAATCATACAGTGAGGGACAAAACCGTTCAAATGTTTTTTGAATATGGACAGTTACTTGAATAACTCTGGACTGGCTGATCCAAACTGGTTGAAATTTTTAACCAAGGTAGATTAAGATGTGATAAAAAAGGTACAATTTGTTTTATTACATACTATTATTTTACTCCCACACTATTAATATTCTACTGGTACAAGTACATTTGAACAGTTTTGTCCCTTCTATATATATTAAGCATGTGACTTTGTTTAATCAAACCAAATAGCTACAAATAAAATCATGTGACTGGCTTCAAATATGTATATATACTCTGTGCACAAGCTGTGACTATCCCCCACATCAAATACTCTCTTAGACCCTCTTGCAATCACTTATTCCTGCTCAATACAACCACATTCTTGAACTCATTGACAAAGAACTCTCCAGACATACTATCTCCACCACCGCTGGTATAAGTGTTGGTTCTATATCTGGTATACACTCCAAACATCGATCATCAATTTCTAAAGCTACTGGTGGCTGTCCACGCAAGCTTTCTCCTACCAATACCCAATACACGATTCATCTTATCACTTCTCAAAAGGCTGAGAATGCCACTGATGCCACCAAACCTTACAAGACATGACCAACACATCCTTCATTGTAAAGACAGTATGCAGAGCACTTTATGGAGTTGGTATGAAGGCTGTAATGAAGCAAAAACAACCATTTCTCTCCAGAGAATGCACATGGACTATGCAGAAGCCCACCAACACTGGACAGTGGATGACTGGAAAAGGGTTGTATGGACAGATGAGACAAAAGTCAACCGTTTGGGGTCAGATGGGAAGTGGTGGGTGTGGAAAAGAGAGGGGAAGGGCTTGAATGATAGGCTGGTCCAGGGAACAGTCAAGTTTGGAGGAGGTTCTCTGATGTTTTGGGGCTGTATGTTTTGGGAGCGGGTTGGATATGGAACCAAGATTGATGGGAGGATGGATGCTGACCTTTTTGTTAGCATTCTGGAGGATGAACTTCAACAAAGCCTTGAATATTACAATAAAAAGCCAGAGAATGTCCTCTTTCAGCAAGACAATGACCCTAAACACAAGAGCAAAAAAGCCCAGAAGTGGCTTTGAGAGAGTGGATTACAACTTATGGAGTGGCATCCTCAATCAGCTGACCTAAATCCAATTGAACACCTTTGGTATCACCTCAAAACCAAACTCGGAGACTATAAAAGGCCACCTTCTGGAATTGCAGAGCTATGGGAGAGGGCACAAAAGGAATGGAATAATATTCCAGCTTCTGTTTGTCAAAATCTAGTGGAGAGTATGCCTAGAAGGATTCAGGCTGTGTTACAGGCCAAGGGAGGTTATACCAAGTACTAAAAACCTAGAATACTATATTATAATATGGAAGGGACAAAACTGTTCAAATGTACTTGTATCAGTAGAATATTAATAATGTGGGACTCAAATAATATTATGTAATAAAACAAATTGTATCTTGGTTATTGTATCGTAGTCCACTTTGGTTAAAAATTTCAACCAGTTTGGATTAGCCAGTCCTGAGTTATTGAAGTAACCGTCCAAATTCAAAAAACATTTGAACAGTTTTATCCCTCACAGTAATATAAATATGTATACATCCACAATTTAATTACTGTACAATCAATACAGCCCAATACATTTTTGGAGGGAGTGAATTGTACATCAGCAAAAAGTGCAGGTCCTTACCTGGCAATGGAAGGACTATCTAAGGTCCAAAAGAGGACAAGGTACCCCAAATTAGAACAAACCTTCCATTGACATTGTGGAGACATCGAAAAAACCTAATGTCATATAAAATTGTCTGCAATGTCAATATTGAATAACATTGGATGGGTTGGACAACCTTGTATTACCTTCCATTGGCAGATATTTTTATATAACCTTGTATAGTAGTCTACAGTACCTATTCAACAACAACCCAAAAACTGAACACACTACCCATTTCATTTTTTATTTCCTCATTATTTTCAGTTACTATTGAAGGTAATTAATTCTGTATGTTTTGGTAAGGATTTATTTGTAAGTTAATGTTATTGAAATTACTGCATAGTATAGGATTTGAACACCGAGTTATATAACTACTAATCTACATGAGTAAGCCACACACAAAAAACCACTAGACTAAACTACCATGTATTGTGCAAAGAATTACAAAGCTACCATGGCTCTGGGGCCGAGGTGACAGTTGCCTTGGTCTGACCAGGGGAGGGTACTTTTTTTTTTTCCGATTATAGATAATAAATTATTTATGACACCACATATAAGGATAGAGAATTATAATTTCTCCTTTCCTGTACCTGCCAATAATTGAGTCACAATGTATGGTTTTCACAAGTTTTAAAAACCATTGGAATATATTGATATTTTTTTTCTACATGGTAATGTATAGACATTACTAGTGTATAATTTCAAGGTAAAACAATTTTATATAAGGATCCAAGGTACATCCAATATTGCACAAACCTTCTAAGGTTACGCCAATAATAGATGCGGCTTGGATGGTGCTAGGATGGTCACAGCATGATCGGCTGGCCAGGGAAGGCCCAAAATGTCATACCACAACTTGTACCTTTTGCTGATATAAGGGTCTTGTCTGTGTTCTGCAACATAGCACGGTGACAGCATAATAATGAAGTTATATTATAAATATGAAGGAATGTACTGTAGTACATATCTAATAACAAAGTGGATAAAGATAAGAGACTAGCTATGGTGGCTATGAAGGTAAATATGGGTCAGGATCACATGAGCATATCATGACACCATACTCCCTCCAAAAAAAGTGTGTAGACAAAAATTAAATTGGGTAAAAATGGAAATAGAGCCAGGGCCCTGGCTGAAATTAAAAGAAGTCACAAAAAGAAAAGAAATTAAGTCGCTGACACATCCTTTTGCAGTCTGCCTTGTTTCTTGGGCACCATCATCTCCGTCACCACTGGCATTGAAAATAGCTTTTTAGGATGCCCCTTCTACCTCTTTGGGATTGCAGGTGCTATGCCACAGTGTTTATTAACTTTCTTGCTAGCTCCAGTCTTGTCCACCCTATTTAACAAGACCACTTCAGCCTTCCACTTTCCATGCTGCCGTTTTGTCTTTCCGTGCGCCACCTCATTGCACAGAAAATCTGAAATAGCCTCTTGGGCATGGGTAAGGCCAGCCACTAGTTTTCACTCTTGTCAAAACCTAACTACTTGACCAGATAGTGCCACACTCCATACCGAGTCCATTTCTCTTTTAGGATTTGTTTGATTTCCCTATCCTTGTCTGTTTCCATCATCATAGGAGGCAGGGGCTCCTGCCTCCGGCTCAAAATGGTGACCATACGTGCAGGAATCAGACAAGAAACATAGAAGACACTGTGAATAGACCACCTGTCAGGTAAGTCCAAGCTATATGCATTGTCTGAGAAATTTTGAAGGGGCCAAAACATGAAAATCCAGCTTATGGCAAGGGCATGTTGAACATAAGTCTGCGTACTACAAGTACACACAATCTTTGGGGACATATTTGGGGGACTGAGTCTGGCAAAGGAGTTCTAAATTGAGTTCTATGGTGCACAATCAGAGGTGGGTGTAAAATGAAAGTAATGAGAGCTATTTCAATATTCTATTACATGACAATGTAATTACATGTGACTTATCACCTTGCCAAAACATATGCTGTTTGTCTGGGCATCATTTTATCCCATCATCTGTTGTGGGATATTATCTCCCAGTTGATTACATATTCTCATATTATATAACGTCTTGTAATATAATTCCTTGTTTGTTTGCCACAAAGATTACTTGCCCCCATCTAATCATTTGTTGGCATGTTGATGCCATTTTTTTGTGTGTGTGTGTGTGTTGAATGCGACTTGCGGCAGACAATACAAACTTTCAGCACAGTGGATAAGGTGTGCATGGTCCCGCCCTGGTGTCAGCAGCAAGACCTGCAAAGAACAGAATGAGATTTTTCATTGTGCGAGGTACAAAAAAATCTAAAAAACAGAAAAACAGAGAAAGAAACAAAATAAGAGTGTACAGAAATAAAAAGAAAGGGACAAGGTAAAGTACAAAAGGGAAACAAAAGCAAACAAGAGAGAAAGGGCAAGGGCAGGTGACCAAAAATCTATGTGCCCACAAAAAATTGGCTTAGTGATGACCAGTGAGCAACATGAAGTAGGGAGCAGTCCTCAGGAGAAAGATACATACCTAGGGAACCAGTGAGCAATGCGAAGAAGGGAGCAGTGGGTCACTGATTCCTAGGTGTGCCGATAAAAAGGGGGCCTGCATGTCTGACAAGACAAGGCCACCATTCATTGTGATGCAGGTGAGAGAGATGGACTCTCAAATAGGCAAGGCCAGAACAGAGACCAGAGACCGAAAGCGCGCTGAGCGTACATGTTCTAGTGTGCCGTGGATGTGAAGAAGGCAAGGACACCTTCGAGTGATTAAACCAAGGTCCTTTTATGCTAGGGTAAGGTCTTTTACCTTCTTTTGATGTCTGTCTGCCCTAAATGATGTTACTAAAACTATGTTTTTTCGGAGGTTTTCAGGTGACTGGAAGGGTTTGGGAAAAGTTGAACTCCTTCAAGGGGTGATGAGCTCAATAAAAACACTAGTAATTGTCCTAATTTTGGATGTCATATAACACAGCCACAAATTTTTATTTTATGCAACAGTTTAAGCAAGTCTCATTTTGGATACTAAATCTTGAGCGTTGAGCAGATTTTTGTGTGACCTAAAATGTTGAACTCGCCGGGGTGAAAGGAATTCCAAGAATCTAGCAGCAGTTCAAATTCAACTAAGGTAAAACCACAATAAGAAAACAGCCGCAGCATAAGTACGTAGGAATAAGCCCAGCAACAAACAGAACATTTAGTAGGTAAAGAAAACAAACAAATTGGGAAAAACCCTTCTCCCAAGGTATATATGTGCATCAAAAAATAAGTTAAACAAACGTGCTGGTAAAAAGCAAACAAGCAGCCAATGACATACTCCACCCACCGCAACAAGAAATATAGAAAGGGACCCGCTGCGTCCAGGCGAGCAGGTAAGAGGCGAAATTGTCCTACTTGGATGGTGAATGGAATGCATGTAAAGGAGACGGAAAACGAGAAGAGTAGAAGCAAAAAGCACTAAAATGGACGAGTACGATAGAAAAGAAGAGGGGTAATCGGGATGTACAGGTCTCTCGGAAGAAAGACTGTAGAAGTGTATGAATGAGGATCGATAGGTGGCGGCGATAGACCCAATAAAGGGAAAGGGGGGGGGGATGAAAGGTGCTAGCTAGATTTAACAATGAGGAAGGGGATTGTGTGCGTGAACGATGTACAACATGAACCTCTCCAAAACCACAATAAAACGGCAGAAGAGTCGACGTGAATCCGAAAAAGAAAAAAAATCCAACCTTTTCTTTCTTACTTAATACTACCAATTCATACTGCTCTCCCTCAAGATAGGCGCCGAGATCGCAGCGGGAACCACGTTCCTCCTCTGACTCATCTGTTGTGTAGCGCCTGACCTCGAATCAAACTGCATATCATCCTGCCTCTCGCTCTGGTATCCTCTCAATGAATCCTCCGCGAAATAGAAGCTCCTTCTCCTCGCGCCGCCCACGCTGTCTTGGTCGAATTCACGTCCTTCAGGGCGCATTCCTGCAGCAGCCATTTGGTCATCCGTAGGAGGATCCGAAAGACGGTGGTGCGCAAGCTGCCTGCGGCGCTTCATACCACGATAGACGAGGAACACGAGCACGAGCAACGCAATAGCACCGAGGGCACTAACTACACCGATGATCGCATCCTGACGGGACTTGCCACTGTCTGCCGAAGCTCCAGTGACGCCAGCAGCATTTCCAGCTGGGTTGTTGTTCGTGGTCGCCACACCTGTGGAATCGGAAACAGATAGGAGGTTGAAGCCTGGATTGACGCGCGCTGCGAGACCCTGCGCGACGTTGTTGGAAACGCCGGTGTAAAACGCCGATTGCTTGGCTTTGATCTGGGCTGCCAAGTCGTCCACGAGATCTTTGGGAATATAGCCGAGCCACATGGTTCCCAACTCTGCAGAATCAGCGGCGGTGCGATATGTCGTCGGGACGTAAACCTGTAACGCGAAAGTCAAGATTTGGCTCGCTGCAAAAAGATAAAACGCGTAAAAGATTTTAGCAATGCAGAATGACAGAAGAAAATAGAAAAAAGACAGACAATCAATTCCTAGGGCCGCCATGATGAGCGAAGGGAAGTAGACAAAGATTTGCGTAGACGAGATAGGGTGGTTAACGACGAACATCCAGTTGAGCTCCTGGTTGAACAAAACACTGATAAGAGCATAATTACTCAAGTCCGTGTTTGCTGCGATAGGATTGACAGGAAGAATGCGGGCAGGAATACCCGTTGGCAACGGCGCGACGGAAAGAGTCGTCTGGGCAGCAATAACCGACGATGCCAAAGAGGTAGTTGGCTCATCAGGATCTGTGAGGGTAGCAGAGGGGGTAGATGACGAGACCGAGGTGAATATCAAAGACGATTCTGTAAGGATGAAGGACAAGTTGGGATCCACCGAAATGCTCGTGATGGTCGTGAACGGAACATCTGGTGTCGTCGAAGTGATGGAAGCGGGGATGGTTGTGCTTGCTGGTACGGAAGTTGTGCTATTATCAGAGCCTGGGAAGGAAATGACAATGCTGGTGCTGCTGCTAATAACGGTCGATGAAGCCACTGAAGTAACGTCCACGGGGACAGAAGTGGATGAGACGATACTGGTGATAGGCGGGGGAACTACAGTCGAGCTAACCGAACCGCCATCGGACACAGGCACGGAGGTTGGTTCCACGGTTGTTGAAGGTATAACGGTGGTAGACACAGGAACAGAAGTGGGGGGAGCGATAACGCTGGAAACATCACTAATGACGCTAGAAACACCACTAAGAATGCCACTCAAAATATCCGTAGAGGAAGGCTCTGCACTGCTTGAAGCCGGAGCTGAAGTGATAGCAGCAGAGTCTGAAGTGATGGTTGGCGTTGCAGACGAGGTTGGGGGAGGAAGCAAAACGCTGGTTATGCCCAGAATGCTACTCAAAATTCCTCCACCGTCACTTGTTGTTGATGCCGGTAATGCTGAGGTTGTCGAATCAGCTGCTGACGATGCTGATGCAGAGTCAGATGTAGACGAGCTCGGGGGAGGAAGCAAAACGCTGGTTAAGCCCAGAATGCCACTCAGAATTCCTCCACCGTCGCTTGTTGTTGTTGTCGGTAATGCCGAGGTTGTCGAATCAGCTGCTGACGATGCTGATGCAGAGTCAGATGTAGACGAGCTGGGGGGAGGAAGCAAAACGCTGGTTAAGCCCAGAATGCCACTCAGAATTCCTCCACCGTCGCTTGTTGTTGATGTCGGTAATGCTGAGGCCGTTGAATCCGCAGCAGACGATGCAGAGTCAGAGTCAGATGCTGTCACTGATGCAGACGAAGCTGAAGCTGTGATCGACGAAGAATCTGAAGTGGGTGATACAGATTGAGGGTCCAAAATACTGGTGAGAGCTCCCAAAGCTGACGTGAGTCCGCCAGCGATCCCACTGAGACCAAGAAGCCCTCCATCTGTTGATGTTGTTGATGATCTCGGAGGAGCCGTGACACTTGAACTACTTGAAGTGGTGGTCAAGGCAGCAGAGCTGTCTGACGCAGACGAGCTTGCAGACGAGGCGGATGACGCAGACGACGAAGAAGAATCTGTGGCAGAGGAAGAAGACTCAGCGGCGCTGCTGCTGGTGGAAGACGAAGATGAGGCCGCTGCCGCCGCCGCCGAACTGCTAGAATTCGAAGCCCCTGGCGTACCGTCAGGTGGATTCTGGCCATCGTCATCATCAGTGCCATTGGTGCCGTTGGGGTTTCCTCCTCCCACTGTTCAAAAAAAAAATAAAGCCTGAGAACAAGGAAAAAAGTGACAGTACAGCGACATACGTATATTTCCCAGACTATCGACGAGATCAGGAATCAGTGCGCGCCCCTCTACATTCTTCTTACTGAGCTCTAAAGACTTCCTAGCATGAGAATGGGTAGAAGATGTGTGGGTTGCAGCGACGACAGAGGAAATGATGAGCAATGCTGGTAGGAAACGCATTGTTGACGGGAATTTTTTGCTGTTTAAGCCAGGACGGCAAGGGCTGCCAGAGGTTGAAGGAGCGTGGATATGCTGTGTAGCAATAAAAAGAGAATAAAAACGGTTTCGTCGCTGTCGTAAAAGGCGCCAACAAGGAGGAAACAAGAAAGAAAGCAGGGGTCGGGCTTTTTGCGGGTTTGGGTTTCTCACATCAACGGCTGTGTCCGTTTGATCCAACATCATATCACGCGTGTTCTAAATATTCAAATTCCCGTATGTTGCTACATTCTCTCAGGAAGCCAAGCATATTTTTGTCGGTTTTCTCAGGTATGTACAGCAGTGTACAGCAAGATATCAACAGAAGACAAAAAAGCATATGATCATCATCGTAATCCTATGAACATACAGGTAAACTATACGACGACATATTTAGATGAAGCCAATCTGTGCGTAAAGGCAAGGAGAAACAGCCACTCAGTCCATGTTTGAAGGAAAGACTGAAATAAAAGCAGAAACGAACCTTGTTGGCGACATCCAAAGCATCGTGATCGGGTGTCAAGCGCACATAGGCCTTCTTCTTTCCATCAGGTCTAAAGCATCGGTTGGTAGGTACGTGAGTGACAGGCACAAGGGTAATAATAAACAATAAAACAAAAACATACCGGATGAGGGTGTTGACCTTGAGAGCCTGCACATCGTACAACTTTTTCACGGCATCCTTGATTTGACGCTTGTTCGATCGGATATCAACGATGAAGACAAGGGTGTTGTGCTCCTCAATCTTCTTCATGGCAGACTCAGTGTTCAGGGGGCTGAAGAGCAAAAAATGAGAGAATTAGCACCCGTCATCGCGCAACAATTAAATCCAAGGACCACGCACGAGACAATAGTCCTGAACTGATCCATTCTGGGGGCATGAGGGATTGATTTACGGGGGTAGCGGGGCTCACGGGCGAGCTTGAGGGTCTTGGGGCGATGGAAAGAGACGGAGAATCGCGTCTTGCGCGAAGCATGGGAGTGCGCTCCCTGCAGCGCAGCCTTCTTCGCGGCCTTGGCCTTGTTCTCCTTAGAACCGGTGGCTTCTACAACAAAATCGAAATGACAATAAGTTCTTCCCCATCCCCGCAAGTCCATAGAGTCGAGATAACGCACTTTTGGCGACGGCCTTGCCCTTGGTAGTTTTCGTTGTGGCCATTGCTGAGGTCTATAACAGAAAATGAACGAAAATATGATCAGCCAAAAATCCTTAAACCTTGAAACCCTGCCCAAGCCTTCAAAACGTCGCGGAAAACCCTGATCCTGCCCAAACAACCGTATGATCGTCCCTCGATGTATCTCGCAGACCTCCAAAACCGCATCCTTCCATCCGAGTCGAAAAAGCATCATCCAAAGTCCAAACTCTCAATCCACCCAAACCCATCCTTATTCCACCCAAATTCTCTCTCTAATGCCCTCTCCTCCTCTCAAACGACGAACCAGCATAGAAACGGCATGAATTAGCTCACCTTGAAGGGGGTGCCGGGGGATGTGGGTGACGATGAGCACACTACTCTCACTGTTTTCGGTGTTTGTTTGGTTGAATGTTTGGCTACAGCCCGTGGGAAAACGGGAGTCCGGCCCGTCAGAATCTGATTTTGGTTCCACGCCCATAATTCGCGGAGAAACTCGTTTTCCTTTTAACCATCACTTCTACTGTCGCAATAAGGCTCCTTTATTGGGCGCTTCCGCCCAAACACGAGAATTCTGTCAATTCTCTGATGCCCGACTCTTAAATTTCAGGCACAACTATTGATATGCATGAATTTCTCCGATAACTGCCACGTACAACTCGACACGCCAATATTCCACCGACATCTGGCATTTCTGTGCCGCTAGATACTGCAAGGAAGCCATATTAAGCTCCCTTTTGCCATAAACTTGCCACCTTCTCTGATACTTTTTGTCGTCTTGCTCTGGACCCACAACGATGATCAATCTCTACTTTTCCTTCCTTACTTCCCACAACAGTCTCAAAAGAAAAGAAGAAGACCAAGATTGAGGGTGCCTGATGACTCCGGAAGGCTACCGGACGACTTGAAACTTATTCTGCTTCTGCATTGATCAGGCTGTTTGGACATTCAAAGTCTCTTTCATACTCCCAATCAAGCGTATTGACATCGTATGATCTATAGCAGGATCTTTTGTTATGGACTATCCAAGTCAGTTCAACTCCTATTATTTATGTGTCTCGTTTTAATTCCATTTCGGGGGTCCTCCTTATGAGGCTCTTTCAGTCTTCCTGCCCAACATCTATAGATGGCAGTGCGAAACAATCTGTCAACACTGCATGTGCGAACGATTAATTATATGTGCAGCGCCAATCTGTCTGAGAGATTGACAGCTATATTAAACATCAACGCTATCTCTTTGTGCAGCAATTCTTCGTCGTGTACATTCCAAAAGCAGGCTTCGCGGCGATAAGTCCTATCTGGACAGGCAAGATTAAAGTCCATGTATCTCGGGTTAATTGTTTTCTCCTGCCGTCCATAAACCCATTCTTATTGATTCCCTGAACACAACTTCTCTGAACTCTGAGCTAGATTAAATTCCGCAGTCTTGCCCGTCCCTCACCGCAATCGTAGACTTTAACGTCTTTACATATTTCAAAGCACGACCGCTCACGGAATATATGATACCCAAGCAAGTAATGATCTTGACCACCTTTCCTACCGTCTCGCTGCCATCTATAAATCACTACTTGCCAAATGCTAGTATACTTTCAGTATGTTATCATCATCGTTCTCTTTTGGAGTCTCTCCATGTTATGCAAGGTCAAGAGACCGGTTTACTTTAATCGATCCTCACCGCAACTCCCTATCTCCAATCTCGTAAGAAGGCTTTCTTGAGTTAATCGTTACTTCGCTACAGATTATCCCTACGAGAAACTAAATCATCTGTCGTAATAAATTTCACCCCATTGGTCCCAACAAAGCCGCAGCGATTGCGGCCCTCAGATATTCGGTAGGCGACTTACGTCCTGCCTCTCTACAGCTAAAGGATAATGTGAATAAAACGGCCGTTTATCCTTTCCGAAGAGTATTATAACATGAGTCGCACAATTGGTTTGGTAATAAAATAACACCAACTCAGAAGCTGCCGATCACTCAGCAATTGACTTTCTGAGAATGACTGTAGGCTATATCACATTTTTGTTTCTCAGCATATGGTAGACCGGTCTGAACACCCACTCTGAACCCTTTTCGAAGATATGAGCGCCACACTGTCTTATCTGAAACTCGAAATCAGAAATATTTGATCAATGTCACTCGATATTGATTATTCCGTGTTTTTGATTACAACAAATTCTAACAAATCAAAATTCCGGGAAGGGCGATAGTATCTAACTCATCCAACATCAAATGCGCCTAATGACCGGATCACGCCTCGATAAACACACACCTTCGCTGATTTGAAAAATCTTACCACAGTTTTTCTCGAAAACGATCATTGCTGTGCTAGGCAGCTCAATGGGCCCTTCTAGATTCACAATCATCGTCTTCGCATCGCCAAACTCAAGTTTCCATTTTCGAAGTCGTATACGCCACGCAAAGTGTCATATTTGAAGCTCGACTGAAATCAGAATTGTTTCTACGCAGCACAAGCTCTCTAACGGCTTCGAAGAGTCCTCTTCCTCATGCATATCGCGCACCAATAGTAGTCTGCCATATGTACATGTTCATTTTGACTGTAGCTACTAGCGCTTCGAAAGCACTTGACCGACGATATAGTGACCGGATCGGCGCTTCGTTTCTCTCTTTCACTAGATAATTGATTTTACCTTGATGCCTTCGTACATCGCCATGTAATCGGATGATCATAAGAATGACACAAGCGGAAATAGTTGTAAAGGCCACCTCCCTGAGGCGGTAAAATCAAGGAGAAATTTACTGTATCATTCTAGCTCTATACAAGTACCGAAAATCATACCCCCGAGTTAAGCGCTGAAATATAAATATAATAACGCACGGCCATCACAGGATTGATATTAGTAATGTTTTAAATGGCTGAGTCCATTGCGTATGCTCATACTCTGCATCCAAATCTCTATTACAGTCGACTCCCTCTTAAACTTAACCATAGCCCTTAAAACCCATAGCACCTTAAAACCCACAGCATTTTTGATCCACCAAGTTGGTTCGCAGGGAATTTCGACTCATAACACATAACCCATAGCATTTTTGGCGGGAAAACCCATTGGTTTCTCATTAAGATTGTCTGTTCTTCTGCCACATCTGTGACATATTCGGATGCCAGAACAGTTATGGCGGCCATGAGGATAAACAAATCAATACGATCGGCAGTACCTCTACTTGCTTTTATGGGTCAGATCTTGACAAAAGAGTAGATTATTGTATGCATTCCTGAACCCACTACCATAGGCCAAAAAATCAAATTTGCCTTGAAATTATGTTTTCTATTTATAGCATACCCTCAAAGTCCATGACCCCTCAATGCCTCATATATCATAACCCATAGTTTGGGCTGTCCGCCGACATGTATGGGTTAAGAGGAAGTCGACTTCAGCATAATTTGTTGACATGACATTGACATCCTTCACCACGTTTACGGCAACCCGATGTCATCGACATACAACGAGAACTGATCATGTCACCAGAAACTCGAGTCCCCGCGCCTCGCCTTGATTCAGTTTACCTATCACTTCCTCTGACGTTCCTTTGAACGCATATTACGCTTCGTAAATTTTATCTAAATTCAACCTATCAG